>AGTN01016480.1_pt1 | contig 14777 bp, 11 predicted proteins | sample 314218 | NCBI WGS metagenome assembly AGTN01 (sample SAMN02954264, study PRJNA73603) | bioreactor metagenome | biome: terrestrial; feature: non-aerated bioreactor; material: poplar woody material; isolation source: poplar biomass | place: USA | collected 2006-12 | reverse complement strand
TTCCGGCGTCGTAGCCGCGTTGTCGGCCATCGGGGCCTTGACAGTCTGGCTGTCGATGACCCCTGCCGTGGGGGCTGGCCTCCCGCCCGGCGCGTTCACGGTCGATCATCAGCGCCACGTCGTGGATGGTGCGAAACAGCAGGGAGCGCACGAAGCGGCGGAACCACCAGTAGACCGTCTGCCAGGGCGGAAAATGCACCGGCAGCATCCGCCACTCGCAGCCCGACCGCACCATATAGCGCAAGGCGTTGACCACCTCGCGCAGGTCGGTCGTCCGCTTGCGGCCGCGCATCGAAGGCTGCGGCAGCAAAGGCTCCAGCGCGCCCCATTCCTCGTCGGTCAGGTCGCTCGGATACCGTTTCGTCTTCTTCTCAATGGCAGCCATGCGGTCGCGCGTCGATCTGTTCCACATCGACAGTTTGAATCATGCCTGCACCAGAGGCTCAAGCCTTTTTCAAACAGCCTCTCAGGCCGACGGTACTCTCGACCCGATCTCGCATAAGGTAGCGCATGCAATATTGGGCTGCGCAGTGGGTGCTGCCAGTGGTGGTGACTGCGCCGCTGGTGCCGCCGGGGCAGCCATCGGCGAAGTGGTCGCCGGAGCACTCGGCCAAGTCCTGTCCGGCAGCGGTCCTTTGGACAACACGGCCCGGAGGAATATTCTCGCTGCCTCGGAAATCGCTGGAATCCTTGGTGCGGCAGCGTTTGGAGGGGATGAAAAGGCTGCAGCCTCGGCTGCTGTCAATGCCGTCCTCAACAATTACCTGACAACCTTTCAATTAGCTGATGTCGAACGGCGTCTATCTGAGTGCAAGGGCGATCAACTATGTCGGCAAGTAGTCACCGATCAAGCCAAATTGCTAAGTCAACGACAAGATTCGGATTATGCCATTGCTGCTGGGACTTGTGCTTTAGGTAATTGCACGGAACTCAATCGCCTTGATGCCGAATTACTGAGTTATGCCAATACGGATAACCTAGTCGCTTACATTCATGCGATCCGCCCAGATTTAACTGATCAACAGGTGACCGAACGAGCCTCAATCTATATGGCTGAATTCCAATCCAGCCGGGATGCGGCTGTGACCCGATTTATTACGGGAGCCTTGGATACCATTGGACAATTAACGGCCGCCCTAATGCCAGTCGGAGGGGTCGCCGGGGCACCCGAGCAAGTTGTGCCAAAGAGCGCACTTGATCTTGGATATGATGCAAATAAGCTCTCTCATATTTTGACCAGTCCAAACATTTAATGGAGCCGCTTGTGTCCAAATTTGGCTCGCAAGAAGCTGCAATGATAAAAATTCATGAGGCTTCTCAGATCCTTATAAGCAATCCGGCTGCTTTGGCACGGGGAACATGGATTAGCGTTGACGGAAGCCAAGTATGGGTTCGAGGGGCTGTGGTTAATGGGAAAGTACGAGTTGGAACTGCCTCGATGAATACAGCAAAATGAGCCAACTAAATGATTTTGAGCGCACAGCTCTTAGCATTATCCTCTCTGGGGAAACTGATTGGATCGGTGCTCTTAGATTACAAATACCGCTGCTTCATGTTACATCACGATCATACAATTCTGCTGGAGGGTATTCAGTGTTTTCTGTATCAGACAAGGCTCAAAAGGCTATTATCCCAGATTATGACCCAAACTATCCTCCGGTTGCTATCGTGACACATAGAAATCTTGTCGATGGGGGCGCCGTCATAATTTGGACAGAGAATGGGCTAATTTCTTATCTTGAAGCAGTCTGTGATGGGGACGGAGAGTGGCCCGTTAATGCAGATGTGGATGAGTTTGAATTTAAGAGTTCATAATTCACTCTTGCCATATCGAACATGATTGCTTGGTTCGCTACTAGGCGCTGACGGCCGAGCAGGTCGCGGCGCTGGACCGCGACATCATCTGGTATGTCGAATCGGTAATCGACGGCCAGACCGTGCTGGTGCCTCGCCTGTATCTCGCCTCGGCCTCGCGCGACACCATCAACGCCGCCGGCGCCACCATCGCCGCCAACGACACCATCACCCTGGTCTCGGGCAGCACCATCGCCAATGACGGCGGCGCCATCGTCTCGGCCAAGGACGTGGCCCTGCTGGCCCAGGATTCCATCGTCAACGCCAGCGGCACCATCAAGGCCGGCGGCGACATCGACCTGACCGCGCTGACCGGCTCCGGCGCAGAGGGCCGCGTGATGGCCGAGCGCTGGATCATCGACGTGGCCCGGGTGGACATCGCCGGCCAGGTTGTCGATCTGGATGGACGATCCATCGGGCATGACGATGCGCTGCCACACCACCAGGGCGCGGCTCTGCCCATACGCCACCACGCTGTCATAGCTGCCGATCAGCCGCGATCCCTGCGGGATCAGCAGGGTACGGCCGGTGACGCTGTCGTGGACGTTCTCGGTCAGCGGCACCTTGGAATGCGCGCTCGCCTGGTATCTATGTGGTATCCGGAATCAAAAAGGCCTTAGCCGGGTTAGGGCTAAGGCCTTGATATGTTTGGTTGCGGGGGCACGCAACTACCGATACCGACACTCACTGGAAGTCGCCATCTAACAAGCTTTTAAATCTCGAGCATTATTCAACGACTTCATAGTAGTTCACAGTAGCAAGCGCGCCTTTTTCCCTGATCTGGTGGAGCAAAGGGCAGGAAGCCGACTGACAGCAGCACAGCATGGCAGATGCAGCAACTCTGCAAAAGCAGTCGTTAGCGCAGACGGCAGCGAGATGCCCGCCGGATGCGGATCTTCAATTTCTACCATTCGCGTCTTCTGCCGAACGGTTGAGCTTGCGATAGGCTTCAGATGACAGCCAACCCGTCACGACTTTCTGGAACGACTTATCGTTCATAAAACGAGCGAAAATTTCTTCGTTCTGGTCCATTCGTTCCACAAACAGCGCTTCCAGCAAATTCTTGAACACGAGTTCAAACTTGTCACCAGGATTGGCGGTTGCCGCCTGCTTCAACGCCGCATCGGAAATTGCAGCTTCGACAATCTGATCGAAGAACAACTGATCGGCCTGATTGAAATCAGTACCAAAGCGGTCGTTGACGACATCGATAAGCCGCGACAGCGGAACCGCTTCCTCGTGCAGTACACCGGTTCCGACCTCTGACGGACCGTCGAGCCGATTGGCCTGGCCATCGCTCAGGCTTATCGAGCCTTCGCTGATCTTCTGCAACCGGTAGTATTCGAGCCGTACCTCGTCATCGAACTGGTAGGACGGGCCGGTGCCGCGCTTCGGCAGCTTGGTCACGAGATGCCGAAGGAAAACGTACAGGCGTTCGAGGTCCGTGTCCTGATAGGGAATGATCTGGCTGAGGAACCCATAGAGGCTACAGAAGGCCATCAGCTTGCCACGCCAAAGCTCGGCCTCATCGGGCTTGTCCTGCTGAAGTTCTTTGAAACGGGCCACGCATGGATCAAGTGCCGCATTCATCAACTGATGATCGTTCGCGCTCTGGCGCTGGCGCGGCTTGAAATAGACGGCACAGAAACGTTCAACGTCCACGACGAGGTAGATACCTTCCGCGTCGAGTTCGCCCTTAATCTCATACATCCGGGCAGGGTCGACCTCCCCACCGACTTCCGCACCTTCGTAGTAGGTCTTGAACGCCTCGCGGATTTCATCGCGTTCGTTGACGAAATCGAGGACGAAGGTGTCCTCCTTAAGCGGGTGGATACGGTTTAGCCGGGATAGTGTTTGAACCGCCTGAATACCGGCAAGCCGCCGATCCACATACATTGTGTGCAACAAGGGTTGGTCGAAGCCCGTCTGGTATTTCTCGGCGACGAGCAGCACCTGATACTCCTGGGTGGCGAAAACCTCTGGCAGTTCCTTCTCACGGACGCCGAGATTCATCCCCTCTTCGGTGTAGGCGATATCCTTCAGCTTGTCGTCCGTGACAACGCCGGAGAAGGCCACCAGCGACTTGATGGCATAACCCTTGTCCTTGATATAGCGGTCAAAGCTCTGCTTGTAGCGGACCGCTTCGAGGCGCGAGTCTGTAATCACCATCGCCTTGGCCCGGCCACCGATCTTGTGCTGGGTCGCGGCGTGGAAATGCTCGATCATCACCTCTGTCTTCTGGGCGATGTTGTGAGGATGTAGCTTGAGAAAACGGGCAAGCGCTCGGGCAGCCTTCTTCCGCTCGACGTTCGGATCGTCTTCGCTCGCCTTTAGGAGCCGAAAATAGGTGGCGTAGGTCGTGTAGTGCTTCAGCACATCGAGGATGAACCCTTCCTCGATTGCCTGCCGCATCGTGTAGCGATGGGCGGGCTTGTCATCGCGACCGAAAACCTTGAAGGTTTTGTGCTTCGGCGTTGCGGTAAAGGCAAAGAAGCTCAAGTTCGCCTGCCGCCCGCGCTTCGCCATCGAGCGGTAGAGTTCCTCCACATCCTCTTCTTCGTTCTCGGCCATGTATTTTGCGGCTTCCTCGCGAAGGCCCTTGCCGCCAAGAACCTCCTTGAGATCGGTCGCCGTTTCTCCGCCCTGCGAGCTGTGCGCTTCGTCGATGATAACGGCGCAGTGCCGTGACCTTAGCGTGCCGCCATTTGCTTCCCCGCGCTCCTCCGCCATCTTCGCGAGCTGACGCGAGACGAAGGGGAACTTCTGCAAGGTAGTGATGATGATAGGCACGGCACTTTCCAGCGCTTCCGCAAGCTGGCGCGAACTCTCGTCGATCTTCTGCACGACGCCGTGCTTGTGCTCGAACTGATAGATCGTGTCCTGCAACTGCTTATCCAGCACCACGCGATCGGTGATCACGATAACGCTGTCGAACACGCGCGCGTTCTTGTCGTCATGCAGTGACGCCAGCCGGTGTGTGAGCCAGCCGATGGTATTGCTCTTGCCGCTACCAGCGGAATGCTCGATCAGGTAGTTGTTTCCTACGCCTTCGCGCTGCGCCTGATCCACCAGCGAGCGAACCGCTTCGAGCTGGTGGTAACGCGGAAAGATCATCGTCTCCCTTTTTACCTTCCGGCCTTGATCGTCACGCTTTTCCTCGATCTGTAAGTGGATAAAGCGCGCCAACAGATCGAGCAGGCTGTCCGGCTGCAACACCTCCTCCCAGAGATAGGCCGTGCGGTAGCTGCGCCCCTTGGGATCGGGCGCATTACCGGCGCCACCATTGTTGCCCTTGTTGAAGGGCAGGAAATGGGTGGCCGCTCCCGCAAGCCGTGTGGTCATGAACACCGTGTCGGTGTCGGCTGCGAAGTGAACCAGCATACGCCGCTTGAACTCAAAGATCGGATCGCGCGGATCGCGGTCGTGACGGTACTGGTGCAAGGCGTGCTCGACCGTCTGTCCGGTCATCGGGTTCTTGAGTTCGACAGACGCGACTGGAATGCCGTTTATGCTCAGCGCAACGTCTAACGACTTTTCAGAGTTTTTCGAGAAATGGAGTTGCCGCGTGATCCCGACGCGGTTGGCGGCGTATCGGGCTTCCAACTCGGGGTTCAGCCCATGCGCCGCCTTGAAGAAGGCAACGCGCAGAGTCTTACCGTAGCACTTGAATCCGTGCCGCAAGGTGGACAGAGAACCCTCTCGATCCATCCACTTTGTCAGGTCGGTGAGGACTTGCGCGCCGGTCTTTTCTCCGTGGAGTGCCTCCAGAGCCTTCCATTCCTTCGGCTGTGTGCTGCGGATGAAGGAGAGGACGGTCTGGGGAAAGATGGCACGCTCACGGTCGAGCCCTGATGCAGGCTCCGGCATGGCTCCATTTGCCAACATCGTGGCTTCTATGACGGTTTCGAACGCGCCTTCTGAGTGCCGAGCGTAGTTCATGCCGTTCTACCTCACAGTTTCTGCCGAAGGAGCCAGATCGCGACTGGACTAAACGGCTGATACTCCGCCGCGTTCATGCGGTAATTGATCTGTTGCTGGACCTTCTGTCGAGCATTCGGTGTGGAGCGCCACCACCGCAGCACGGAATCCAGCACCGCCTTCCGACTGCTCTTCAAGTAACTGAAATTCAGACCCAAAGTGCAATTCAATTGTGTATCGAACTCCTCGTCCGAGCTAACAATCGTCCCGTCGACGAGATACTTCAGCCTTGCTTCAATAGCATGAGCAGTGTCTGCCGGGTTCCACTTCAGATCACGGTTGGCCTTCCTGGTGTCGCAGTGCTGTTCGGCCGGCGACTTCCCTTCACCGCCAAGGCATGCTCCAAGCAGGTTTCCGTAGACAAGTTGTTGATGGGGATAGTTCGTTTGGCATTGCCAGTGTTCGATCTTCATCGCGGTCGACACCGCCCGGATACGTCCGGTGCAGTAACAGCAAAGGCCCTTTTGCTCGCTGACCAGCGCGGCTCGGAGGTCGTCTTTCTGGGCATAGTTGTCGTAGTCGCTGTGCGCCTGAGCCCGATGGTGCGTGAGACTGTTTGGCTCGGCACCCTTAGTAATCATCTTCACGCGTCCCCCTCCATGAAGTCGAGAAGGGTTTTGGCGCGCGTTATCTCAGGATCATCATCTCCGATCTTCGCGGACAACTTCTTGATTGCCGCTCTTGCTTCCTCGGCTTTGCCATCACCGATGAGCCTGGCGATTCTTCCGATAGCGTCTTCGACTCCTTCGTTGCGCGATCTTGTGCCCATGACCTCTTCAAGAACACGGCTTGAGTCGATGCCAAAGGAGCGCGACGGCGAGTATATCTTGCCCTCCGTGATCATCTGAATTTTGTCGTGCGCAACTTCGCCGATAACCTGCGGTGAGTGCGTGGTCGCGATGAACTGGCAGTTCGGAAAAGTCTTTTCGAGATTACCTACGATCTTGCGTTGCCATTGCGGGTGAAGGTGGAGGTCGATCTCGTCGATAAGGATCACGGCTTCTGCGCTGGTCAGCGGATCATCAATCCGAGGGTTCGCCTGCGCGAGTCGTTTCGCGATATCCAGAATAAGCGCCAATACGGAACGCTCGCCATCCGACAGCTGGCGTAAATCAAGTGTGGTACCATTGATGTCGATCTCGACTCGTGAAGCGCTTTCAACTGATGGCCGCAAGTTCGAATAGCCAGGTAGAAAACGCTCAAGCGCCTTATTAATCCCATCAACCAGATGCCGCGAGGTGGGGCGTTCGGAAGCCAGCTCGATCTGAGCGCGCATCCAGTCCGCAAACTGGCGGAGGCTCAGGGCGTTCGACTGGAGCGCATTTACATAGGCAAGCTGACTAGTCCCGGCTGCCGACTTCCGTTCTGCCTGCTCGTTCATGATCGACCGGGCGGTGGAGTAGTGGATCATCAACGGCGCGCTGGCTTCGCTAGTTGCCCGAGCCTTGAGTTCGGTCTTTGACGGATAAAAGAAGACGGGTTCTGCGGGTGAGACTGTTTCCTGCAACTCTCGTAGCTGGTTGCGAAGACGGTCCCTTGGGCGTGTGGTTTCGAGTATTCTCCGTCGCAACTGCTCAACATTTTCCATGTTATCTGTTGCGAATTGGGTCCGCCATTCGCGCAGACGAACAAACCCGTCAGCCTCATCACTGAAGCTAAGGTACAACGCTGCCTCGGCGAAGGGAGCATCGTCATGAATATCGTGAACGTCGAAACCGAATGCTCTGAACGGCATTTTCTGCACTACAGACAAAAGATGCGAGCCGCAGAATCGGATCGCATCTAGTGCCGTGCTCTTGCCCGCGCCGTTTATACCTATGATCAGGTTAAATCCGGGATTGAATTCGAACTCGGCCTCTTTGAAGGCCCGCACGTTATCAAGTGAAAGTCGACTAATTTTCATGCCGCCTCCGGGATTTCGATCTGGCCGGTCACGGCGGCTGCGATGAGGGCTGCGCGGCGCTCTTTCAGCAGGGCGATGGAGTTCTCGGTCGCGGTGCGCAGGCGGTCGATCTTGGCGGTCTCGGTGCTGATGTGCTCGACGATCTGTTGCTGTTCATCGAGCGGCGGCACCGGCCACCAGGTCTCGAAGAAGCCCTCGGGGTAAAGCCGCAGGCGCGAGGACCAGACTCCCTTGGAGTAGCGGGTCACTTCCTGCGCAAAGACGGGGATCCGGACCAGAGCATCGACGTAATCGGGCAGCAGGCGCGGGCCTGGGGTGTAGACGTTGTAGGCGGGGCTAACGATGCCATTGACTCGGGCGGTACCCATGGCGCCCATCCAGGCCCAGAGGGTGTTGATGGCGAGGTCCCCGGCGAAGCACAGCTTGTAGCCTGCCGTGCTTTCGGCCTCGAACATATTCACGTCCTTCTCGGACCGGGGGGTGACGCCGGTCAGGTGAGAGACGGTCAGCATTTCCTCCTCGCCGGTCTGGGACCGCTGATCGCGTTCGGTGAACAGCCAGCGTGACCGCTCAACCTCCCAATGCGCAGGGATCGCGCCAAGCCAGTCGATGCCAGAGGGACGCAATGGGGCCGAAGGGTCGAGGCCGCGCATGACGGCCTCGGCCACGATGGCGCGCCGCTTCTCGACCATCAGATCGAGGAGCTTCTGCTTGGCGGCGATCAGGGCGTCGATGTCGGCGGTTTCCGTTTCCACGTAGTCAGCGATCAGCTTCTGGGCTGAAAGTGGCGGCAAGGGGATCGCAATGTCACCGATCTCCGAAGCATTAATCGCCGGATAGCTGATACCGGTCGAACGCTTCTCCACTTCTGCCAAGAAGGTCGGCTCTCGAAGGGCATATCGACAGAACTTCGGGTCCATCATATGAGGACGCGGCCTGATCACTGCAAAGCCGGTCGAAACGATCAGGTTTTCGGGCGGCGCAGTGATCGGAGCGATAGCTTGAAGGTAGGTCCGAACCGTAGAGATGATTACATCACCGTCTCGGACAACCCGTCGCGCCCGGCTTGGGGCGGCTTCGAAGCGATAGGTCACGACCTGATCAATGGCCCCTGACGAATTCACATTCCCGATGTCGATGTATTGAATCTCGAAATCTGGATCGACGTCTTCGGTCAGAGCCTCATCGTTGATTGTCGCTGCAAACTTCAGTCGTTGCCGTGGGAACAGCTTATGGGCCATCACGCTGTCACCTCCCGCAAAAGCCGCAGGATTTCGTCCTCCGCCTTCTTCAGGTCCGCATCGATGTCGGTCAGTCTGCGGGGCGGCGTGAACTGATAGAAGTGGCGGTTGAAGTTGATCTCGTAGCCGACCTTGTCCTTGCTGCGGTCCATCCACGCATCCGGCACATGCGGCAGAACCTCTCGCGCGAAGTAGGCGTCGATATCCTCTTTCAGGGGAACATTCTCGAAATCGCGCAGGTCGGGGTCAGCCTCGAACCCTTTGCCCGCCTTGACGCGCTCGGCCTCCGGGTCCTTCTCGGTGAACACGTTGCGGAACAGCTTGACCTCGGGTGCGCGCCAGCGGGACTCGCGCTTCTTCAACAGTTTCTCAATGCTCCCCCAGACCTTGTTCCAGTCCAGTTCCGGCTCACGCCCCAGCGCCTGGTCGATCGCTTGGATGTCGTCGAGCAGATGCGGTGCCGCGTCGAGGAAGCGGGCCTTCTCCTCGACCGTCATCCGGTAGCGCAGCCGCAGCGGACGCTCGACGGTGACGCGGGTATAGCCGAAATCAGCATTGTCGAAGATCTTGGACCTGGCGTTCTGGGCGTAGCCGCCGTAGAGGCGCACGATCTCGGCGATCTGATCGGGTTCGTCCGGACGATCATCCCCAACCGGCGCCTTGCCCGCGCCGATCTTGCGGCGCTTGTCGCCCTGGCTGCGCCCCATAGGCATCCAGATGTCGCGCGCGTCGACAAGCTGGATGGTGCCCTTGCGATGACCGGGCTTGTTGTTGGTGACGATCCATATGTAGGTGCCGATCCCGGTGTTGTAGAACATCTGCTCTGGCAGGGCGACGATGGCCTCGAGCATATCGCGTTCGACGATCCACTTGCGGATGTTGCTTTCGCCACCGCCCGCGCCCCCGGTGAACAGGGGTGAGCCCGAGAACACGATGGCCGCGCGCGAGCCGTACTTCTGCGCCCTGGGATCGACGTCTTCGAACTTCGAAATCATGTGCTGCAGGAACAGCAAGGAGCCGTCGTTCACGCGCGGCAGGCCTGCGCTCCACGGGCTGTCCTGCGGCGCCTTCTCGTGCCGTCGGACGATTTCCTTCTGCTGCTTCTTCCAGTCCACGCCGAAGGGCGGGTTGGCGATGAAGTAGTCGAAGGTCTGCCCCTCGAACTTGTCGTCGGTGAAGCTGTCGCCGTACTGGACGTTCTCGCCGCCGCCGTTGTGGTCGACCTGCTTCATGAGCATGTCGGATGCGGCCGTCGCGAAGGCGCGCTTGTTGTAGTCCTGGCCGTAGACGTAGAGCTTCGCGTCCTTGTGGTGGTTGCGCATGTAGCGCTGCGCCTCGGCGAGCATGCCCCCCGTGCCGCATGCCGGGTCGAGCATGCGCATCACCGTGCCTGGCTTGCTGAGCACGTCGTCGGCTTCCATGAAGAGGAGATCGACCATGAGGTGGATCACCTCGCGCGGCGTGAAGTGATCGCCCGCGGTCTCGTTGGCCAGTTCGTTGAAGCGCCGGATAAGGTTTTCGAATACGAGGCCCATCTGATCGTTCTTCACCCGGTCGGGATGAAGGTCGACCTTCAGGAACTCCTTGAGCACGAGGTATAGGATGTTCGCCTCGTTCATCTTCTCGATTTCGTTGGTGAACTCGAAATACTCGAAGATCCTGCGAACGTTCGCCGAGAAGCCACTGATGTAAGATTGAAGGTGCCCCGCGAGGTTCGGGGTATCGCCGATCATCGTCTGGAACGTCATTGGCGAACGATTGTGGAAGCGGTGCCCGGATGCCTTGTTCAGAATCCGGTCGAGAGCATCATCCTCCAGCTTCCCACCCTTGCGCCGCTCATACTCCGCCAGAACCTGGTCCTTGGTATCGGCCAGCACGCAATCGAAGCGGCGCAGAACGACCAGCGGCAGCATGACGCGTTCATACTGCGGCGGGCGATAGGGCCCGCGCAGGAGATCCGCGATCTGCCAGATCAAGTTCGCCAGGTCCGAGTGGCTTGCCATGTCGTTCAGTCTCCTGCCGGTTTGTCCGGTCTATTGTTCTGTTGGATTAGTCTTCTTGCTCGGAGCGTCGGACGGATGCCGCAGAAGCAACCTGCTTCTTCGCTTTGGCCGTTAGCCGCTCAAATTCCTCAACTGCGAGCACCACGACGACGGATCGACCGTACTTCTCAATGGCAACAGGCTCTGCTCTTGCCATGTCGATCAGCCGCCCAAAGGCATTTTTTGCGTTACGTGCCGACATGCTCTGCATGGAGAGGCTCCTTTCCGAGTTGGAGCCACTTTAGCCAAGATTTTTAGCGACGGACAGACACTAATGTGCTGAGCTGGGTGCCAAAGGTAGTGACACTCCGGCCTCCATTTGCTGCACAATCGATGAGTAACTGCTTTGAAGAATACTGCAGCACAGATTGCTGGAGCGTCGACCACCTGCAAAGGGTCGAAAGGCCCCTACCCTGCATGGGCGTCACTCGAGCTTATCACGCTGCCGCCGCGCCTTGGCGAACCCGCGATCCGTGGCGATGAAGTGTTGAAGCATGGGCATGATCAGCCTGACGGGATCGGCCGCGGGCTGACCGCTCTCGCGGGCCAGCACCTCGGCATAGGCAACCAGATCGCGGTGAAGCGGCGCGGGCAGCTCCAGCATCACCTTGACCGGCTTGTCTTCGAAAATGGGGCCAAGTTTCAGTTTCGTCATGGTCAACCTCCTGCCGGCTCGAACACAAGGTCGCGGGTGACGATGATCCTGACCGGGAAGCCCGGCCGGATGGTGAGCGTGGGCGCGACCTGCAACTGGCGCTGGACGATCTGCTGGCCCGCCTGATTGACGGTATCTTGCGCCCCGTCGCGGATGGCGCGGATCAGCCGGTCCTCGTCGCTGGTCGCCAGCTCCGTGCCGACTGCGAGCAGCGTGGACAGCCCTGCGGCCTTCATCAGATCCCACCAGTGATAATCGACGCCATCCTCAAGGCCAGCATAGCCGGAAGCGTCCGCGCCCGGCAGGCGCTCCAGCACGATAGAGCGGCCGCCCGGCAGGATCAGACGATTCCACACCAGCAACACGCGGCGCTGGCCGAAGGTCACGCCATCATCGTATTGGCCGATGATGCGCGTTCCCTGCGGGATCAGCAGCAGCGAGCCGGTCGGGCTGTCATAGACGTTCTCGGTGACTTGCGCTGTGATCTGGCCGGGAAGGTCGGAACGGATGCCGGTGATAAGCGCCGCCGGAATCACGGCCCCGGCCTGTAGTATCCAGGGCGATGCCGGCGGCGCGACGCGATCCGGGGCGACGGTCTGCCGGTCCACTGGCGCATTGAGAAACGCCGTATGCCGATCCTGTGCGACGGCCTGTCCTCCAAGATCGAGACCGGCAAGGCCGGGCATCGTCATGCCGGGCGTAGCCCCGACACGCGGACCTGTCTGGAAGAACACGTTGCTCAGTCGCGCGGCTTCCTCCTCGGCGCGGCGGCGTTCTTCTTCGGGATCGACGGCGGGCGTCGTGATCGCGGGTGGCACAACCGGCTGGCCCCTTGTCTGCGCGTCGAGGATCGGGCGGCCGAGGTCTCCCGGCAATGCCGGCCCCAGGACCGGGCCGGTATAGTCGCGCGGCAGGCCGGACAGCCCATCCGCCGTGGGGCGGTTCTCCGTCGAATAGAGTTCGTCACCTCCCGGTCCCGCGTCGCGGGTCTGGAGGGCATAGATGAGCGCGCCGCCGATGCCGAGCAAGGCGACAGCGCCGACGCCCGCCAGCATCTTGCGCGACAGGCGGGTAACGCGGGGCGGTTCAGCGCGCAGCCGCATGGGCGCGGCGGTATCGGTGATGGTGTTGTCTGTCATGACGGGGAGTCTCCGGTCGCGCTGGCGGGCTGCGCGGCGGCGGCCTGCGTCGGGTTGGTGCGGACGATCCTGACAACCTGCTGGCGGTTCCCGCTGCCAAGGCGCAGTTCGGCGGCGCCGAACAGCCTGTCCACGATCAGGACGTTCTGGTGGATGCGGGAATTGACGATCTGCGGTTCGCCGTTCGCGCCAAGCACGAAGATCGGCGGCATTTCTCCCTGCACGATCCCGGCCGGGAAGACGACATAGACGCGGCGGCCATCGTCGAAGACGGAAACCGGCCGCCATGGCGGGCTGTCGCCCTGCACCTGCAAGGCGTAGCGATAGTTCCGGGCGGCCTCGGCCGGGATGATCGGGGCTGCCGGGACTGTCTGGCGCTGGCCGGGCGTTGCGGGATAGGCCCAGGCGACGGCGGGCATGTAGAGCGATTCCCGCGCGCGCAGCTCGATCATATAGATGCGCCGGTCGGTGGTGACGACAAGGTTCGTGGAAATGTCCGGCCGTGTCGGCTTCACGAGGATATGGACGCGGCGGTTCGCGCCCGAACCGGATTCCGTATCGCCGATGATCCAGCGGGCCGTGTCGCCGGCCGCGATCGGCCCCGCGCCGGTCAGGCTCTCGCCCGGCTCCAGCGCGATGGTGGTGATCTGCCCGACTGCGGCATAGACTTGGTAGAGCGCGCCTTCGGACCACGGATAAATCTGGATGGCGTTGTAGTAGCCTTCCCGGCGCGGCTCGACGCGCGCGGCAGCGTTGGCGTTCTCGACGCGGCCGGTCGGGGTTCCGGCAGCGGTGCCGCCGCGCGCCACGGTCCATGCCGGCGGCACATGCAGCGGCCGGGGCGTGTCGTCGGTCGTAGCCGCCTGCACCACTGGCAGCGGCGGCACCTCGGCGTCATAGCTGAATTGCGGCGCCCGGTTGGTGGCGCAGCCCGCCAGCATGGTCGCGGACAGAAGCAATGCGGAGACGGTCGGTTTGCTGATGGCACGGGTCATTGGCCCATCTCCCTCGACCAGTTGATTGCATTGACATAAATGCCCAACGGGTTCGCGCGGAGCCGTTCGGCGTCGCGCGGCGGCTGGATGGCGATAGTGAGGATGGCCGTCCATCGCTCGGTCGTGGAAAGCTGGCCGTTCTCGTAATGGCGTTCGGTCCAGGCAACGCGGAAGCTGGTCGGGGATGCCCGGATGACACTCGACACCTCGACGGCGATCTGCTGCCGACCGACGCGGGTGAACGGATCATTGGCGCGGGCGTAATCGTTCAACGCCGCCGCGCCCCTGTCCGTGGTGAACTCGTAGGCGCGAAGCCAATTCTGGCGGACGATGATGGCATCGGCCGGGATCGCGCGGACTTGCTCGATGAACCGGCCGAGATGCCATGCGATCTGCGGATCGGTGGGGCGATAATCGGCAACGGCCGGCGCGACAGTCTGCGCCTGGCCGAGATTATCGACCTGCACCACCCAGGGCACCACGGTCCCGCGCGCCGACTGCAAGACGAGCGCGGACGCGAAGCCGGCCGACAGGATCAGCGAGCCGAACGCCATGTAGCGCCAGTTCTTCGCCTGCACGCGGGCCGAGCCGATGCGCTCGTCCCATGCCTGTGCGGCCTTCTGATAAGGCGTCTCGGGTTCCGGTGATTTGCCGTAGTGGGTTGCGGGTCGTTTGAAGATGTTCATGAGCGGTCGCTTTCGGAAAGGTTGATGGAAGAACCGCCGCCGTGGCTGTCGCCGGAGCGAACCGCATGGGCGGCCATGGTGGTGCCGTGGTTCATCGCCTGCCGGCGCTGCATCCGCTGCGCCCAGGCGGGAGGACTGCCGGCCGGGCCGGATGGCGCGGCGGCTGGGTCGGCGCTCGCGCCGCCAACCGTGCCCATGGAGGACGTGCCGCCACCAGCGGCGAAGCCCGCGCGTGTGCCTTCGGTGAAGCTGGATTTGACCGACTCGCCGGCACGCGCGGAGGC
>AGTN01040463.1_pt1 | contig 14811 bp, 11 predicted proteins | sample 314218 | NCBI WGS metagenome assembly AGTN01 (sample SAMN02954264, study PRJNA73603) | bioreactor metagenome | biome: terrestrial; feature: non-aerated bioreactor; material: poplar woody material; isolation source: poplar biomass | place: USA | collected 2006-12 | reverse complement strand
GCATCAATATAGATTCTCTGTTTCCCAGCCCCACGGCAAGTTCATATACGGTGGTATTCTGAAGAACATTTCTCATATTCGTTCTGATGTTTGCTATGGAATGGTGCATAGGGCATGGGTGGCTTTCATCGCATTCACTCAATCCCAACGCGCAACCTTCGAAAAAAACTTCTCCGTCAATAGCTCTTACGACTTCAGCAATAGTTATGCGGTGAAGCTTTTCACGTTTAATCTCGAATCCTCCGTTGGGGCCTGTATAGGAATCCACAATGCCGTTTTTCGACAAGACTCCCAATATTTTACCTGTGAATGCCTCCGGTGAGTCAATGTTCTTCACAATATCCCCAATTTTCACCCTCATCCCTTTTAACGATTGGGAGGCAATATAAAGAACCGCTTTTATTCCATATTCGCATGCTTTCGAAAACATTGATCCCCTTTTTATTAAGTTAATCCTTTTGCAGTGAAGAGCCCTTCTCCCGCTCATTTCCCGGCACACCGCTGAAGCATGCCAGCCTCTTTCATTGCCCGGCGAAATTCTAAAATAAAGATATTCCCTGCAGCCGGCCCATGGAAACACCTGGAGCTTTCTGGAGCTTTATCTCCCTTTTCAAGGCAAAGATATAGAATAAATTCAATTTGCGACAAAAAAGTCGTAAATATTTCTTACGATTATTTGTTATTTCTTATGTTGAGGCAGTGTGAATTACTTTCCGCAAGGTTCTGCAACTCCTTTTAGCGTTTGAAATGCCCTGCCCTCGCGGTTTCCGGTGCAAAACGTTTTGTCTCCGATTGTTGTGATAGCGGGGATACTGTGCGCCGGATACGATGCATACATTTTTTTCGTGATAACTATAAGAAATATTCCCGTACCCCTACCCCGATGCGGAGTACATGTCGGCCCCGCTCCCGGCTAAGTTATCCGTACTCAGCCGGTTGAATGTCTGGCTGATGAAATAAATTCTTTCAAAGAGCCATCGTAAGGGGACTTCGTATAGAGGAGGGGGGATAAATATTTAATAAAATATAAAATGACTTCTTCTTCAAACAATAAGAACAAAGAGATGTTGTTATGTAGAATCATTCTAATTATACAAATATCCAAAAGAAATATCCAAAGAAATATATATTAAAAAAAGCTGCTATGGCGAAAACAAAATCAAAAGAGACAGAAATATCCAAAGAAAAATTGTTGCACATGCACCGGTTGATGCTTGATATTCGAAATTTCGATAACCAGGTCAATCGGTTGGTGAAAAAGGGCAAAGTGCCCGGAATGACCCACTTCTCCATAGGGGAGGAGGCTGCCAATGTGGGGGCGATTGCCGCTATTGAAAAGGGGTTCGATATGATCACATCTAATCACCGAGGACACGGACAGAGCATCGCGTTAGAGATCGACCTCAACGGGATGATGGCTGAGATTATGGGTAAGGCTACCGGCACCTGTAAGGGAAAGGGTGGCTCAATGCATATTGCCGACCTGGATAACGGAAACCTCGGCGCAAACGGAATTGTGGGTGGAGGAATGGGTATGGCTATCGGTGCGGCGCTCACGCAGAAAATGAAAAATACGGGAAAAATTGTTCTCTGCTGTTTCGGAGATGGCGCCTGTAACGAAGGCACATTTCATGAAACCCTGAACCTGGCCTCTATCTGGAAGCTACCTGTGATTTTCTATACTATTAACAACCTGTATGGTATCAGTACGCCGATCAAAGACGTGATCAACATCGATTACAACTATCAACGCGCCAGCGCTTACGGCATTCCCGGACATTTTATCGAAGAGGGCAACAATTTGTTGGCTGTGTACAACAAATTCGTGGAGATCGTGAAATATGTGCGCGACGGAAACGGACCGGTATTGGTAGAGGCTATTACCTATCGATGGTTGGGCCATTCTACTTCCGATCCCGGAAAATACCGTACCAAACAAGAGGTGGACGAGTGGAAGAAGAAAGATCCGATAGTGCAATTCAGGGACTATCTCATTGAAAATAAAATAGCTACAGAAAAAGAGGTGGACGATTTGAATGCCGCATCGCTGGAAGCGGTAGAAGAATCTGTTAAATTTGCCCTTAGCAGTCCCGAGCCAACGTTGGAGTCGGCTTTTGAAGATGTTTTTGCAGATTAAAATATATTGAACACTAAACGTATTGATTGAACAGTTGCAGGGATAAATGATCATATATCTCTATATATAACAACAACAGCACAAAAAATAGATGGAAAATAAAACTAAATTCATGTCCGTTCGTGATGCCATCATCATGGCAATGTCGGAAGAGATGCGTCGTGATGAGAATGTATTCCTCATGGGAGAAGATGTGGGTATCTTCGGAGGCGATTTCGGTACATCGGTAGGAATGCTCGAAGAGTTCGGTAAAGAACGTGTAAGGGATACGCCCATTTCTGAAAACGCTATTTCAGGTGCCGCCATTGGTGCGGCCATGACCGGATTGCGTCCCATTGTGGATGTCACGTTTATGGACTTTATCGTTTATATGATGGACAACATAGTGAATCAGGCTGCCAAAACCAGATACATGTACGGCGGAAAAGGGAAAATCCCTGTTGTATTTCGGTGTGCTGCGGGAGGAGGTGTCGGATCGGCGGCGCAACATTCGCAGTCGCTCGAAGCTTGGTTCACACATATTCCGGGGCTTAAAGTAGTTGCTCCCGGAACGCCCGCCGATGTGAAAGGGATGTTGAAAGCAGCCATCCGCGATAATAATACCGTTATCTTTCTCGAATACAAGGCACAATACAACATGAAGGGTGAAGTGCCGCTCGATCCCGATTTCGTATTGCCTTTGGGCAAAGCCGATATCAAAAAAGAAGGGAAAGATGTTTCTGTTATCACCTACGGGCGCATGCTCGAACGCGTGATGCAGGCCGCGATGGAAGTGGAAGAAGCTGAAGGTGTAAATGTGGAAGTAGTGGATTTACGCACACTGGCGCCTCTCGATAAAGAGACAGTACTCAACTCGGTAAAGAAAACGGGAAGGGTACTCCTGGTGAACGACGCGCACAAGACCGGTGGATTCATTGGTGAAGTGGCGGCGATGATTGCCGAGAGCGACGCGTTTGATTATCTCGACGGACGCATTTTGCGTCTTGCCGGCGAAGATGTGCCCATCCCCTATAATCAAACCTTGGAAGCTGCCATGATCCCGAGTGTGGAGCGTATTAAGAAATACATTCTCAAGTTAGTCAATAACCGATAAAAACGGAGTGAATGGAAAATAGAAAACTACGGGCAACACCGGCTGCAAGAGCCTTGGCGAAACGTTTGGGAGTGGATCTGTTCAATGTAACCGGAACCGGTTATAAAGGGCGCATCCACAGGGACGATATCGCCGGCTTCAACTACGAAGAGAAAACACATATTTCTCCTCTTGCCCGCCGTATTGCCGATGCACATAATATAGAGCTGAAAGGGGTGAAAGGGTCGGGTCATCGGAATAAAATCATGAAAGAGGATGTGCTGCAATTGATCTCCGACCCCGAATTGAAAGCCAAGCTTATGCGGGATGATTTTGCCGAAGCCACCGCTCTGCCCAAAGCGATGCCGGCTTCCGGAAAACCTGCTCCGCAACCGGAGGAAAAGGGTCAAGTTGCTTCTCAACCCGACATACAAGGGGAGGCCGAAACCATCCCGATGACGCAGATGCGCAAAATCATCGCCAAGCGGATGTCGGAAAGTTTCTTCGGCGCACCCACTTTCGTCCAGACATGGGAGGTGGATATGACCGAGATGCTGTCGCTTCGTAAGCGACTGATAGAGCCGATTAAAGAGAAAACCGACAAAAAGCTGACCGTTACCGATATCATTTCAGTAGCAGTTGTGAAAACATTGATGAAACACAAATATATCAACGCCAGCCTTAACAAGGAGGGGACGGAGGTCACTTTCCACAACTATGTGAACCTAGGGATGGCTGTGGGATTGGATGAAGGACTACTGGTCCCGGTGGTGAAAAATGCCGATAAGATGTCGCTGAGTGAATTTGTTATAGCACTTAAAGACCTTACGGAGCGCACCTTCTCGAAAAAACTACTGCCCGACGAGCAATCAGGCAGCACCTTCACCATCAGCAATCTGGGGATGTACGGCGTGGATGAGTTTACGGCAATCATCAATCAGCCCAATGGGGCTATCTTGAGTGTGGCATCCACCAAAGATACTGTTGTGCCCCGCAACGGTGAAGCGGTTATCCGGCCCATCATGAAGATGAGTCTCACGAGCGACCACCGCCTTATTGACGGACTGACGGCAGCGAAATTTATGACCGATTTGAAAGCTGTAATGGAGGATCCGGTCACTTTATTGATATAACGTTCGAGGCTTATGCTTGGAGTTTATCCGTTGAACAAACAACACGAAACAGGAAAAAAATTAAAATATGGCTTTTGAAATAATCATGCCCAAAGCCGGTATAGACATGACCGAAGGGCAAATTGTGAAATGGTTAAAGAAAGAAGGGGACACCGTCACCGAAGGTGAAATCATCCTCGAGATCATGACCGATAAGACAAGCATGGAGCTTGAAGCGGAAGCATCGGGTATCTTGCTGAAGATTGTCCACCAGGATGGTGAAACCGTGCCCGTTACCGAAGTCATCGGCTACATAGGCGAGAAAAACGAATCGGTGGATACCCTTATGCCCGAGGTGATCGAAGATACCGGAGCAGAAGAGAGCGAAGAGGATAAACGGATGATCCGTCTTGAAGACAATTATCACGTTGTAGTTATCGGAGGAGGACCTGCGGGGTATGTGGCCGCTATCAGAGCGGCGCAACTGAGCGCCAAGGTGGCGATTATTGAAAAAGGTGAATTTGGCGGTACCTGTCTCAATGTGGGGTGTATTCCCACGAAAGCGTATCTTAAAAATGCCGAAATCATTGAACACATCCGTGCTGCCTCGTCGAGGGGTATCCTTATTGACAGCTCTCAGATAAAAGTGGATATGGAGAAGGTGCAGGAGTTCAAAAACGGCGTGGTAAAGAAGTTGACAAGCGGCGTAGTGGCCCTTCTTAAAAGCAATGGGGTGGACATCTATCAGGGTGTCGGAAAGATCAACAAGAATAAAGATGTGGTGGTCAACGATTCTCAGATTATTAAAGCCGACAAGATTATTCTGGCGGGCGGATCAAAAGCCTCCAGAATCAATATCCCCGGCATCGAAAGCGATAAAGTGCTTACCAGCGACGATCTGCTTGCCATCAAAGAGGTACCCGAAACACTGGCGGTAATTGGCGGAGGAGTCATCGGTATTGAAATGGGACAGTCTTTTGCCGGGCTTGGATCGAAGGTGATTGTCATTGAAATGATGGATCGCATTATTCCTGCTTTGGATCACGAAGTTTCGGACGAACTGTCTAAGATCGTCAAAAAAAAGGGAATGAAAGTAATTACCTCCGCCCGCATAACCGAAATTGTAGATAAAGGCGATAAACTGGAAATTAAGATCGATGGGAAAGAATCGGTAATTGCCGATAAGGCGCTGCTCTCTATCGGCCGCGTACCCGATCTTGAAGGAATTGGGGAGGTGAAACTGGAAACCGAACGGGGAAAGATTAAGGTGGACAAGTTCATGGAGACGAGCGTGAAGGGAATTTACGCTCCGGGGGATGTGAACGGCATTAAGATGCTGGCGCATGTGGCCTTCCGTATGGGCGAGGTGGCTGCCGAAAATGCCGTCAAAGGCAATGAACGTTCCATCAAGTTGCTTTCAGCTCCTTCTGTGGTATATACGTCGCCCGAAGTGGCACAGGTAGGACTAACCGAAGAGGAGGCACGCGAAAAATATGACGACATCCGGATAGGAAGGTTCGGCTTTGCTGCCAACGGCCGCGCACTGGCATCAGGCGATAACGTGGGTTTTGTGAAAGTGATTGCCGATAACAAATACGGTGAAGTACTCGGTGTACATATTATAGGGCCATCGGCCGCTGAAATCATCACTCAGGCATCGCTGATTATGGAGATGGAAATCACGGTAGACGAAGTGGTAAAAACCATCTACGGGCACCCCACCTATTCCGAAGCGCTTTTCGAAGCCTTTGCCGATGTATTGGGTGAGGCGGTACACATTCCCAAGAAGAAAAAATGATACAGGTGGATGACAAGGTTCTCGTTGGTACAATCAACGGGAGTATCGACAAGTAAATCAGGTAAATTAGAAAATAGGGTGTAGCACTTGTGTTTCACCCTATTTTCTTACCCCGCTGTTTCCGTCAGTATTGCCGATCTCCGTGGAGTTGTTCAACCCTTCGCCTGCCGAACGGCTGAAACCAAATGGAGAGAGCGGGGTATCTCTGTGGAATTTTGAGTTAATTCGCTTGATTCATCATCCGCCTCCATTTGTAATATCCGAAGACAGAAATCACCGAATAAACGGCAAAGAGTGCGGCGGTGGGGTACAACCCTTTCCACACATAGAGCCCGCTTGATATGATGTTCACCACAAACCACAACCACCATTGCTCTACCTGTTTGTGTGCCAACATCCACATTGCTGTGATGCTTAACGCGGTGGTAAAGCTGTCGCCAATAGGTACGGGACTATCCGTAAATCGGATAAGGATAAAGGCTATGGCGGTAAACAGCGTTAAGGTGATAAGAGAGAGAGGAACGAGATGCTTTTTGGGTGTATGGATGATCGCTCCTCCGGACTCTTCCGATTGATGTTTCGTCCATCGAATCCACCCGTAAATGCTGGCAAAGAAATAGTAGATGTTGATACCCATATCGGCATAAAATTTACTTTGATAGAAAATCCAGACATAAAAAACAGGCATTAGTACACCCACAGGCCACAACCATTTGCTGGCTTTGTATTCTAAATAGAGATAGAGCAGGCCGATTACAGCACCAATAATTTCAATGGTCATTTGTTAGTTTTATGTTTCAGTTTCCCGTTTATTCTGTTTTCGGATACCATTTTTCAGTTTCCGGTTTTCAGCCTTCATTTTTTCAGTTTATCTATCGGTTTACCGTTCACTTTCAATAAATCAGTAAACCTGCCAATTATTCAATGTCAGAAGCTGATGGTTAATCGCGCCATAAAATTGCGCGTTGCCTGCGGATAGTATCCTGTCCAGTTCAGCGTACTTCCGTCTTCAAAAGCATCGGTAGCGGCCCATCCGTTGGCAACGTACTTCTTATTGAACAGGTTGTTCACGAAAAACTGCAGATTGATGTTCCCTACCCGCGTTTTTTCAAACGTGTACCCGGCTGATAGGTTACTTACGAAATAAGCATCAATCGATTTTGCATCGTCCGAGGTGTTGTCCATATACTGTTTGCTCACATATTTCCCCATTAGGTTCACGTAGAATGCCGAAGTGGGTTGGTACGTTACTCCCACGGCGCTTATGACCTCAGGAGAGAACGATATATCGGTGGAACCGTACTCATTCGTTGTCTGTCCCACCCAGCCATAGTCGTCGGGATTGTCGTATAGGTCGAAATGGGCTGTGTAGTTCCTGATTTTGTTCCTGCTGAACGTGGTATTGGCGTCTATGCGAATCTTGTTTTCCCACAGCGGAACGGCGGCTTCCAGTTCGATGCCGGCGCGGTAACTGTCTTTCACGTTTTCCATCAGCTTGTATCCGACATCGTTCAATTTTCCCGTCTGCACCATTTGATTATGGTAATCCATAAAATAGAGGTTAGCGCCCAGGTGAGTTCCACCCACGCCGGTATAGCGGTATCCGAGCTCGTAGTCGATCATCCGCTCCGGTTTGATGGGATTTACAGCGCCACCCTTTATTCCGTCTTTCAGATCGGTTCGCAGAGGTTCGCGTTGTCCCACAGCCGCGGAGGCATATAGACGGTTGTGGTTGTCCCATTGAAAGAAGATCCCTGTTTTCGGGTTGAAAAAATTGTAAGTGAAATCGCCTGTCAGGGCCATCAAATCGTCGTCCATTCCGCTAAAACGATAGCCAATATGACGGTACTGCAGATCGCCGAAGAGCGAGAACTTCTCATTCAATTGATATTCCGCTTTGGTGAACAGGCTGACCTCCGATTTTCTTCCCACATTGCGATACCATTCCCAATCCTCCGGGATGTTTTGTGAATGTTTTATCCAGGGGAGTCTTCCGAAATGATCTCCGTCGTAGTAACTGTACATCCCTCCCAAAGTGAGTTTTAACGCATTTTTTGTATAATCGAATCCAAGATTCACTACATAAAAATCATTCTCCATAAGCTTGCGGCGTATAAAATCGGTCTCGCTATAGGTTACGCCATCAATGGTTTGCGGTTCCAGGCCAAAATCGGTATACTCATTTTCATGCCGGTAGTTTTCGTAATAGCCGTATCCATAATTGTAACTTACGCTCGTATTCATCGAAAGATAGCGGGTAAGCTCTCTTGTGAAAGTAAGTTGCACGATGTCAGAGTAATAATTATCGGTTTCGTTGTCGTAATACAACCGGTTGCCGGCATCGTCGTAGTATTCTCCCGCAGGATTGTACCGCCGGCCGTATTCCTCATCTTGCATCTGCTCTTTCGAAACACCCTCCCAGGTGATTCCCGTGTGTTGGACACCCTTTAGGTAGCTCAAGCGAAGCAGTTGCTTATCAGTATAGTGCGATAGTGCCGCATACAGATTGGCGTGGTTTACTTTACCGTTTCGGATGTACCCCTCGCCAAAAACGCGCGAAAAACGTGCATCGAAGGAAAGTCCGTTTTTCATGATTCCCGTTCCGGCGGCAATATTTGAAGAGAAGGTGCCGTAGCTCCCCACTGCCGTGGATGCTTCGCCGTAGGCCTCGGAACGGGCGCCGGAGGTCATTAATGAAATGCTTGCCCCGAAAGCGCCCGCTCCGTTGGTGGATGTCCCTACGCCCCGCTGTATCTGAATGCTTTGCAGCGAGTTGGAGAGATCGGGGAGGTTTACCCAGAATACCTCCTGTGTTTCGGGGTTGTTCAGCGGCATCCCGTTGAGGGTTACGTTAATGCGGGTAGCATCCGTTCCCCTGATTCTGAAATAGGTGTTGCCCACGCCCAGCCCGTCTTCCGTGAAAGAGACCAGCGAAGGTGTTGTTTGAAGAATGGCCGGAATATTCCGCGCCGCATTTTGTTTTTTAATCTCCGCCGAGGAGATGTTGGAGTAGGAAACCGGCGTATTTCGTCCGGCGCGTGTCCCCGACACAATCACATCTTCCAGTTGAATGTGCTCCAGACTGTCGGTCTGCACTTGTTGCGCAATGATTTGATAACCGAATGCCAACGTTATCGTCAGCAATAAAAAAGCCTTTTTCATTTACATAAAATTTTATGACGGACAATGCTTGTAGCGTTGTTCATCGGTTCGTGAAATAAAAAAGGGGATTTAAATAAGATGAATACCGGAAAAGTCACGGATATGTGGCCCTTTTCCTTTTCCCTACGCCGGCATTATCCGGATCAGGTAATTTGGGTATGATCTCAGCCCGTTGTATGGGGCACCCCTGTTGATTGATGAAACAAAGATAGCGTGTTTTTGTTCATAAACAATCGGCATCGATATTTTTTAACATTTCGAGCGCATAAAAAAGGGTCATAGTGAAAAAATCATGGATAATTTGCCCTTTATCTCTGGATTTATTTGTAATTTCGTTTCCCTTAAACGAATGGATAAAAATAGGGTCTAAAGGGAGTATATGAATGACGAAGAAAAACTGCTTGCGGAAGAGCAAATGATTGAAGAGGAATTTCAAGGCCTTTTGGACGATTATTTGAACTCAAATCACCGGCGGAAAGTGGATATTATCACCCGGGCATTCAATATGGCGAAAGAGGCGCATAAAGGGGCACGTCGCCGTTCGGGCGAGCCGTATATCATGCACCCGCTGTCGGTAGCCCGTATTGTGTGTAGGGAGATGGGATTGGGTTCCACCTCTATTTCGGCCTCATTGCTTCACGATGTGGTGGAAGATACCGATTATACCGTAGAGGATATTCGTGCGCTGTTTGGCGATAAGATCGCACAGATTGTGGATGGGTTGACCAAGATATCGAGCGGGATGTTCGGAGAGAATGTGTCGGCGCAGGCGGAGAATTTCCGGAAACTGCTGCTCACCATGTCCGACGATATCCGTGTTATCCTGATAAAGATAGCCGACCGGCTGCATAACATGCGCACGTTGTCGTCGATGGCCTCTACCAAGCAGTTTAAAATAACGGGAGAGACCCTCTATATTTATGCCCCTTTGGCGCATCGTCTGGGCCTGTTTGCCATCAAGACCGAGTTGGAGGAACTGTGCTTTAAGTACGAACATCCCGAAGCATTTGCCGACCTCACCCAAAAAATTGAAGAGACCGCGCCCGAACGAAATAAGATATATGAAAATTTTGCCGTGCCGGTGGTGATGGCGCTCAATAAGATGAATATTGAGTATGAGATGCGCGCGCGGGTGAAGTCGGTTTACTCCATCTGGAACAAGATGCAAACGAAAGGGATCGAGTTCAGTGAGGTGTACGACCTATTTGCCGTGCGTATTATTTTTGAAGTACGCCCCGGCATGGATGAGAAGAAACAGTGTTGGGATATCTATTCCGCCATTACCGATATTTACAAACTTCGCCCCGATCGTATCCGCGATTGGGTGAGCCACCCAAAAGCGAACGGTTATCAGGCGCTTCATCTTACCGTGATGGGGCCTGATGGAAAATGGATTGAGATTCAGATCCGGAGCCGTCGTATGGATGATATTGCCGAAAAAGGATTTGCCGCCCATTGGAAATACAAGGAGAGCAGGATCGAGGAAGATAACGAACTTGATAAATGGCTGAAGACGATTCAGGAAATACTGTCGAATCCCAACCCCAATGCCATCGATTTTTTGGATACAGTGAAGATGAACCTGTTCTCGTCCGAGATATTCGTTTTTACCCCCAAGGGCGATATACGCACTCTTCCGCAGGGTGCCACGGCTCTCGACTTCGCCTACACCATCCACACCCGCATAGGTGATCATTGTTTGGGCGCGAAAGTGAATCACACGCTGGTCCCGCTTAGCCAGAAGCTCCACAGCGGCGACCAGATAGAAATTCTTACTTCGCAATCGGTTAACCCCCAGCCGGAATGGCTCAATTTTGTGACCACCGCCAAAGCGAGAACAAAAATTGAAGCATCGTTGCGCCGTCAACGTCGCCGAATTGCCGAAAAAGGCCAGAATATGCTGGAAGAATTGTTTGATAATGAGCCTATCGATAATACCGTCTTCAACAAAATACTTCATTCATACAAAGCTGAAAACAAAGAGGATTTGTATTATTTGATAGGGAACGAGGATGTGGTACTGCCGGCCGATAAAAGCGCGTTCTTTAAGATGAAGGCAGAACCGGAGAAGCAGGACAATCTGTTTGTGCGTTACGTGAGACAGGCAATGAATGCCATCAAAAAGTCGCCCTCCGATCAGAAAAACATAAAAAAGGAGGATAACGAAACTCCCTCAACCTTTGTATCCATTACGCCGGATAAACCTAACATAGACAAAAGCGTCATTTTCCGGCTTACTGAAGCCAATTTCCGGAAGAATTTCATTGTACCGTCGTGTTGTAATCCACTTCCGGGAGATGATGTGTTCGGATATGTTACGGAAAAAGAAGAGGTGGAGGTCCATAAACGTTCCTGCCAGACGGGATTGAAACTAAAATCGAATTTCGGAGACAGAATTATCGCTGTGGCCTGGGGCGATTATCGGCAGTATTCCTTCCTGGCCTCCATTGTTTTCACAGGCATTGATCGTGTTGGAATTCTAGGCAATATTCTGGCTAAATTGGCCGAAGATATAGTGGTGAATATTCAAAGCGTGAACGTTTCTTCCAATGACGGTATTTTTGAAGGAGTGTTTAATGTACATGTACATAGTGCGGAAGAGGTGAATCAACTATGTGCCAAGATAGCAAAAGTGGACGGTGTTAGCACCGTCCACCGATCACTTATTTGATTTTCTTTCTTTTTCTACCGAAGAGAAACGATGAGACCCTTTTTGCGGCAAAGGCTATGAGGGCCGGTTTTGCGATACCCCATGTCACAGAGCCCAAGAGCGGCAGGTTCGACATTACAATGCTTACCCACGGATTTGCTCTCTTTGTCACGAATGGTGTCACCGAAGAAAATGAACCACTCGATAAATTATCCACGGTTTCGGCAAACTTTGTTTTGATGGACGAGGTCACACCTTTGGTCAGCAGTGTCCCCCAATTATCGTTTAAATACTGCAATTGATATGCGAGGCGCTGACTGGCAATCGTGCGCTCTTCACTCAATCGTTTTTTCTCTAAACGCAATTCCTCAAGCGGAGTTAATTTGTACGTCTTCATTTGTTGCTGTTTTTTCCTTCCTTTTCGTCGTTTTCCATCAGAAAGCGCGCGACTCGGTTGGTGAACTTTTTCTTGAATGGCTTTTTAACGAGCAGCAGAATAAGTACTACCACTATGGCGGACGCTGCTACAATCCCGAATCCGGCCCACATGCTCTGAAGTACTTCGCCTAAATATAGTCCGATTGTTACAAAAACGAACAAAAGCGCTATCAAGGCAACACCTGCCGTAATTAAACTATATGTAATTGCCGATGAACTTAAGCTGACCTTTTCGTAAATTTCCAGTTTCCCGAGTTCAAGCGTACTGGAGATGTAGTTCGATATATCATCTCTCATTTCCTCGAACAACGTACTTACTTTTTTTTCTTCCATCGTTTCGGTAGGTTAGAGGATGCGTTATTGTTTTGCCAGTTCTTTCTTTGCTATCTCCGCAATATCATCGATATCCTCTTTCAAGTCCTGAACTTCACTTTTTCCTTTGTAAACAGCCGATTTTACGTTAGCTCTTACTTTATCTGCAAACTCATTTGCCTGCTCGAGCCACTCTTCTTTCTTATCGCTTCCCATGATGTACCCTACGGCAGCACCGAGCGCGACACCAATACCCAATCCTAATAATAATTTTGCTTCTGATTTCATAATTTCTGCGTTTAATTGTTTAGTAGTTCTTTTTTACTCTCTTGATTCACTGTTGTTTCATATTCTTTGAACGCCTCTTGGCACAGCCATCGGAGGCTTCATCTTATAAGTAAAACACTTAATAGGCAAAAATGTTTTTTGAAATCTATATTTATAACCAGATAGTTATTCCGCTGATAACGATTCACCGAACAGTGTGGCCGAAGTGAAGCCGGTAATTTTCACTTTCACCACTGCCCCGATGCGGTGTTTCTTTTTGTCGAAGATGACTACTTTGTTTTGCTCTGTACGTCCGAAGAGTTGTTCTCTTGAGCGTTTGGAAAAACCTTCAACCAATACTTCGAACTCTTTGCCCAAATCCTTCTCGTTGCTTTCTCGAGACAGTCCCATCTGAAGATCGATAATTTCCTGCAAGCGTCGGTTTTTGATCGCTTCCGGTACGTTGTCATCCAGTTTTTTTGCGGCATATGTTCCGGGGCGCTCCGAATATTTGAACATAAAAGCCGAATCAAAACCTATTTCGCGCATAAGCGAAAGTGTTTCCTGATGATCTTCTTCCGTTTCGTCATGAAATCCGCACATGATATCGGTAGAAAGGCCGCAATCGGGAATAATGCGTTTGATGGCTGCAATTCTCTCCATATACCAGTCCCGGTCGTACCTCCTGTTCATCAGCTTAAGCATGCGCGAACTGCCCGATTGCACCGGGAGATGGATGTAGTTACAAAGATTTTTGTATTTTGCGATTGCCTCCAGCGTTTGATCGTTCATGTCCCAAGGGTGCGAAGTGGTAAAACGGATGCGCATTTGGGGGGCCGCCTCCGCCACCATCGCCAGAAGCTCGTGAAAATCAATCGTTCGTTCACCGTCCGCATACGTATATGAATTCACATTTTGTCCCAATAAAATGGCCTCCCTGAATCCCTTTTCGCGCATATTACGCAACTCGTTGAGAATACTTTCCGCCTCCCGGCTGCGTTCGCGCCCGCGAGTGAAAGGTACAATGCAGTAAGTGCAGAATTTATCGCATCCGCGCATGATGGAGATATAGCCCGATATATTGCTTCCTTCCATTTTTAACGGAATCACATCTTTGTAGGTTTCCGTTTTCGACAGTTCAATGTTCATGGCTTTTTCACCCCGCTCTGCCGCTCCCACCAGGTTAGGGAGATCGAGATATGCGTCAGGGCCCACGACCACGTCCACATTGTGATGATCTATGAGGTCTGATTTTACCCGCTCCGCCATACATCCTAACACTCCCACGATAAGGTTGTTCTTCCGTTTTCTTTTCAGCGAGTTGAAATATTCCAGCCGCTGAATCACTTTCTGCTCCGCATTGTCCCTGATGGAACAGGTGTTCACAAATATGGCGTCGGCATCCCGGTCGTTATCGGTAAGGGTGTATCCGTCCATCTCCATGATGGATGCAACGACTTCGGTGTCGGCTACATTCATTTGACAACCGTACGTCTCTATAAATAATTTCTTATCTTTAAGGATATCTGAATTCATCTTCTCTTTTGTAACTGTGATATATACCGTCTAAGAAATGTTAAAACTGTCATTTATTCGACAGAAAAGTTGTATAATTCTTTTACTTGTTTTATTTTTGTCTCGAGGAAAATAAAAATTTTTCATAGTTAAGGTTTTGGTTAAATGTTCGAGGGTGACTGTGAAGTCGCTCTCGAAATTTTTTATACAACCAAATACGCGTTAATTCGTAAAAAATCATTATTTTTGTCGCGTTGCAAAATTAATCAAAATATGGAGTTTGGAGACATAATTTATTTTATCCTTCTGGTATTTTTTATGATATTGGGATTTTTTAATGATTCCCGG
>AGTN01321956.1_pt1 | contig 14817 bp, 4 predicted proteins | sample 314218 | NCBI WGS metagenome assembly AGTN01 (sample SAMN02954264, study PRJNA73603) | bioreactor metagenome | biome: terrestrial; feature: non-aerated bioreactor; material: poplar woody material; isolation source: poplar biomass | place: USA | collected 2006-12 | reverse complement strand
TGATTAACGTCTTTTTTGCCGCGGATTGACTAAAAAAAGCTCCGCGGCCCGGAGGATACCGCGGGGCTTGTATTTATGTTTATTCCGCTGCCGGCAGCCTATTTGATAATGCCGGCCTTTATTCCGTAGCTTAATAGCTGCTCGCGGTTTTGCAGGTGAAGCTTGTCTATGGCGCTCTCCACATGGTAACGTACCGTCCGCTCGGTTACGAACAGCTTTTCGGCGATTTCATTGTAATTCAAGCCCGCGGCCACAAGCGAGAGCACTTCAATCTGCCTTTCGGTCAGGCCTTCCCCGCGTTTCGGGGGCATCTTTCCCTTTTTGAATTCTTCCAGGATATCGCCCGCTATTCCGGGAGATACCGGCATACCGCCTTCGCCGAGGACGTTAAGCGCGCGGAACAGCTTTTCGCTCTCTAAGCTTTTCAAAAAATACCCGCAGGCGCCCGCTTTTATCGCTTCGAATATATCCTTCCTGTTTTCGGAGGAGGTCAGCATGATAATCTTTATGCCGGGCAAACGGGTTTTGATTAAAGCCGCAGCCTCCAGCCCGTCGCATTTGGGCATATAGATATCTATCAGCATAACGTCGGGATTATGCTTTTTCGCAAGCTCGAAGGCTTGAAGCCCGTCCGCCGCGATAGCGGCTACGCTGTGCCCCCGCGACTCAAGGAGGTTTTTGAGTCCCTCGGCGAACATCGTATGGTCGTCGGCTATGATAATCCGCAATCCGTTTACCTCCGTTTATTTTCCCGGTTATTATAGCATAGCGATAATGCCGCTACACTGTCTTTTCCGACAGTCTTAGGCCGATCAGCTCAAAATTTTACGGTTATTTTTGTCCCCTCGCCCATTCCCGACGAAATCCTGAAGCTTGCGCCTATTTCCCTGCTTCGCTCATCCATTATGGAAAGGCCGTGCCCGTCGGCGCCCATAAGCGCGGCGGTATCGAAGCCGCGGCCGTCGTCCTCTATATTCATCTCAACGCCCTCTTCCGTCTGCAAAAAGGATATATTGACCTTGCAGTGTCCCGCGTGTTTCCCGGCATTGTTCAAGGCTTCCTGTATGATTCTCAAAAGCTGAACTCCCGTTTCGTCTTCCGGGAATCCTTCGGGCAATTTTTCGGAAAATACGACGGAAACGGGTATACCGTATTTTTCGGTAAATTCCGTGCAATACGATTTGAGCGTAACCGAGAAATTGCGGTTCCTGGAGGGTATGCCTCGCATTTTCAATATATATTCCCGGGTATCGGTATGGGCCTTTCTCGCGGCCGCTATAAGCTGGTCCAGCTGTTTTTCCGCGGTATCCGTATCCCCGCCCGAAAAACGTTCCTTTACCGACTGTCCCTGCACTATGATATAGCCGAACATCTGCCCCAAATTATCGTGCAAATCCCGCCCGAAGCGTTCGCGCTCGGCGATAACGCTTATCGCCTTTTGCTGGCGGATTATGGTTTCGGTGTTTGTCCTAAGCTCCGTAATATCGTAGAAGATATACATCATGCCTATATCCCCGCCGCGCGTATCGGTTACCGGAAAATGCTTAACGTCAAATATCTTTTCGCCTATATTTACCGCGCCGTCCTCAAAACCGCCGTCTGTCGTACTCCGCAAAATATCCTTCAAGGAAGCAATATCGCCGACCCTTTTCTCCTTACATTTTTGGAAGTCAAGCTGCAAGATTTCGCTCATAGCCCTGTTCATATCCGAAATAAGCCCGCCCTTGTCCGTTACTATCACTCCGTCGCGCATGGTTTCCAGGAGCATATCGCGGGCTATCGGCGTAATGTTTATCAGGCTGTGGCGCATCAGGCCGTATGCGTAAATCACTCCCGCAAGCCCGAAGAAGGCGGGGGTAATATCATGCCTCGGCACGGGCGACGCGCCTAATATATACAGCACGTTAAAGACGAAAATGGGCAGCAACGCGCCCAGGAATATGAACGCCTGTTTTTTATATATCGTATTTCTCTTGAAAATCGAAACCAAAAGCAGCCCGAAGGAAAGCAGATTGACGCCGCCGGCATAGACATAATAAAGCGGATACAGGATGCCGTAATCTTTTTTTATGGTGTAAGGTATCGCCGAGGTGTCCAAGCTAAAATTTTTCCGCATAAGCCCGTGCCATCTGTCGGTAAATATGAGGATAAAAAACGCCGCGTAAATTGACAGCATTATTGCAATGCTCTTTTTATTTATCCATTTATCGTAACCGGTGAAACGGCAAACAAGTAAAAAATATGCGAACGCGTTGATATAGCCCAAATATTCGATATTTGCCCAAAAGATTTTGACCGGGAGTTCGGTCGCCATCAATTCGAAAGCCTGGCAAAAAACCCACCACGCCGACGCGGCCGTAGCCAGGATAAACTCCTTCCGGCACTCCGCCTTCTTCTGTGCTATCCCGACTCCCGCCATCGCTACGCACATCACAAAGGAGAATATGGAAAATATTATATACGGAAAAAACTTATATATTCCACACCTCCTTTACCGTCAGGTATTCTAACGATTTCAGGTCTTTATTATACCATCGCCCTACTCTTGCCTATTCCCTGCGCTATGTATTAGCTTTTAAAATATTATCAATAACTCTCGGAAAAAACGCAGGCAAGCATCTTAAAGTATTTTTATATTTTAACATTTTTTTATCAAATTTACAAGAAATAGAAATATGATAACAATAATGCCGTTAATATCAGAGACATTATATGCCTTGTAATTACGGCTCCAATTTCTGTCTAAAACTGCCTAAATTAGAATATCGGAGATAAACGGAGTTCAAATTGTAAATTAGGTTGAAGCCATTTTTTGAATGTAAGAAAAAACGCCTCAACCACAATATATAGTGATTTTTTAAGGCGTTGAAAGCCCAATATACAGATAGACCATTTCCTGTGTTAAATAGACCTTTCCTTGGTAAGGACGGGGTCATGGGTTCAAATCCCGTTAGCAGCTCCACAAAAGCACCAAATACGGTGCTTTTTAATATATTAACCACGATATATAGTGTCTCCAAAACCGGCTGAAAAATTGGCGTTAAATGGAGATCAAAAAATTTTGATGTTAAACATCTGTAATACCTTAAATAGTGGTTTTCATAAATAAATCTCCTTTGCCCCTTTGAGCCGGGGCAGGCTTTTTTGAAATGGCATGAGCGCCAAAACGCGATAGAATCGTTTCAGCGGGGGCGAATTAATCCTAAAAAAACTTAAAAAGCAAAAAAAAGCCGGATGAACAATGTTCATCCGGCTATGCTGCCTTTTATTTTCTTATTATCTTCTATGCATTTTGCGCAACTTGAAATGGAGTTATGGGTTCCTGCCGCTAATGGGTAACGCTATTTCTTTATTTTGATTTTACCTTTTTTAACAAGAACTATTATTATTACCGCGCCGGCTAAAAGCATGGCGCCGGCTATCGAAACGGCATATACCCACCATTGAACCGGGGGTTCGGGGTCCGGCACGGGATCAACGGGCTGTGTCGGATCTGTCGGTTCGCCGGGGTCTTCGGGGTCGGTCGGCTCTTCCGGCGTTTCGGAAGCGTTTACGGTTACGTTAAGGGTCTTCGTTTCGGTGCCGTCCGTTACGGTAAGAGTAGCGGTTCCCGATTTCAAAGCGGTTACGTTTCTGCCGTCGACGCTTAAAACGCTCGTGTCGCTGGAAGTGACGAGAATCTCGCCGTCGCCTATGTAGACGATTCCGATATAGCCGCCCGCGCCGACCGTCAAAATCAGGCTTTCGGCCAGCAAGGCGATAGTGCTGCCGTCCGCGAACAGGGCGCGCGCCGCGCGCAGGCCGCGCACGTTATCAGACGTATCGTAGTCGTCGGCGCCGACCGTGTAAATATTCTTGCCCGCGGTAAGCGCGTAGGCTTTGAGCCAGAGCTCGTTGTTCGCGTTAAAGCGAACGTTTTCCTTGGCTACCGTCAGGGTTATGACCTTCGTTTCGCCGGCGGCAAGTATCAAAATAACAGTGGAGGCGTATATCGAGGAAGCATTCGAATAAGACGTCACGCTCACCGTAATATTGCCGACGCCGACGGTGCCTTCATTTGTTACGCTCAAGCCTACCGTGAGCGTTCCGTCCTCGTTCCAGGCGAGCGTATAGTTCTTATCTATCGCTATATCGGAGAGCAGTACCTCGGCCTCGGCGATGTTATTGTCCGTGTTTTCATCTAAGCCGTCCTTGCCGGTTTCGAATCTCAGGGTCGAGCGTTCCGAAGGCAGGGTTACGGTAACCGGAACGTCAAGATAATTATTGCCGAGAACTGTGTCGGCGGTGAATTCGCCAAGCAGGGTTTCTCCGAGATACGCCTTTATCCACGGGTTCACCACGTTGACTGTGCCGGAATTATAGATTCTGACGATAAACGTAAATTCCTCTCCGGGACGCATCGCCGAATAATCGGCCGGAAGAACCGAAACCGACAGCTCGCCGAACAGACTGAGGTTAGCCATAGCGATATCGGAGGTTACGTCGAAGCTATAGTCTTCTCCGTCCGAGCTGATAAGCGTATAGGTATCCGCGCAGTAATAAACGGATACGCCGTTTACGGAGAAAGAGAGGATAGGGTCGCGCGCGGGCTTATCCGAGAAGGTTATCTGCGCGGGTGCGGAGAAGGCCATAGATTCGGCGTCCATAACGCTCGCGAACACCTGCGATATGCCTTCTACGGACATAGTAAAGAGCATCACAGCGTACTCGCCGCCCGCGAACATCTCGAAATTCGTGTAGTTCTGGGGCAGCGTGCATACGTAATAGGATTCGTTTTCGTACCAGTACATGACGTCGTCGCCGCTCCTGTAAGCCATAAACACCTTGTCCTTGAATTCCATAAGCGAGGGCGATACGTCCTGCACGCCGTTGTCGGTCAGCCGGGCAATCCGGCTCTGCCCCGTAGCGAATATGTATTGCAGCAGCATTATTTCCCTGTCCGAGGCCGTGTCGAAATTATCGTCGTTGTCGCACTCGAGCGCTATGTACGCTACGCCGCCAACGATTTTTAAGGACATTGTCGAAACGGCGGGCAGAGCGTAAGAAAACAGCGAAAACGCGCCCCAGCTGTTCGTCGCGGCATTGTAGACGCTGTAATAAAGCTTGTTGTCGGCGTTCTCGCCGCAAAGGAAATCATTTACCGTCATATCGTCCGTTATATTCGTATTTTCGGAACGGTAGACCACCGCTATGCCGACGCCGCCTTCGTAATCGAAGAGCGCCTGGCGGTCGTTAAAGAGATTGTTCGTCAAAACCGTCTTGGCAAAGGTCCGCGTCTCGGGGTCGAATACGAGCACGGCGACGTCGCTCTTTATAAGACGCTCGGATATCGTAGAGCCCGGCAAAAGCTCTTCCTTGACCTCGGTGCAGATTATCGCGAAGCTGCCGTTTATGACCTTGAGATCCATATCGAGATCGGCCGTAATGGTGTCGTCCGCCGCGGCGACCTCGCTCCAGCTTTCGCCGTCGAAGTAGATATAATTGATTACTTCCTCGTTATTTTCGCCGCGCGCCTTGTCGTAGTTTATCCAAGCTATCAGTTTGGTGCCGTCGGGAAGCTCGGCTATCTTTGGCGCGCTCTTCTCGTACACGTTCGTTACGATTATAACGTCCTCGGCCTGTCCGTCGGGGCCCAGGCCCAGGGCCATTACCATGTCGCCGCTGGCGCTGTACAGGACCGCCACACCCGAATAGCCGGAGACGTTTTTCAGCTGGGACAAATGTATTGACTGGAGCGCCGCGTCCCTGTCCACATACCCGTCGCTCTGCGTGCTCCACTCCGCCCGCCCGAAGGAATAGGTGTATTTCCAGAATAAGATCTGTATCCTGACGCCGCCCTCCACGTACAGCGTGAGCTTGGTCGCGCCGCTTTCCAGCTGGATAATCACCTCTATGCCCGCCCTGCCGTAAACGCTCGCCGAAAGGAAGCCCTTTATGCCTATGCCGCACTCTATTTCGAGCGCGATACCTATCGCGAGGTCGCCCGTGACCTCGGTATATTCCTCCGCGGCGTTCCAGTCGAAATATATGGTCGTCTGAACGTCTATCGAGAAGGTCGCGCTGAAAAACGCCGGAATAGAGATCACCGGCAATATGATATACTTGGTGTAGTTATAGGAAGCGCTGACGCTGAAATATATTTCACCGTGAAGAAGCGTCCATTCCCCGTCCGAATAGTAAAAGATCATCTTGCCGCCAAGACCTACGCCCATGGTCGCCTGCCCCCTGCCGGTCGAAAGCCCCGCCGCGCGAGCGGCCCTGAGCTGCGAGAGAGAGGGTCTGTCCACCTTATCGTATTTCATTCCGTGAGAGGACTCGTATAGGTCCTTGGAAGCTCCCATATAGATGCTGAAAGACATATTTTCTTCATCGTAGTCGAACGCGAAATCTATCCCCGAGAAGCCCAGCAAAAAGCTCATACCGTTGAGGAATGCGAAATTCGCGGGTACCGTAGCGGTCTCCACGGAATCGAACATGTTCTGTACCGGCTGCAGCAGGAAAGACCCGAGCCCCGTGCCGAAGGAGACGAGAGGTATGCTCTTTTTCCCTTTCAGATACATATCGCTCTCTATCACCATATCTACGATGCTGTTTTCCCGCCCTGCGAAGGAATAGAAACAGACGTTGTGGGGCCCATAATCCCAGTAACCGCGGACGCCCGGCTTTGGGTTTTCGATTTCGAGCGCGGCGTCGAAAACCATGGAGACGAACCTTGAGTTTTGCCCGGTCAGGACGGTGCCGCTCAAAAGGAATTTGATTTGTCCGTAGCCCGCTTCGGGACTGCTCCTATAAAATACAATCGTCAAATCGTCCGGATTCTTGGTCATGGACTTGTAGACGGCGGGAACGTCGGAGGCGAACAAAACGTCCTCCCTAATCCGGTAGTAGGCAATATGACCGGAGTCCTCCCAATAGTATATAGAGTTTCTTCTGATAAATAGGCTGATATAGAAGCTTTGCAGTCTGCTCCTCTCCTCGTCGTTCAGCGTAACGTTTATTCCCGAAAGGTATTTATAGAGGTTGTCGCTTCCAAAAATTTGATCGGCGGCGTATTTGCTCACGACGCAGACAGTAACGACGTCCACGCTCAGATCGTTTGTCCTGAGGGCAAGCTCCAGCGTGAGGTTGGGCTCCTCCGCCGAGGGGACGAAGGCGAACTCGGAGGATGCGAAATAGCTTATACCGTAGTCGCCGTTTACCGTTATACGGTAGGTTTTAAGAGGGACTATATTGTCTATTACCAAAGCGCCGGTCTCGGCGTTAGTCCTTCCCGTGAAGCGGTAATCGACATTTATGCCGACGACCTCGACAAGGGCGTTTCTTAAAAGCGACTGCCTGACCGAATCGATTACGCTTATCCCGTAGCTCATTTTCGACCCGGGCGCGCGGAGCGTCAGGTTTCCGCTGTTATAGGACGGGCCGTTCAAGGTACGGGATGTTATCTTGTAGCTGTAAGTGAAGTCGCCCAAGGGATCTCCCAAGTCGATCTGGGCGTCCACCACGCCGTTTTCGTCCGAATAAAAGGTATAGGTGCGGTTGTCGACAGACGAGGTGTATTCAAGCTTGAAACTTCCCGGCGTCGTGCGGAAGAAGTACGGCGCGACGTCCTGCTTTGCGTAGATATTTATCATGTTGCCGGGATACAAAACTTCGGTAATCAAAACGTCGTTGATAAAGTCTCTGCTGTTGTCGCCGCTAACGTACAAATATTCCGCCTCGAAGGTTTTGATATAGAATACGTTTTCCGTGCCCTTTTTCAAAAACTCGACTTTCATATAGATTATGTGCTGGATGTCGTCCCAGTTGATCAGGCCGCGCAGCCCCTCCGCCGATATACAGCCGTCTCCGTCCGTATCGTAAAAGGTATGGGAGCCGAATGTGACCGAGAAGCGGACGTCGTAAAGCGGGTTGTTCCAAGCCTTCAAGCCGTCTATCGTAAGAGGGAGAATAGAAAAGAGAGCCTTGTCCCCGGTGATAAAAGAAGAACTCGTAAAATTCGAATTGAAACTTTCGAGTACGGTATACGCTACGCTCCTTTGTATAACGCTCGTATCTCTGACGCGGAGCGAAGAGGGGGAGCCGCCGTCGGAATAAAAGTCGGAGCTTTCGAGCCTTAAGCGGAGGGTGAGATAGCTTCCCGGTATTTTGTTCTCGTAGGTTTTTATGTCGAAGGTCTTAAAAAATTCGCCTTCCGAAAAGATAACGGTGAAATCGGAGGGGGTATAATCCCTCCCGAGGACGGCGTCGCCGCTCTCGATACAGAGCCTCGCTGTTCCCGCCCTTCCCGTCGGGTTATATACCGTTACGGTAAAGGTTCCGCCCTCGTCTGTCTCGGCCTTATCGGAAGTAAAATAGAGAAAGGCCGCGTTTCTTCCTAAAGAGAGTTCCAATACCCTGCCGTAGAGCTTTCCGCCCGAGCCGGTGCGCTCCGGTATGCCGATGTTTACGACCGGGCGGTAGCGCCCGCCGGTATCCTCGCTTGTCCAGACGACTGCCGCCGCTCCCGAATACATGTAAGAGATGCTGAATTCGCCCTCTGCGTTGTCTATTATGTAAAGCGTATTGCCGCCGCCCGTCCTCAGGACGACCTCGTTCCACGGCGTGGACATGACGACTATATCCGGGCAGCCGTCGTTTTTAAGGTCGGCTATGTAAATATCGTGGTGAAAACCCTTCATTTCCCCGTAAAAGGCGAGGATGCGGGTGTATTGCCCGTTTAGCATATCGAGGGCGTAGATACCGGGGGTAAGCCCCGCGGCGGATAGACGCTGAAGCTCTTCTTCCCCGCCGAAGCAGGTATCTAAGCCGACTACGAAAATAAGCTCCCTTCTTCCGTCCCCGTTTATATCGGCAACCTGCGGATATATGCCGGAGGGAACGTTGTATTTGGAGGGGGCTCCCGTTTCGGCGGCGTAAATCCGGCTTAAGCCGTCAGGGTTAAAATCCATATAGAACCACTCGGTATTAGTTCTCAACTTCGCGTAAGCAAGGGGAACTGCCGTAAATCCCCGGGTGTACTGACCGTAATACCGGTAATCGAAAATATAGGAGGAATAGTTGGAATAAGGGGTCAGATCGAAATCGCTTGCGGTCTCCATTATAAAGCCGCCGTCCGAAACCGACAGCTCGCCCGGCACCACTCTGGCGCCGCTTTCGAGTATCCTGAAGCTTTCCCCCGTCCCGCTTATCATAAACTCGAACGCGCAGGCGCTCCCCTTCTCCGTCAACGGATACAGCGTAAGGCTGAATTCTATGTCGTTTTCTAAAAAAACGATTTCGCCGGTTTTTTCGACGTCGGTTTGACCGTCCAGCTTTAGAGTGTAGTCCGTTCCGTATACGCCCGTAATTTCCCTGATTTCATAGCTAAGAGTAATGCGGCTTGCCGTGAAGCCCTCCCTGGAAACGGTTATCGAGCCGCCGCCGTCCTTCCGGACGGAAAAATCGCCGAAATATTCGTCGTCGCGAATCAAAAGCTCGAGGGTGCTTACTTCCGCCTCCGCGCCGCCCCGAATGATATAAAGCTTTACGACCGCCGTTTTGTCCGTATCCTTAATATAATCGTCGACGGGGCAAACGCTGACCGTCACGCCGGCGGCGCCCCTGGGGATAAGGATATAGCCGCCGGCAGGCTCGTATATCCTGCCGCCGTATTCGATTATATAGTGGGTTCCGTATTCGGCGGTTCCCGAAAGGGATATGTAGAGGTGGCAGTCCTTTTCGGGCTCGGTCTTTTCGACGGTAAAGGAAAAGCCGTCCCCGTCCGACTCGAATATTTCCGCCGGTGCCGAGGGTATATCGGACGTATAGCTTGAATACTCGGAACTTTGCGGGGCGGTGTTGAGCTTCAAAAATTCGTAAAAATCGGTATTGGGGTTGATTCCCGCCTCCGCTTCTATAAGAATGTCGGTATCTTCAAGCCCCGGGCCGGCTCCCGTATACTTCAATACGATAGTAGCGCGCGTGTTTTTATTCAGATAAACGCCGGCGGAGTATCGGTAAGAGTAGGTATGAAGTACCGAATCGCCGTCGAATCTGGACGTAGAAAACGGCTCCGCGCTTATCTTTAACCCGTTTATATAGACCTCTATGCCCCCCAAACTTAAATCGTACCCCGAGTAAAGATATACGTCCGTATAGTAGAAGCGGGGGGTGGATAAGCCGGAAGGAAAGGTCATCGCCACGCCGAAATCGTCTGACGCCTTATTCTCATATTCGAGAACGCGTATCTCCGTAACGCCGTCCGTGGTCTCCAGCGTGCCGCTTTCGAATCCGAGGTAGGGATATACGTCGTTATTTATGCGTATTTTGGCGAGGCTGTATGTCAGACCGTGGGGGTTCCCATCGATTCCGTCGAGTATATACGAGCCGGCGCTGGGTTCGTATAGCTCGAGGTTTACGTATTTTATCCCCTTCTGCCCCGCGGCCAACGGCACGGAAATATTTATATATACTTGGGTCGAGTTGGCGGGGAAATTTATTGTGCCGCTGATGCTGTCGATATCGCGGCCGATTTCTGCGGTGTCGTCCCCCAAAATTAAGTAGGGCGGCATGCCGCGGTAGTCGAAGGTCAAACGGTACTTGACGCTTGTCGAAACGTAAGCGTTCAGAATATCTCTCTTGACCGCGATTCTCAACAAGCTTTCCGAGGAGTATTTGTATTCGAATGTCAAGATATTGAAGCCGGAGGCGTACGCCTCCGTACCGCCCTCCGTCGAGAAATAATACCGCGCCAAGGAATGCTCGAGGCTTAAAGAAAGGGTAGCCGACGTCTTTTGCTCGGGCTTATACAGGGTAAATATCTCCTGCCCGAGGTGGTTTTGGAATTTCAGCGTGACGAGCGCCGAGGTCTTCCAGCCCGGCTTAAAGGGTATCGTTATCTCCTTTTTCAGCTCCCCTTGCGCCCAGTTTACCGCATAAGGAAAGGTTCCGGGCTCAATATGCTCCGAGGTGAGACCCCCCGTGCCGACGCTGACAAGCCCGATATAGGTGGTTTTCTCCTCCGTTTCATAGCGCTTCAGGGTAAAGCTCAGCGCGCCGTCCGTCCCGATATCGAATCTCCGGTTCATTTCCTCCGTGGAATAATCTATGTAGTTATAGCCCTCCTCCACATCGCCTTGGATAATGACGTTAAGCTCCGCCGGCCCCTCTAACACAAGCCCGTCCGAGAGGCTCTCCTCCATAATCGTGACGGTGAAGCTCTTTTCTCCGTAAAAAATGAAATTTTGGACGGTAACGTCGAGGACATAGTAATAATTGCCGAACAGCCTCCGGAGCGCCCCGTCCACCGTATAGTCCACATTGTTAACGGCGGTGCCGTTATGCACTACGACGGGAATATTGACGGGATAAACGCCGTTATATTCGCAAAATACCGGAATTTGGAAGGTAGTGTTCCCCGTCTGGGAGAAAAGGGTGAGCTTAGAATCCTGCTCGTCGAACACGCCGCCCCCGTTGACAGGTCCCCCTACGGCGAATGCCCAGCCGACTTTATCGGAGGACGGCGGGTATTCGTTGTCGGTGATATCCACACGGACGGTGTCCAGCGGCTGAAGCAGAATATCCGAGCGTCCCGAAACGAAAAACCTTATGTTTACTGTCCGCGTGCCGTCTATTTGCAAGTTGTCCAGTCCCGTTATAACAAGCTCCGCGTTATATTGCCCGTCTCTTATTTCGAGCTCGTTGATTTCGATATAGCCCAAATTCCTGTCCCGCGCGTAGTTTTGCCCCCGGATCTCAAAGTCTCTCCCGTATATCGCCGAGCCGCCCGAAACCGTATAATACAGCTTAAAGGAGGGGAGAAGATGGCCGTTTAAAGCGGAAAAATATATGCCTATGGCTGCCGAGCCGCCCTCGTTCATCGTAAAGACGGGGTCGGTCAGCCCCGGCTGATAATATTGCGCGCGGGCGACATACCTGTCCGAGAACGGCTCGTCGTCCATAACAGCAAAGGTCAGGAAAGCGCGCTCGCCCTCTTCGAGATATCTCCTTTGAGTAAGGTCGAATATCCTCGTTGCTGCGCCGGTTACCGTTATATCCAATTTGTACGCCTCGCGCAGGTTCAGCCGGTCGTTGTCTACGAATAAGAGCTTGAGCTCCCTCGCCCTTTCGCCCGAAGGGAAAACAAGCGCGGAATTATAGTTTTCGAAAACCAGCTCCTTGGTGTTTTGGGGGTCGTAGTCCCTGATCTGATAATATACCGCCGTTTCCGAGCCCGTCGAGCCGGAACGTATAAGCCTCGAGGAAACCGATAAATCCGTCTCGTATGCGATATAGGGGAACCCCTCCATAATGAGCTCGGAAGCACCGTCCTTGTCGTATACCACCGCGAGGAAGTCGTCGTCCAGCAGCTCGCTTTCGCCGTAATACTCGACGTCGCCCACGGTTACGGTCGCCGTATCGCAATGGATATATATATCGGACAGCCTTACCCCGCTGCCGCTTTCGGCCCCGGCGATCTGGTTAAACGTCACGTCCACGTAGCCGCTGCCGGCCGGAAGCGTATAGCCGCCCGCGAATACGAAAAGGGAACCGCCCCCGCCGAAACGCGTTTCCGTGAGGGTAAAGGGAATAGCGACCGATTGGACCTCGCTCACGTATACCCTCGCCGTTACCGCTCCGCCGTTCTTTTCGATATAAAATTCATTCAAGTAAAAATTATCCGACTTAAAGCCTATCCTGGCCCTCGCGTCGGAAGGCCCGTCCGCATACGCGGGGTCAAGCCCGCCGCTTGCGCCGAACGGCAGGCATAAGGCCGTTAACACTGCCAAAACTATTATCGCAAAAGCGAAGCAGATCTTTACTACCAATCCGTTTTTCATCATTTTATCCTCCGGTTGCCGCAATCGTACGGTGTCGCTGATTAATTATCCGGATCCGCGGAAGCGGATCCTTCGCGTTTATCGTCCTCGTCTTTTCTTGTCAGCCAAATAAAGAAAATATCAAGACGCCTGAAAAGAGGGCTCCGCCGGCGGCGATAACCGCAATCGCCCATCCGGGCAAACCCTTATTCTCCTCTTGCCAAAGCGCGGTATATCGGCTTCGCCGGAAACCGCGGAAAGTTCGCTGTCCCAGCCCGCGTCGCCGTAGCATTTATTAATCATTTATAAAAGCATATACAAAGTGTCGGACTCATTTCCTTTAGGCCCCATTCTCCTCTAAATCTTTCTTCATCGTTTTTCTGCTTTTCTATATTGACTCCGTTAACCAAATAATATATAATCATCATAAACCTATGACTATAGTCACAAGTCAAGTGTGATTATCAATTAAATAGAAAAAGAAATTTTATGGACGAATTATATAAAATCAACCAGATAGCGGGAATCTTCGGAGTTTCCTGCGATACCTTAAAGCTTTATGAAAAATTGGGCTTCTTTGCCCCGGCGTATGTGGACGAAAAAACAAAATACCGTTATTACGGTATTTCTGAAATCCTGAAGCTCGATTACATCCTGCAGTTAAAAGGGCTTAATTTTACCTTATCGGAAATAAAGCAGGTATTGTTAAATAAATTAAGTATTGAAGAAAAGCATAAAAAGCTGATTGCCCAGCACGAAAAAATAAAAGAGCTTATACGCTTGTTCGAGAGCTTTTCCCGTCCCGCCGATTATGAAGTAAAAATAAAGACATACCCGCGCCATTACGTAATATCCGAGGACATTTCGGTAAAAGCCTGGGAAGAGCTAGTGGAAACATATGTCCGCCTGACGTCGCTCATGATAAAGCACAAGCTCAAATTCAAACCTTTTTCCAATCCTTACGCCGTATTCGAAAGCGGATTTTCTCTTGAGAATTTTTCCTGCCGGGCTTGCATGGAGGTTTTTCCGGATACATCTCCCATAGTGAAAGAAATCCCGGCCCAAACCTTTATTACCATAACCCACAAAGGCAGCTACGAAACCTTAGGGGAATCCTATAAGCACCTCGCCGGCCACGCGGCAAATAGCGGAATCAACCTCAAAGACTATGCTATAGAGCGTTATATCATAGCATACGATAACAGCCCCCTTTCCTCGGATTTCATAACCGAAATAGCTTTTCCCATCGACAGCGCCGTTAACGGTAACTAAAACATTTTAGTCTTCCTTACTATAGTCGAATCGTTGAGTAAAAACTCATTGTGATATCAATCTTAGGAGAAAAATATATTTATATTTTTTCCCATGGTTTCTTAATAAAATACAATATAGACTGGATCAATGTTTGTCTATTGTTGATATTATTAAAATCAATATCCTCGCCTAATGCCGCAAATGCAGCGTTACGCAATTCGATTCTTTTATAAAGGTTTTCCTGCGTTTCTTTATCATTAGCCATAATAGGATAATAAGAATCCAAATTATTCTTTACTTCTTCCCACAAAGTTCTTGAAATAAATTCGGTACTGCCTACCGGAATCACCATTGAACCTAAATTATGTGCAGTTGCAAATTCCTCTCTGACCCCATCGGCTTTAGCAGGAAAAAACCCTTTTTCTGCGGTACCCTCAATTTTTATTCCAAATATAGCAATAAAAAATTTAGCTTCTTTATTCATTATTTCTCGATATCTTAATTTAAAAGCTTCATAGCTAAATCCGTTATATAATTGATGTTTTATCCGCGGAAAAGGAAAAGTCAAAATACGTTCCGATATATTAGAATATGAATTTTCCTCCGGTTTTAGAAAATTAATATTTTGATAAACACCTGCTATAACGCCTTGACCAATTTCTTTACCGTATCCGGTGACTATTCTATAACCTTTTTGAGCAAGTTCATAGGATAGTTCTCTTGCAAATAAAACGGCCGTTTCACAATCAATATATTTATTTGTAAA
>AGTN01193215.1_pt1 | contig 14941 bp, 13 predicted proteins | sample 314218 | NCBI WGS metagenome assembly AGTN01 (sample SAMN02954264, study PRJNA73603) | bioreactor metagenome | biome: terrestrial; feature: non-aerated bioreactor; material: poplar woody material; isolation source: poplar biomass | place: USA | collected 2006-12 | reverse complement strand
GAAACGCCTAAACACAGGGTGTTTCGCACGATGGGATTTTCAAGGGGCAAGCCCCTTGAACGGAGGTTTGGAGGCAGAGCCTCCAGGAAAAGTCGTCTATTTTGCCTCCGCGGAGGCGCTTATGGGCTCCGCGCCCAACAGGCTGTGGTCGATCGAATCGATCAGCGCGTGCAGGCTCGCCGCGATGACGTCCGTCGATACGCCGACCGTGCGCCAGAAGTCCTTGCCGTCGGTGGATTCGATGACGACGCGCACCTTGGCTGCCGTCGCGGCGTTGGTGTCGAGCACGCGCACCTTATAATCGGTCAAAGACACGGACCGGAGCTGCGGGTAGAAGTTGCCCAGCGCCTCGCGCAGCGCCTTGTCGAGCGCGTTGACGGGGCCGTTGCCCTCCGCCGCGGCCATGCGCGCTTCGCCGTCCACGTCCACCTTGACCACGGCGTATGCGCCGAACGTGTTCTCATTCGTCGGTTCATCGCTGACCTTGAAGTGCACGAGCGAGAACTTCTGCTTGCGCAGCCCCAGCTGCTTCATCACGAACAGCCTGAAGCTGCCCTCCGCGCCCTCGAAGCTGTAGCCCTCGTTTTCGAGCGCCTTGAGCTTTTCCATCAGCAGGCCCACCTTTTCCCTGTCCTGCGCGGCCTCGGGGAAGCTGTCCTTGAGCTTTTCGGCCATCGCGGCCTTGCCCGCGACCTCGCTTAAAAGGTATTCGCGCTGGTTGCCCACGAGGGAGGGCTCGATGTGCTCGAACGAGCCGTGCGCCTTGCAGAGCCCGTCGATGTGCATGCCGCCCTTGTGCGCGAACGCGCTGCGCCCCACGTAGGGCAGCGTCTCGTCGAACGTCAGGTTGGTGATCTCCGCCGCCTCGCGCGCGATATCGTAGAGCCGCGCAAGGTTTTCCCCGATGCATTCATAGCCCATCTTGAGCTGCAGGCCGGCGATGACGGAGGTGAGCCGCGCGTTGCCGCAGCGCTCGCCGTAGCCCAGCAGCGTACCCTGCACATGGCAGGCGCCCGCGTTCACGGCCAGCAGCGAGTTGGCCACCGCCAGCTCCGAATCGTTGTGCGTATGGATGCCCAGCTTGCATTTCACCGCGCCAAGAGCGGCCTTGACCGCCGCTTCCAGCGCATGCGGCATCGTGCCGCCGTTGGTATCGCACAGCACGACGGTGTCCGCGCCCGCTTCATCGGCGGCGCGCAGCACCAAAAGCGCGTAGCCCGGGTTCGCGGCGTAGCCGTCGAAGAAATGCTCCGCGTCGAATATCACCTCGCGCCCCTGCGCCTTGAGGTAGCGGATCGTGTCGCGGATCATCGCGAGATTCTCTTCAAGCGTGGTGCAAAGCACGTTGGTTGCGTGCAGGTCCCACGCCTTGCCGAATATCGCCACGGCCTTCGTGCCCGCGCCTAAAAGCGCCGCGAGCCCTGCGTCCTGCGGTGCTTCCGTATCCTTGCGGCGCGTGCTGCCAAAAGCCACGAGCGTCGCGCGAAGCGGCAGCGTCGCGGCTTCCTCAAAGAACTGGCGCTCCTTGGGGTTGGAGGCGGGGTTGCCCGCCTCGATATAATCGACGCCGAGGCTGTCGAGCAGCGCCAGCATCTGCAGCCTGTCGTGCAGCGAATAGCTGATGCCCCTTGCCTGCGCGCCGTCGCGCAGCGTCGAATCAAATATTTCGATCTTCCTTGCCATAGTGTGATCTCCCATCATGGCTCTTTGCAGGGGCGCTGCCCTGCATCCCGCTTCTTTTCATATAAAAAGAAGCAAAAGACGGGGAAATGCTCCGCATTTCCTATACTTATTATATCCTTATCCAATGCTCCCTCAGATGCGTACTCAGAATGGATATGGGGGGCTGTCGCCAGATCCAGCTCACTCTCTTGCTTAATGCCCGGAATCGGGCATCGCGCCACCTCCCTCGCCTGAGGGAGGCTTTTTGAGTTCCTGGAAATCCTGCACATTTCCTATACACCTTTAATTAATGTATAGAAAATGCCGCAGGGCATTTTCCGTGGGTTTCCAAAGGGCGCGCCCTTTGGCGGGAGCCCTCGGAAATCAATCTCTAAAACTCCGGTTCCTTCTGCCACGGCATCATCCTGCGCAGCTCCTTGCCCACCTTCTCGACGGGGAGGCTGCGCTCGATGCGGCGCCGCGCCGCAAACGCCGGACGGCCCGCCTTGTTTTCGAGGATCCAGCGCCTGGCGAACTCGCCCTCCTGAATCTCCTGCAATACCTTTTTCATTTCCTTGCGCGTCTCGTCGGTGACGATGCGGCGGCCGACCGAGTAGTCGCCGAACTCCGCCGTGTCGCTGATCGAGTAGCGCATCCACGAGAACCCGCCCGCGTTGATCATATCCACGATGAGCTTCATCTCGTGCACGCACTCGAAGTACGCGCTCTCCGGCTCATAGCCCGCTTCCACGAGCGTATCGAAGCCCGCTTTCATCAGCTCGGAAACGCCGCCGCACAGCACGGCCTGTTCGCCGAAGAGGTCGGTCTCGGTCTCCTCGCGGAACGTGGTCCAAAGTATCCCGGCGCGCGCGCCGCCGATGCCCAGCGCGTACGCGAGGCCCACCTGCTGCGTGTCGCCCGAGGGGTCCTGATGCACCGCGATGAGGCAGGGGACGCCCTTGCCCTCGACGTACTGTGAACGCACGGTATGGCCCGGCCCCTTGGGGGCGATCATGAATACGTTGACGTCCGCGGGCGGCTTGATCTGTCCGAAGTGGATGTTGAAGCCGTGCGCGAACACGAGGTATTTGCCTGCCCTGAGGCCGGGTTTTACGGCGGATTCGTAGATCGCGGGCTGCAGCTCGTCGTTGACGAGCATCATGATCACGTCGGCGGCTTTGGCGGCGTCCGCCGCGGTCATCACGGTAAGCCCGGCGTCCTGCGCCTTCTTCCACGATTTAGAGCCCTCGTACAGGCCGACCACCACGTCGAAGCCCGACTCGTGCAGGTTCAGCGCGTGCGCGTGCCCCTGGCTGCCATAGCCGATCACGGCGATTTTCCTGCCTTCGAGGTATTCCTTTTTGCAATCCGACTGATAAAACAACTTGGCCATGACGATACTCCTTTACATATTTTCCGGCTGTCCGTATTCGCTGAGCAGTATGCCGTCGCCGCGCTCCAGCGCGACCAGGCCTGTTCTCGCGATCTCGGCTAAACCGTATTTTCTGAGCGCTTCGATGCTGTCGTTGATGAACGATACCGTGCCGGTGAGCTGTATTGTCGCCGTCGTTTCGCCGATATCCAGCACCACGCCGCCGCGCGCGGCGATATCCTCCATGAGCTGCCGCCGGGTTTCGTTGAGATAAAGCTTCAGCAGCGCGACCTCGCGCATCGCGCCTTTGCTCTCCGGTATCTCCTTGATGGCCTTCACGTCGAGCAGCTTATCGAACTGCTTGATGACCTGCTCGATGACGGCGTCGTCCGCATACATCACAATCGTGATGCGCGACAGGGACGGATCGGCGGTTGTACCGACGGTCAGGCTGTCGATGTTAAACCCGCGGCGGCTGATCAGGCCGGATATCCGGCACAGCACGCCCGGCTGGTTGGATACGATAAACGATATCACCCGTTGCTCCTGCATTGGCATTACCCCCTTGTATCAATTGCGCGATATAATAAAAAACCGCGTGCTCCTCATACTTTTGAAGAGACGCAGTTGCTTTCAACTCCGCGGTACCACTCATCTTGCCTTTGAATAAAGGCCGCTTCAGGCTCTGCTAAGCCCTAAACCGATAACGGGGTTAACCGGCAATATCTACTGGTATTCGACATGCAGCTCCGGAGTGATCTGCTGTTGCCCTGCGATACCGGATCTCACCAGCCTCCGGCTCTCTGCGATCGCCGATTACAACGCCTGTCTCCCTCAACGCTTAATATATTTCATATATATTAGCAAAATTATTTACGTGTGTCAATCAATTTTATTTATTAGTACTGACGAATGAAAGCTTAGTCTGGTTATATTCTATACTGACACCGTAATGCCCATGAAACAAGATGCCTGATCGGCACCGTTGGCGGCGCCTTAAGACGCCCGTAAAAGCTGACGGCTTCTGTAGTAACCGCTTTTAAATATTTGAAAGCAAGATATCAATTGCTTATACATGATCTATCCTTTTTTTACGTAACCGTCATTTTCCGCAGGGCTTCCGCGTCCAGAAGCCGTACGCTGGACAGGTGAAAATCCAGTAAGCCCTCGGCGCGCAGCCTGCCCAGCTCGCGCGACATGGACGGGCGGGAAACGTTCAGATAATCCGCAAGCTCGTTCCTGTTCATCGGCAATACAAAGGTGCTGCTTCCGTTGACGCCCTGCTGTTCCAGCAGGTACATGCACAGCTTGGCGCGCATGCTTTTAATTCCAAGGTACTCCGCCTTGCGGCTAAGCCGTATCGTCTTTTCGGATAATATCTTCAGCATGTTCTGTATCAGCGTTTTGTGAAACCCGCACGCCCTCGGGCAGTTCCCCAGAAAATGATCCGGCGGGATAAAAACAAGCGTGCTCTCTTTTCGCGCCGAAACGGTGGAAGGCCAGACCTTCTGCCCTGAGAAAGCCGCGATCTCGCCAAACGTATTTCCTTTTGATATGAAAGCGATAATGGATTTGCCGCCCGCCGCGTTTTCGCGCATGACCTCCACCTCGCCCGACAGAACGATGCCGATGCTGCTTAGCGGATCTCCGGCGATCACCGCGATTTCACCTTTTGTGTATCTGCGCACCGTGGGGTCGAAACAGGCCATCATGGTTCTCAAATCGTCCGGATGGATTCCGGAGAACAGTTCAATGCCCTGAAGATTTTCAAAAACGTCTTTTTCCATAATCCATCGCCTTTTGTAGCTATGGCTACCGAAATTACAGAGCAATCATATTATGATTGGACCGTGAAGTCAATGAAAGATAAGGAGAAGACCGTATGAAGAGAAAAATTATACGCATCGATGAAGGCAAGTGCACGGGCTGCGGGCTTTGCGCCGACGCCTGCCATGAAGGCGCGATCGAAATGATAAACGGCAAGGCCCGGCTCATATCCGAGAGCTATTGCGACGGGCTGGGCGCGTGCCTCCCGCACTGTCCCGCGGACGCCATTACCATCGAGGAGAGGGAAGCCGAGGCCTTCGACGAAGCGTACGCAAGAAAGCATCAGCAGGAAAGAACGCGTAAGGATGAGAAGCCGGCCGATAAGCTGGCGTGCGGCTGCCCGGGAACGCTTGCGAGGACGATTGAAAGAAAGCAGGTTCTCACTGCGCCGCCCGATATGAAACAGCCGTCGCAGCTTGCCCAGTGGCCGTGCCAGATCAGGCTTGCGCCGGTTCAGGCGCCGTACTTCGACAAGGCGAATCTGCTGATCGCGGCGGACTGCACGGCGTATGCCTATGCGAACATTCATCGGGATTTTATGCGAAACCGGATTACGCTGATCGGTTGCCCCAAGCTGGACGATACCGATTATTCCGAAAAGCTTGCGGCCATATTAAATGCCAATGAAATCAAAAGCGTTACCGTGCTGCGCATGGAAGTGCCCTGCTGCGGCGGCATTGTCAACGCGGTCAAAGAGGCGATCGTCGAAAGCGGCAAAATGCTGCCCTGGCGTGTGGTGACCATCTCGACCGACGGAAATATTTTGGAGGACTGAGCGATGGCATAGGACTGGCTGTATTTCAACTGAGGCGAAATCTGGGGATATTTCTATGGTGTGCCTGAGGTACAATACGGCAGTTTCATATAGCACTCGCATTTAGCATAGTATATTGCCTGAATGTATGTACTTGCATTTTTCTTATTATATATTATACTGGGTTCAAACACAGCAGGGGGGTTCTTGAGTGAAGAATGTTTTGGTGCTCACAGGAAGTCCGCGCAAAGGCGGCAATAGCGAATTAATGGCGGACGCTTTCATTAAGGGAGCGGTTGCCGCAGGCAACAGGGTGACGAAATATGAGACGGCGGGCAGGGATATAAAGGGATGCCGGGCATGTAACGCCTGCTACAGTAAGGGCAAGGCCTGTGTGTTTGATGACGATTTCAACGGGCTTGCTCCGCTGCTGGAGGAAACCGAGGTGCTGGTACTGGTGTCGCCGCTGTACTGGTATACATTTACTGCGCAAATAAAAGCCGCGCTGGACAAAATGTACGCCTTGGTGGTGGGGGAAAGGCCTTTGAAACTAAACGAAATGGTGCTGTTGACCTGCGGCGGAACCGGCGACGAAAAGGATTTTGAAGGAATTGTAAGAACCTACGAAATCGTTACCAAATATCTTGAAAAGAAAGATGCGGGACAATTGGTGGTGCCCGGCGTGAACGACAAGCGGGATATTCAAAAAACCGATGCCCTGGCCCGGGCGGAAGAAATGGGGAAAAACATCTGAAAACATACGGGGATAGGGCGAATTTCACCCCGGCGCATCAACCTGTATTCAGCAATTATTCGCGGCATATTGTTCGTGAAGGGACTATGCCGCACCAGGAGAGTCGTTTCGTACATTCAGTAAATAGCGGTTGCACAAATATGCCGGGCGGAAAATCTACCCGGTATTTTTTGCATATAGAGCTTGTATCCTCAACTTTAGCCTAGCAGGTAGCTCGTCATCGAAATGGAGCCAAGAACACAGGCGTCATTGAAAATGGAAACCGTATCTTCTGCGTCTGAAGCGCCTAAAACATAAAGCAGCGGCGCAAAATGATCCGAGATGGTAAATGCGAAGGACGCCGATGTGCCCGCCTTTTCGAAATGGATTACATTCCGGTGGTTGCCGTCCAAAATATTTCGCTTGATATAGTTGTCAAAATCCTCCGCCCAGGGATATCCTCCCTCCATATTCCAGTGGATTCTGGCGAGGTTGTGGACAATGTTTCCGCTTCCGAAGATCAGGACGCCCTGCTCACGAAGAGCCCTGAGCTCCCGGCCAATTTGAAAATGGTCCTCAAAGGGCGCATCTCTGTCCACACTTAGCTGAAACACGGGTATATCCGCCTTCGGATATATTCTGCGAAGGACGGACCATGTGCCGTGATCAAGGCCCCAGGTATTGTCTGTTTCCACATTCCTTCCAATAAGTTTTTTTGCCTGTTGGGCAAAATGCGGCGAGCCGGGCGCGCTATAAACGATTTTGTACAGCTCATCGGGGAACCCGTACATGTCATAAATCGTTTCCGGGGCGGGCGAGTCCATAATCCTGCTGCCCGGCGTGAACCAATGGGCGGAAACGGAAAGAATGGCCTGAGGCCGGGGAAGCCTTTCTCCAAGGGCTTCCCATCGGGCGGTAAATTGGTTTTCCTCAATGGCGTTCATGGGCGACCCGTGTCCGATAAACAATACAGGCATCCGTTTCATACTAATAGCCTCCCGTTCCATCTATCCGCTGTAATTTTGCTATAACCATATAATATAAACAGCATACTTGACAGTGTATCCTTTCAAAGTATAGCAAAACAGGAGAGAGAGTTCAACATAACAAAAGTTCTGTCACCCGCAGAGTCAACTTTAAATTTTATTACAGTACTTTGGAAGAAGAAAAAACATATATTCTCAAAGAAAATTCAAAAGGCCGCCGACAAAAATCGACGGTCTTTCAATGGTGCCGAAGGCGGGACTTGAACCCGCACGGTATCGCTACCACCGGATTTTGAGTCCGGCACGTCTGCCAATTCCATCACTTCGGCGTGAACCTAACTTCGTTAATATAGCATATCCGATTTTTTGCGTCAAGACAACGAAATTATGCCAATCCGCCGGGGACAATTTTCGTCTCCGGGTGATTACATCACTACAGCACTGCGGAGCGGCCGGTTACAGATGCCGCAGACAGCGCGTTTTGCGCATCAGCGTCGGGTGGCGATCATTCCTGCCGCAATGCCTCGACGGGATCGAGCTTGGAAGCCTTGTAGGCGGGGATGATGCCGAATATGATGCCGATCGTCGCGGAGAACAGCACGCTGAGGGAGGCTGCCGAGGCGGACACCTTTGCCTCGATGCCCAAAATGCCGCTCGCAAGGCTGGTCAGCAGTATGCCGATCCCCACGCCGAGCAGCCCGCCCAGTATGGCGTAGAAAAGCGCCTCGGTTAAAAACTGGCCGAGTATGTGGTGTTCCCCGGCGCCCAGCGCCTTGCGGATGCCGATCTCGCGCGTGCGCTCCTTGACGGTAACGAGCATGATGTTCATGATGCCGATGCCGCCGACGAGCAGCGAGATGGCCGCGACCGCGCTCACGACAACCGTAAAGATGTCCAATATATTCTGCGCGTTGGCGAGTTCCTTTGTCAGGTTGATGATCTTAATCGACCCCTCGCCGTATTTGCTTAAAAGCAGCGATATGCTGGTGTCGATCACGTCGTCCAGCGTTTCGGTGCTCTGCGCGGTCACGGATATCTCATCCAGGTATTTGGTCGAAAACATTTCTGAAAACGTGGTAATGGGGATATAGCATTTGCCGGAAAAGAACGAGGAGTATATCGACTGGTCCTCCTGCTCCACGCCGACCACCTTAAAGCTTTGCCCGTTGATGCTGATTTTCTGGCCTTCGGCGCTGCTGTCGCCGAACAGCGTTTTTTTGGCCTCCTCGCTTAAAACCACGACGCGCCGCGAATATTCGACGTCCTTGACGGTCAGGCCGCGGCCCTCGGTATAGGACATCTGCTCAATATCGAAAAGCGATTCGGTCGTTCCCACGACATCGGAGGTCACCACGACGGCCGAATTGGACATCATCGCTTTTTCGTACGCGGACGGCGCGACGTCGTTGATGCCGTTGATCTGTTGAAGCATCTCTACATCCGACAGCACGAGCGTATTGTTGGGGCCCTGCAGGTCGTTGGGAAACAGCCATACGCGGTTGACGCCGAACTTGGCAAGCTCCGCGTTGATCATCTTCTTGCCGCCGTCGCCGACCGATATCACCGTGATCATCGAGGAGACGCCGATGACGATGCCGAGCACGGTAAGCACCGTGCGCATCCGGTGCTTTTTGAGCTGATGCGACGCGATGCCGACATAGTCGTTCAGCCTCATGACTCCTCCTCAACGATTTTGCCGTCCTTTAATACGACCAGTTCCTTTGCATATTCCGCGATGCTGCGCTCGTGCGTGATCAGCACGATCGTCGTGCCCCTGTCGTTAAAGCCCTTGAGCATGCGCATGATATCCTCTCCGGTGCGGGTGTCGAGGTTGCCCGTAGGTTCGTCCGCAAGCACAAGGCTGGGCGAGTTGACGAGCGCGCGCGCGATGGCGACGCGCTGCCGCTGCCCGCCGGAAAGCTCGCCCGGCATATGCGCGGCGCGCGCCGAAAGCCCGGTCAGCTCGAGCAGCTCGGTGGAGCGCGTATGCCTCTCCTTGGGGGAAACGACCCGCGTACACCATGGGCAGCTCGATGTTCTGCCGCGCGTTCAGCGAGGGCAGCAGGTAGAACGACTGGAATATAAAACCGATCCGGCGGCTGCGCAGGTGATCCTTGCTCTCGCCCGAAAGCCGCCGCACATTCGTACCCGCGAAGTAGTACTCGCCCTTGGTCGGCGTATCGAGGCAGCCGAGTATATTCATCAGCGTGGTCTTGCCGGAACCGGACGCGCCCATAATCGCGAGAAATCCGCCCTCTCTAAGCTTCAGCGATACGTTTCTTACCGCATGCACGCACGTATTTCCTCTGCCGTAGGTTTTGCAGAGGTTGTTGATTTCAATCATAAGCAACCCGCTGTCCTTCCTCAATGCCGTCGGGCGACAGAATCGCCTGTTCTCCCTCGGCAACGCCGCTGATTACCTGGGCATAGTACATATTCGTAAAGCCCGTCTGTACGATTCGTTTTTCCGCGACGCCCTCCGCGGTTACGACGAATACGCATCCGTCGCTCGTGATGCAGTCCAAAGGCACAGCCAGCACGTTCTCCTTGCTTTTGATGATGATCGCAAGATCGACGACGGCGCCCGGCATACGGGAAAAACCGTCATCCGGCGTGATCTCCACCTTGGTCATCGTGCCAAAGTCCGAGGTCTCACCCACGCCCGCCGCCCTGCCGATGCCGGTGAGCGTGCCCCAGTAATACCCTTTATCCGTGTAGATGCTTACCTTCTGGCCTTCCACGAGATCCGCGACGTCTTTCTCGTATACGTAGCCGTTGATGACCGTATTCTCCGTATCCGCGATGATGAGCGCAGGCATGCCGGGGGAGAGCACCTCGCCCTCGCGGATGTTGACCGCAATGACCGTGCCGTCGATCAGGCTTGAAAAAGACATCTTGTCGATCGCGGCCTGAAGGCTGATCACCGAAAGCTCGGCCATCGCGGTTTCGCTGCCGCCTGCCGCCGCCGTGGTGCTTTGGAGCTCTTCGAACGATAAGCCGTCCAGCGAGGAGGCCATCTGTGCGGCGGTATCCTGTGCGGTTTGCGCAAACGCCTCGTTGAGGGATTCATAATCATACCCGGTCGTCTGCGACAATGCGAGCGCCACCTTGATCCGCTGCTCCATCAGGCTCTGCTCCGCTGCGCTCAGGCTCTCGCTTTGCGCCATGACCGATTGCGCGGAAGCGTCCGCGAGCGTGTTGTATCGCAGCTGCGCCTCGTCAAGCTGGCGCTCAAGCTGTGATGCGTCGAGCGAAAAAAGGCTGTCGCCCACCGCCACCGTGTCGCCTTCCGATACGTGCAGGGCATCGACCGTGCCGCCCGTTTCGCTCATGACGCTGTACATATGGACAGGCACGACCTCGCCCGAGAACTCCAGCGAATTTAAAAGATCCATGGTTCTTACCGTGCTGACGCTGACCGATGTGGTTTGATCCGGATTGTGAAAGTAAAAAACCATCCTGCAGCGATAACGGCCAGCACCACTGCCAGCAGTATCACTTTCCTCATATAAATACCCCCTTGCCGCGATTCCTTGTTTGTAGTTTGGCAGAAATTCTTGTGCGTTATTCTGAAAAAAGGGGTTGCATTTTTATGCATTTTTATGTATAATTATTAATACCAAAAGGGAGGGTATGCCAAATGATCAGTGTAAGCGTAATTGGCGCTACGGGGGTATGCGGGCGAGGAGCTCATGCGTTTGCTTTCGCGGCACAGCCGGGTTAAATTGGCGCACGCGGTATCCAAAAGCTTCGCGGGGAAGATGATGAGCGGGGTGTACGCAAATTTTGCGCCGCGTGATATACTGCTGGAGGACCTGGACGCGGAGAAAATCGCAAAGGACAGCGACATCGTGTTCCTGTGCCTGCCGCACGGCGCATCGGCGGCGGCCGCGCCCGCGATGCTTGAGGGCGGCGCGCGCGTGATCGACCTGTCCGCGGATTTTCGTTACCGCGACGCGGCGGTGTACGAGGCGTGGTATCACGCGGCGCATACGGAAAAGCGGCTGCTTTCCGAAAGCGTATTCGGCCTGCCGGAGCTTTACCGCGGGCGCATCAGAGACGCGCGCATCGTGGGCAACCCGGGATGCTACACCACCTGCGCAATACTCGCGCTTTATCCGCTGCTCAGGGCGGGCGTGATCGCGCCCGACGGCATCATCATCGACGCCAAATCCGGCGCGAGCGGCGCGGGGCGCAGGGACTCTCTGGAATACGGCTTCTGCGAGGTATCGGACAACGTGAAGGCGTACGGCATCGGCACGCACCGGCACACCTCGGAGATCGAGCAGGAACTGTCTGCCGCCGCGGGCAAAACCGTGATGGTTTCGTTCACGCCGCACCTGCTGCCCGTCAAGCGCGGCATCATATCGACGATGTACGCGGCGCCGAAGAAGGGCGTATCCGCCGCCGATATCGCGCAGGCATACGGGGCGTATCAATATGAGCCGTTCGTCCGGGTATATGAGAAGGGGCTGCCCGAGCTTAAACACGTGGTGGGCGGCAACAGCCTCGCGGTGGGCTTTGCGCTCGACGAACGCGTGAACCGCCTCGTCGTGGTATCGTGCCTCGACAACCTGATCAAGGGCGCGGCGGGGCAGGCCGTGCAGAACATGAACATCATGACGGGCCTTGCCGAGACCGAAGGCCTTGACGCTATGGGATGGTATTTATAATGGACAAATTTTTTGAAAAAGCCAATATACTGATCGAAGCGCTGCCGTATATCCGCAGGCTTTCCGGCAAGACGGTCGTCATCAAGTACGGCGGGGCCGCGATGCTCTCCAAAGAGCTTTCCGAAAAGATCATGCAGGACATCACGCTGCTTAAATACGTGGGCGTGAACCCCATCGTGGTGCACGGCGGCGGCGGCGACATCAACAGGATGCTGGAGCTGTACGATATCAGGCCGCAGTTCCATAACGGGCTGCGCGTGACGGACGAAGCCACGATGGACGTCGTGCTGATGGTGCTGATGGGCAGGATCAACAAGGACATCGTATCCCAGCTGGGCGTGGCGGGTTCCAAGGCGATCGGCCTGTGCGGCAAGGACGCTTCGCTGATCCAGGCGGAAAAGCTGAAGGGCGAGGACGGCTTCGACATGGGGTTCGTCGGCAGCATCACGGGCATCAACACGAAGCTGCTCAATACGCTGGCGCAGGACGAATACATCCCTGTCATCGCGCCCGTCGGAGTGGGCAGGGACGGCGAGAGCTACAACATCAACGCGGACACCGTCGCGGGGGAGATCGCGTCGGCGCTGGGCGCGGAAAAGCTGATGTTTTTAACCGACATCGACGGCATCCGCAGCGACCCCGGCGACCCCGGCACGCTGATATACGAGATCACGGTGGACGAGATCTACAAGTTCATCAACAGGGGCGTGATCTCGGGCGGCATGCTGCCCAAGGTGGAGGGCTGCATCAAGGCGATCAGGAGCGGCGTGAAGCGCACGCATATTTTAAACGGCACGATACCGCACCCGATCATTCTCGAGATATTCACCGACTCGGGCATCGGTACCATGGTGAGGGAGTGAAATTATGAAGCTGGAAGAAATTATCGCACTGGAAAAGCAGTATTACAGCCCGGTATTCGCGCGCACGCCCGTGTGCTTTACGCGCGGCGAGGGTGTATATTTATTCGATACCGAGGGGAAGCGGTATACGGATTTCCTTTCGGGCATCGCGACGTGCTGCCTGGGGTATTCGGACGAAGGCTTTAAAAATGCGCTGCATGGCGCGGTGGACGCCCTGCTGCACACGTCCAACATCTTTTATATCGAAGCGCAGGCGAAGGCGGCCAGGCTGCTGTGCGAGGCCACGGGCTTTGACAACGTGTTCTTCTCCAACAGCGGCGCGGAGGCGGTGGAAGGCGCGTTGAAGCTGGCGCGCAAGTACCACTATGCCGCGGGAAAACCGCGCGCGCGGGTGGTGACGCTGCAGGGCAGCTTCCACGGGCGCACGCTCGCGACGCTCGCCGCGACGGGGCAGACCAAATTCCACGAGCCGTATCAGCCCCTGCCTGAAGGCTTTGCGTACGCGCCTCCGAACGACATCGCCGCGCTGGAAGCGCTGGTGGGCGATGAGACCGCCGCGGTCATCGTGGAGCCGGTACAGGGCGAAGGCGGCATCAATATGCTGACGAAGGAATACTTTCAGGCTGTGCGCCGGATATGCGACGCGCACGGCGCGCTCATGATCGCCGACGAAATTCAGACGGGCATGGGCCGCACGGGAGAGCTGCTCGCGTCGCCCGGCCTTGGCGCGATGCCCGACGTGGTCATACTCGCCAAGTCGCTCGGAAACGGCGTGCCCATCGGCGCGTTCCTCGCGCGCGGCAAAGCGGCGAAGGCCTTTGCGGCGGGGGACCACGGCTCGACGTTCGCGGGCAACCATCTCGCAAGCGCGGCGGCGCTTTACGTGACCGAAAAGCTGACGACCAGCGACCTGCTTGCGGGCGTTAAGGCGGCGGGCGGCTATTTCATGGAGAAGCTGAAGGCGCTCAAAGCGTCCCGCCCGGCCATTCAGGATGTGCGCGGCTGCGGCCTGATTCTCGGCATCGCGCTGGACGGGGCCAAACCGGCGAAGGAGGTGCAGCAGGCGCTGCTCGGCAGGGGCTTCGTCACGGCGACGGCGGGCGGCAACGTGGTGCGCTTCGTGCCGCCGTATATCATTCAAAGGGAACACATCGACGCCTTGTGCGCCGCGCTGGAAGAGCTGCTGATATAGCACAAGCCCTCATCGGAGGGAGCTCGGACTGACGACGAACCTTTTCATTGTCATTCTGAGCGTAAACGAAGAATCTTAAATTGATTTGTTTCTCAAAGATTCGCTTGTGCCCAGCATGGGTATCGGGTGCGTTGCACCCTTCAGAGTGACAAACTACTTTGTCAGCGCCCCTGGCTCCCTCGTCCGAGGGGGCCGAGCCGTCAGAGCGTGCGGGCACCGCAGTGCGGTGCATTGCACCGGAGGATACATATGCCCAAAAGGGAAGACTTAAAAAAAATCATGGTGATCGGCTCCGGCCCGATCGTGATCGGGCAGGCGGCGGAGTTCGACTATTCGGGCACGCAGGCGTGCAAGGCGCTGCGCGAGGAAGGCTACGAGGTCGTGCTGATCAACTCCAACCCCGCCACGATCATGACGGACGAGGAGATGGCCGACCGCGTGTACATCGAGCCCATCACGCTGGACGCCGTGTCCGGCATACTGCGCAGCGAGAAGCCGCAGGGCATCATCGCGACGCTGGGCGGCCAGACCGGCCTCAACATGGCCGTGGCGCTCTCGGAGAGCGGTATCCTCGCGGAGCTGGGCATCGAGCTTTTAGGGACGTCGATCGGGTCCATCAGGCAGGCCGAGGACCGCGAGCTGTTCAAGGGGACGATGGAGCGCGTCGGCGAGCGCATCGCGCTCAGCCATATCGCGACCTCGCTGGGCGAGGCCGTGGCGTTCGCGCGGGAAAACGGCTTTCCGGTCATCGTGCGCCCCGCGTATACGCTGGGCGGCACGGGCGGCGGCATCGCGCGCGATATGGCGGAGCTGAAGGACATCACGGCCAGGGGCCTCGCGTTTTCGATGATCGGCCAGGTGCTGCTCGAGCAGAGCGTC
>AGTN01001510.1_pt1 | contig 14970 bp, 15 predicted proteins | sample 314218 | NCBI WGS metagenome assembly AGTN01 (sample SAMN02954264, study PRJNA73603) | bioreactor metagenome | biome: terrestrial; feature: non-aerated bioreactor; material: poplar woody material; isolation source: poplar biomass | place: USA | collected 2006-12 | reverse complement strand
CCGAGCAGCAAAGCGCAAAAAGCATCGAGCAGATAGGCGGCAATTTTGATTGGAAGAACTTCATTTGGCTTCCTTTAGCGAATGCCGCTTAAGTCTTCGGCGGCAAGGCTTCCTTCCTCGAACATAGATCGAATGAATGCGCCCGCTTGATTTTACTCCGCCCACAAGCACAACCGTCGTGGCAAAACGCGCAGCCTGCGTTTGGGCCAGACTGTCCGCGGGGGATATCGGGGTTCCCCTGGTGATGACGAACAGCGCCTGCATCTTCTGCGCCTGGCGGCAGGCCTGGTTCACCGCCGCCGCAAGATCGTCCTCTTTTTCAAACGGCAGTATCGCCAGATGCCGCCGGAGGCTGTCATACCGGGAAAGCGTATCAACAACTGCGGGCGCGCCAAAGCCGCCGCTGTTTCTGATATGCACGGCGCGTCCGCGCGTCAGGCTGTGAAGCGCGATGCTGGCCGCGCATTCGCAGACCGTATCGGTATAGATCAGCGCCGGCTCTCCCGTAAGGCCGTGCGGCGACGTATCGACGAGTATCACGATATGCTCCCGTTCGGGGTACTCGTACTGCTTGACAAAAAGGGCGCCCTGCTGCGCCGACTTTTTCCAGTGGACGCGCTTTAGGGCGTCGCCCTCATGAAAAAGCCGCGCGCCGGATATGCTGTCTCCCTGATCGGCAGGCTTTAAGTAAGCGTCGCCGAAAAGCTTTGTGTCCACGATATCCGCAGGGACGGCTCCGGCGGTCTGGGCCCGCGGCAGAACCACGAGCTCCGCCATGCGGTAATAGGGGAGGCGCCTCATATCAAAGGGCAAGACGGTGAGGCCAAAAATATCCGTGATCCTCAGCGTGGTCATGCCGATCTGGTAGCGCCCGCGGTAAGGCGCGCCGATGTTGATCTCAAAGTTTCGGCCCGAAAAGGGCGCGAGGCTGAAAATGAGGTTGATGTCTTCGCGCAGGGACACCACATCGACATGGGCTTCGATGAGGGAAAGGGGGATGGGGCGCTCGTTGATGATTTCGAGACGAAGCTTCGTATCCTTGCCTTTTTCGCAAACATCGGTTGAGAGCGTCTGTTTGTACTTAAACGCGTACGCCGTCCAAAGGTTAAGCGCCAGCACCGCGGTCACGGCAAAAAGCTGGGTAAAAAAAACGATATAAAACACGCGCAGGCCCGTATACATGCCCGCGATCAGGCTTATCCCCATGACCGGGTAGTAGACCCATCGTAAACGCTTCATGACACGCCCGGTACTTTAATGGAATCCAGTATCGACGCGATCAGCGCTTCGGCCGTTTCCCGCTCCTGAACCGCCTGAAGGTTCAGCACAAGCCGGTGGGCAAGCACCGGCTCCGCCATCGCCTGCACGTCGTCGGGAAGCGCGAAGCTTCGGCCCTGGAGCATGGCATGGGCCATGGAGGCGTTCATGAGCGCCAGCGATCCGCGCGGGCTGATGCCCAGGGATATCTTGCCGTTGCTGCGCGTTGCTTCGGCGATGGACACGATATAGGACATCACAGGCTCCGCACAGACCATTTGGGCATGATGGGCGCGCAAACACAGGATGTCTTCGGCGGATGCCACAGCGCCGATCTTTTCGAGCGGTTTTTCGCCTTTGTTGCGCATCAATATGTCAAGCTCCTCGTTTTTTGCCGGATATCCAACGGAGACCTTGACCAGAAAACGGTCCAGCTGCGCCTCGGGCAGCGGGTAAGTGCCCACATGCTCCACGGGATTCTGGGTGGCCAGCACAATGAACGGCTGCGGCACGGGATAGCTGACGCCGTCTATGGTCACCTGCCCCTCCTGCATCACCTCGAGCAGGCTGGACTGCGTTTTGGGGCTGGTGCGGTTGATCTCGTCGGCGAGAACGATCTGCGCCATCACGCCGCCGAAGCTGACCTCCCTTTCGCCGGTTTTCAGATTGATGCTTGTAAAGCCTGTCACATCCGACGGCAGCACATCGGGCGTAAATTGAATGCGCTTAAAGCTTAAGCTTAAGGATCGCGCGAGGGCGGAGACCAGCGTGGTTTTCCCCAGCCCCGGCACATCCTCGATCAGCACATGCCCGCCGCAAACAATCGCGGCGAGCACCATGTCCACGGCTTTTTCCTTGCCGACGATCACTTTGCCGATGTTGTCCTTGATGCGCTGCAGCATTTCCTGATAATTTCCGATCATATGTACCCTCATAATCATTTGATTTGAGCGATTTTGAAGCCGGGCGGCGCTGGCTGACATTAGAGATATTATACCATAAGTGATGTGATTAGGCTATAAAAGGATGGGTGGGTATGCCGCGAATGCCGCTTAAATCCGCGCAAAGAAAAAGCGGAAGGATTGTCTCCTTCCGCCCAGGCTGCCCAAAAAGTACCTTGTGTCATTCTGAGGGTGCAAAGCACCTGAAGAATCTTCGAGAATCAAGCCGCTTTAAGATTCTTCGCTTACGCCCAGAATGACATCGAGAGGTTTTTTGACACTCTCAGCGGAAGGAGATTATCCTCCCGCCGCCGCCTAAATCGCTCTACGTTTAAACCGACTGTTTTACGGTTGCCACCTTTGCGGTATAGTCAAGATAGACTAGTGCCTTGGAATACGTATCCTCGGTTAGACCCTTCACCGCAAGGTCAGAGCCCAGCTTGGCCGAAAAATGAGCATAGGTATCAATATCGGTGCTCGCAACCTCACTGCCCGGGTTGAGAGCGTTGTAGGTGTTGATGGCAGTGGCAAGGCTGGTGGCGTTGGCAATCGCGACACTTTGGTTTGCCTTCTCCGTGATGCCGATGAACGAGGGGATGGCGACGGCCGCCAGGATGGCGATGATGGCAATGACAATGATGAGTTCAATGAGGGTGAAACCTTTTTTGTTCCTTCTCGGATTAAACATGTTTATTCTCCTTTCGCTTGCGCGCAGCATATTAAAAGACTACGTATACTATATAACCCTGTTTTACTAGGTTGAAACACAAAATTTCATTTTTTATACGACATTATTGTACATCGTGAACATCGGCAGCATCACCGAGAGCATGATCAGCAGCACGATGACCGCGACGACGACCAGCAATATCGGCTGCAGCAGCGAGGTCAGCTTGGTGACCGACTCGTCGGCTTCCTCCTCAAAGTAGTCCGAGGCTTTTTCAAGCATCTGGTCCAGCGTGCCCGATTCTTCGCCGATCTTGACCATGTGCATCAGCATCTTAGGAAAAATGGATTCTTCGCTGATGGTTATGTACAGCGACCGGCCGCGTTTGACCTGTTCCTCGATATCGAGCAGCTTGTTTTCGGCTACCTTGTTGGCGACCACCTTGGAGCCGATGCGCAGCGCCTGCGTCAGCGATACGCCCGAAGCGGTCAGCGTCGCCAAGGTGCGCGCGAAACGCGCCGTAACGATACGCTTTGTCGTTTTCCGGACGATCGGCATTTTTAATTTCAGGGTATCGATCTGCAGCCTGCCCTGCGGGGACGATTTATAGAACCGGAATCCGGAGTAGATCAATATGACGGCGCCCAGAATATACATCCAGCCGCCCGTGACCGCGTCCGAAACCGAAAGCATGAACTGCGTGATGCCGGGAAGCTCCGCGTTTGGCAGGTTGTTAAATATCCCCTTGAACGTCGGCATGACGAATACGAGCAGGAATATGACGACGAGCAGGGCAATCACGCCTACGATGGCGGGGTACATCATCGCGCCCTTGATCTTGCGCTGCAGCTTGTAGTCCTTTTCAAACTGCACCGCGAGCCGCTGCAGCGAAGTATCCAATGTGCCGCTCATTTCGCCCGCTTCGATGAGCTTGATCATGATGGTGGGCAGCGCCTTTTCGTGCGACGAGAGCGCCTCGGAAAGCCCCTTGCCGCTCTGCAGGTCGTCGCTGACGTTCTGCAGTATCTTTTTAAGCTGCTTGTGCTCGGCCTGTTCGTTCAAAATGTTGATCGCCTGCACGAGCGGGACGCCCGCCTTTAAAATACTCGCGAACTGCGTGCAGAACACGGCCAGCGTCTTCTTGGGGATCTTCGCCGAGCCGATCGTGATATCGAGCGAGGTTTTGGGGTTCACCTCACTCAGCTCAAGCAGGTACAGCGTTTTGGCGCGCAGCGCGAAAAGCACGGATTTTCTGTCCGCCGCCTCAATGATGCCCTCTACAGTCTGGCCCTCCCGGTTGGCCGCCTTATATAAGTACTTGATAGCCCGTCACCCCCGCACCGCTTACAGCAGCGTTGATATGTAGTTCTTGTCCATCGAATAGGTATACGCCGTTTCGCGCGTGATCTTGCCTGCGCGGTACAGCGAAGAGAGCGCATTGTCCATGAGCTGCATGCCGCTCGAGGCGGACGACTGCATCGCGCTCGCCACCTGATGGATCTTGTTTTCGCGGATCAGGTTACGCACCGCCGAGGTCGCGATCAGCGTTTCCACCGCCACGATGCGGCTTTTGCCGTCGGTGGAGAGCAGCAGCTGCTGCGATACCACGCCCACGAGCGTCATCGAAAGCTGCATTCTGATCTGCTGCTGCTGGAAAGGCGGGAATACGTCGATCACGCGGTCGATCGTTTTGGCGGCGCCCGTGGTGTGCAGCGTGGAGAGCACGAGGTGGCCCGTCTCGGCTGCGGTCAGCGCGATGCCGATGGTCTCGAGGTCGCGCATTTCGCCGATGAGTATTACGTCGGGGTCCTCGCGCAGCGCGGCGCGCAGCGCCGACGAGTAGCTGTGCGAATCCACGCCGATCTCACGCTGGTTGACGATGCACTTTTATGCCGGTGCAGGTATTCGATCGGGTCTTCCAGCGTGATGATATGCGCGCTTCGCTGATGGTTGATATAATCGATCATCGACGCGAGCGTGGTCGATTTTCCGCTGCCCGTCGGCCCGGTCACGAGTATGATGCCCCGGTTGTAGCCGCACAGCGTCGTGACGATGGGCGGAAGCCCCAGCTCGTTGATGTCGGGCGGGCTGCTCTTGATGAGGCGCAGCGCGATGGCGACGCTTTGGCGCTGCCGGAATGTGTTGACGCGGAAACGGTATTTTCCCGGCACGGATATTGAAAAGTCGCATTCGCCCGAGTCCATGAACGTTTCCCATTGCTTATCGGTCATGATCTCCCTTGCAAAGCTTTGCGAGAGATCGGGCGTTATCATAAAATCGGCAAGCGGCGTTAAGCTGCCGCTGATACGCGCCATGGGCGGTATGCCCACGGTGATATGCACGTCGGAGGCGTCCAGAGTCGTCGCTTTCTCAAGCAGGGTGATCAGGTTCATTCGCTGTCTCCTTTATATGAATAAGCGGTATGGATGACTTCCTGGATGGTGGTCTCGCCCTTTTCCATCAGCATGACGCACCCGGCGGCAATCGTGCTCATGCGCTGCTTTTTGATCGCGTAGTCGCGAATGTCGTCGATGCCGGCGCCGTTGGTGATCATTTCGCGCACGTCCCGGTCCACGACGAGTATCTCGTGCACGGCTATGCGGCCCTTGTAGCCCGTTTCGTTGCAATAGGAGCAGCCTTTTCCGGCATATATCTGCTTGTTGTACGACCCGGGCAGCCCGGCCGCGTGCAGCTCGAACTTGCTGGGCGTATGTTCCGTCCTGCAGAACGGGCAGATTTTTTTGACGAGCCGCTGAGAGATTATGCCCACCAGCGATGCGGCGAGCATGTAGCTGGGCACGCCCATATCGATGAGGCGCGATATCGTGCCGGGCGCGTCGTTGGTATGAATCGTGGAGAGTACGAGATGGCCCGTGATGGCGGCGCGGATGGCGATATCCACCGTCTCCTGGTCGCGAATCTCGCCGATCATGATGATATCGGGGTCCTGGCGGAGAATGGAACGCAGTCCGGACGAGAACGTCAGCCCCGCCTTGGTGTTGACCTGTACCTGATTGATGCCCGGCATCGAATATTCCACCGGGTCTTCCACCGTGATGATGTTATCCGTCACTCTGTTGAGCTCGCCCAGCATCGCGTAAAGCGTCGTCGATTTGCCGCTGCCCGTCGGCCCCGTGATGAGTATCACGCCGTACGGGTTTTTAATCAGCTCCTCGAACTTTTTGATGTTGTCCTCCGTGAAGCCAAGCTTCTCCTTGGATATCAGGAAGTTTTGCTTATCCAGCAGACGCATGACGATTTTTTCGCCGTGCACGGTGGGCAGCGACGACATGCGCACGTCGATCTCGTTGCCCCCGATGACAAGCTTGTAGCGGCCGTCCTGCGGTACGCGCTTTTCCGCGATGTCCATGTTGCCTATGATTTTAAGGCGCGTGATTACGGCGGATTGCGCCTTCTTGGGGATGGTCAGCAGCGTAACCAGCTGGCCGTCGATGCGCACGCGCACGCGCACCTCGGTTTCGCCGGGCTCCACGTGGACATCGCTCGCGCGCGCCTTGGCTGCCTGCTCGAATATCGAGCTGACCAGCCGCACGATCGGCGCGTTGGATATCTTTGTGGCGGATTCGTCATCGAGGTCCATTTCTTCGGCCCCGTTCTCCTCCGCGAGTTCTTTGATGGCGGTTTCGGCGTATTCGTTGCCGTACACCTTGTTGATGCCCGTTTCAATCGCGTGCTCCGGAGATATCATGGGCAGCACTTCAAGGCCCGAAACCATCTTTGCGTCTTCGAGCGCGATGAAATCGAGCGGGTCGCTCATCGCCACGTAAAGCTTGCCGCCATCCACCTTGACGGGCAGCATCTTATGCTTTTTCGCGAGCGCCACCGGCATGTATTTTGCGAGCGAATGCGAAAAAACCGTCGTATCCAGATTGACGAGCGGTATGCCGAGCTGAAATTCCATGATTTCCATGAGCTGCTGCTCGGTGACGTAGCCCTTGCTGCGCAGTATCTTGCCCAGCCGTTCGCCGGAGGATTTCTGCTCCTTTAAGCACTCCTCAAGCTGCTGTTGGGTGATCATGCCCGTATTGATGAGCAGCTCGCCCAGATATTTCCGTTTGATTGCCATAATGGTTCCCCTCGAATTGCAACAGTCCAAACATTATATAAACCGGCTTTGCGGCGCTCAAACAGTTTTTCGCTTTACATCACCGCGTATTTTGGGTATACTGATAGGCAATGATCGATTTTAAAGGGGTAACCTATGCGTAAAATTCGCTTGAAATGGCTGGCCGGGCTGTTATCGGCCACGCTCATTATAACCGCGCTGGCGGGCTGCGGCAGCGTGTCGTCGCTGGAGAGGCCAATGCCCACGGCGGGCGCTACGACATATACCGTCACCGGCAGCTGTACCATCTCTAAAAGCGGCGATGTCGTCACCGTATCGGGCGCGACGGATGCCATGAACGGCGCGCTCATCGACGTTTCCGTGGTCGCGCAGAACGGTATAGTGATCGACCATACCGCCATCCAGAAGACGGGGGATGAGATATCCGCGCAGTTTACCGTGACGGATGAAAAGTACGGCGACGTTGTCGATATGAAAGGATACATCACCATCGCGCCGCTGTACTATGGAAAACAGTCCGACGAGGTATACGCGACGTACGGAAAGAAGTTCGAGAATATCACCAATGATACGGATACCGCGATCTGGAACAACGAAGGCGTGATATTGGTGTTCGCTTCGGAATGGCTCAACGGCGTGGTTCCCATTACGACGCCCGGGCCTGCCCCGTCGCCCACGGCCACGCCGGAGGCTACGCCCACGGTATCTGCGGAGGCTTCCGCGACGCCCTCCGCATAAGTTCATTAAACAATATCAAGGGCCTGCGAATGAACTGAACCCCGGAAAACGGACATTGAGAAAAAAGGCCTCCTGTCGTAGGATAAAAACGGCAGGAGGTTTTATTATGGGGAAACATTATGGGAAATACATTATTGCGCAAGTACTGGAAATGAAAAAACAAGGAGAGACGCATCGTGCCATCGCAGAGAAATACGGATTAACCAAAACACAGATTAAAAAATTGGTCGGGCGATACAACAGAAGCAAGCGTGCTCTTTCCGGTGTACCAAAGAAAAGCGGGCGGCCAAGAAAACGGCCGCTAACATCAGAGCAGGATTACATACAACGAATCAAGCGGCTTGAAATGGAAGTGGACTTATACCGTTCTTTTCTTCATGCTGCTGGAAGACCAGCTATGAAAAGTCAAGCGTAAAAATGCAGACTTTTTGAAAAGGACATTGACATGAGAATATGGGATAAAGGGTACACAAAACAGGCCGGTAGAAAGGCGAGGTTGTTTATATGCCTTTGGGCGGCAGCGGCTGATAAGGACGATCCTCCTTAAGAATGGTGTAGATAAGGTTGCACATTTTGCGGCATACAGCGCCCACCGCGGTCAAGTGGTGCTTTCCCCTCGCTCGCAAAGACTGATAGTATTCCGACAGGATCGGGTCGCAGAAAACGGCACTGGAGGCAGCGAGCCAGATAGCACGGCGCAGATAAGGAGAGCCACGCTTGGATATCCGGTTTCTGGTTCCGTTAAACTCGCCGGATTGTCTGACGGTCACATCCAGACCCGCAAAAGCAACGAGCTTACCGGGAGCATCAAAGCGGTTTATATCGCCTATCTCGCCAACAATGGCTGCGCCCAGTGCGTCGCCAATACCGGGAATTGTCGTAATGACTGTGTTAGTTTGGCGAAGAAGAATTCCAAGCTCTTTTTCGAGGGCGTCAAGCTGTTTTTCAAGGAAGATGATCTGCTCAATAAGCTGTCTGATCTGAAAAGAGAAGGCGTCCTTAGCGAAGGTAATGCCAAAAGAGTCTTTAGCCACGGTTTTTAACTGTTTAGCCTTTTGAACGGTAAAGTGGCCTTTGCTGGCCTTGGTCAGCAGCGTGGTGAGCTTACGGGTTGAGATGGAAAGCATGTCTTCGGGTGTCTGGCATTGGAGCAGCAGCTCCTTGGAAGCCGCGCCGAAGGTGTCGGAGAACAGCTTGTCATACTCGGGGAACACCTGGTCCAAAAGAGCGATCACCTTGCGCTTGCAGTCGCCACATTCACTGACCAGAGAAAGACGGTAGCGGGAGAGCTGACGCAGCGCCATCACTCTTTCATCGGAAAGCTGTGTGGCGGAGAACTGACCGAAACGCATAATTTGAGCGATAACGAAAGAGTCTTTGGAATCGTTCTTGGTTTGCCGGATATACATTTTGCGAAAGGCGTCGGACTGGATTGGGTTGATGACTCTGACATCATACCCAAGCTCTACAGAGAAGGAGTATGCGCTAAGCCAATAGTGGCCGGTAGCCTCCATGCCGACGACTACAGCGTCTTTGAGAACATCCAATTTGGCGAACAGAGCAATCAGCTTTTCGCAGCCTTCTCGTGTGTTGGTAAAGGAGATGCTGTCCAGCAGCAAAGAACCATTCGCGTCAATAACAGACGCTTCGTGCTTATTTTTAGCAATGTCGATTCCGGCGTAAAAAATGGGAACCACCTCCTGCAATGAATTTGTGCAGATAGAAGTGATCCCTCTGGACTTTACGGAAATACAACCTCGTTAGATATTAAGCACAAAATGCTATCCAGCTCATTCGTATCCGCCCGTAAAGCAGAGGCGCAATTCTTTCGTTGGAAGCCGAGCTTCAAGGATGTGATCTGCGCCCTCTACCTGTACGAACCCTATTATTCCATATGGCTTATGGAACAACAAGATTTATGCGGTTTCTTGTAAAATCAACCGTAAATTCATTATACGAGGATGTGAGGCCAGATATCAAATATATAGCAATTCAACGGAATAGAGAAAAGTATCCGGTCAAGCTGATGTGTGCGTTCTTTGGGGTGTCAAGGAGTGGATATTATGAATTCTTGAAGCGGCAAACAGCGCCAAGACGAGATGAAACCCTTGCCGGACGGATCAGCGAGTGCCAGCAAAAAACACACGGTACATACGGTTATCGCAGAGTCGGTATATGGCTTGAGCGGCAAGGGATACAGGCCAATCACAAGGCTGTGCTGCGGATCATGAATAAGTATGGTCTGCTGGCACAAATACGAAGAAGACGTAAATATCAACAAATGAGCGAGCAGCTACACCGTTATCCGAATATTCTTAACCGTGACTTTACGGCCACAAGGCCCAACGAGAAGTGGGTAACGGATATCTCCTACATCAAAACACCACAGGGAGTGTTGTACTTATCCATGATTCGTGATCTGTTCGACAACAGCATTGTCGCTTACAAGATGGGTACCGAACAGTCGATTCGCTTGGTATTGAACACCATTCGCGAGGCCAAGGCAAATGAAATGGTCACTGCAAAGCTGCAACTCCACAGTGACCAAGGGTTCCAATACACATCCCAAGCATATTTCACCCTGACACAAAAGTACGGTATTACGCCGTCCATGTCAAGGCGGGCAAATTGTTACGACAACGCTATGGCCGAAAACTTTTTCAGCATTCTCAAAACAGAGTGTATACGACGATGCAAGCCCAAGACCATCGAGCAGGCGCGCCTGCTCATTGATAACTACATTTACTTCTATAATCACGAGCGTATTCAACTCAAAACGAAACTGACGCCGCTTGAAAAACGACGTCAGTTTGCATAATCCCATGTAATCCTATGACAGGGCCCTTTATTCGTGTCTATTCAATGGGGTTCAGTTCAGAAAGCGGGCTTTTTTCAATGCTCCGATTAAACCGCTCTCCGTGGTTTGTTAACATGCGCTTTACATGTGTTTTACTTAACGTTGATACGCGCTTTACATTGCGGGTGTATGTTGTATACAGATTTTAAAAAGTATTTTAGGAGGTTTTCATGAAGAAGATTACTGGTATCATCGTTCTCGTGCTGACGGCGGCGCTGCTGTTTGCGGCCTGCGGACAGACGGGCGCGGAAACATCGGGCTCGCCTTCGCAAAGCGTATCGGCCGGGGAAACGGCCTCAACCAAACCCTCAACCGAAGCTTCGAAACCGGCGGAACCGGTTAACATCAAGGCCGCGGGCTCCACATCGGTTGGCCCGGCTCTTGAGGCGCTGGCAGAGAAGTATATGGCGGCTCATACCAATGTGACGATCGACGTTGAGCAGACGGGCTCCGGCGCGGGCGTAACGTCCTGCGGCGACGGCACTGCGGATTTGGGCATGTCGTCCAGAGACTTAAAGGACGAGGAGCAGACGCTTTACCCCGACATGCAGACGACGCTGCTGTGCGTGGACGGCCTTGCGGTCGTGGTCAGCAAGGACAACCCGGTTACCAGCCTGACTGCCGAGCAGATCAAGCAGATTTTCCTGGGCGAAATCACCGACTGGTCTGACGTCGGCGGAGACGCCGGCCCCATCACGCTCTACAGCAGAGACAGCGTATCCGGTACGCGCGAAGCCTTCCAGACCCTGCTGCTGGGCAAGAACGACGCGGGCGAGCAGATCGAAATCGACGATGATCTTTGCCTCATCGTAGGCTCAAACGGTGAGATGGCGACCGACATCGAAAACGACGTAACGGGCATCGGCTATATGTCGCTCGGGCTCGTGGCCTCGTACAAACTGTCGGCGGTCACCATCGACGGCGTAGAAGCGACGACCGACAACCTCGTCGCGGGCACCTATATATACTCCCGTAACTTCAACCTGCTCACGATGGGCAAGCCCACAGGCGAGCTTGCGGCCTTCATCGAGTACTGCCTCACCGATGCCGAAGCGCTGGGTTACCTTGAAGAAAAGGGCTATCTGTTACCGTAACATCGAATCATATCCCAAAACATACGAAGGAGCGGCTGCGTGGTGCGGCCGCTCCTTTGCGCATGGGCAAAGGCTTGGCGGGTTTTTGCGGAAAGCCCCGCTGCCGGAAAACTCTTTCGGCATGGCCGATAATGAATTATGAAAAGGACATAACGATAAACGGAAGCGGGCTGCGGATTAGGCGCAGTGGAAAATAGTAAAGGAATATTACTGTTCAAGCAATCGCGAATAAATTTAAGGATGGGAGCCAACACTGCAGAGAACTCGAATGCTTTTAAAAGGGGATAATAAAAAGCTCCAGCGAACCCTCTTCTGAAGCATGAAAAACCTGCGACAATCCTTTTTACAAATTTACAATCCTGCAGACAAACCATGAGTCCTCGATCCATTTTAGCTCTGGCTCTCACCTCGGCCAATACTTCTCTTTGGTTCCCTTGCTTGCCGGCCTGACCAGCGATGCGACAAAGACGAATGTCCCGTCACTTTCGCAATTTGCTTCCGTACTTTCATACGGCGATCTTTCGCGTGTCCCATGCTCCTTCGGTATTCCCTGGAGCGTATTCTAATTTTACCGCAAGTCATATCAACTTTCAAATCCGGCATATCGCCGAAAATCCGGAAAAACAGAGCGAAGTTTGATATCTGGTACGGAATGCTTGTCCGATCGCCTTCAATATAATAATTTCACGTTTTTTGATTTATTTTTTTACCGTGCGCGCAAATGTTTGAAAGCCGGCGGCCCGGTATGATAAAATAAAAAAAACATCGGCCGGGTTAGCGCGGTTGCTCAGGCGTATATGAAAAAATACAGTACGCTCCACACGATGTGGGATATATTGATGAGCGCGTAGAGCGCGAGCAGCGCGCATATGAGCAGGTTGGATTTTTTGAGCTGATACAAGGTCGCGCCGCGCAGCCGCAAATACAGCAGCGCCAGCAGCGCGCCGGGCAGCACGAGCTTAACCGCCAGCGCGGAGGCGGTGCTGCCCATAAACAGCGCCATCACAGGATTGCCCTCGCGGAAGGTGCCCGTGCTTTGAAGCGCCAGCGTAAGCAGTATATCCGTCACGTTCAGCGCGTAGACGGCGACAAGCTTTACCTTGATGTTATCGACGTTTTTCAAAAAAGCAATCATGATAAACTCTCCGCCAGTGACTGCTAATAGGATACATTGTAACATGAACATAATAAAAATGGAATATCGCAGCAGGATAAAAGGAGGCCGATATGGGAGACACATTTTTTGTATCGCTGGGCGTGGAGCAGGCCGCGGAGCTGATTGACGATGCGGTGCTGCGCGGAAGCTTTACGGGCGAGTGCATCGACAGCTACGGCGCAGGCGGGCAGGGCGGCGGGTTTATACTGCGCGTTTACGAGAAGCACTATATGCGCGTGAGCAACCGGCTGACGCTCACGGTGGTGATCGACGACCTTTCGGGCACGACGCGCGTGCATTGCGTGGGCGGGGGCGGCGGCGAAGGCCTGTTTGCTTTCGACTGGGGCGCAGCGGACAGCTTTTCGGGCACCGTAGTGGGCGCGCTTGCGCCGTACCGGATATAGAGGGGGGTTATCTTGAGCGGAACGAACGATTTTAAAAGCATGAGGGACGCGCTGAGGTCTCTCGTTGCGTTGCGCGGCGTGCTGGACGATGCTGTGATGCGCCGGCTGTGCGTGCTGCTCGACGCGCTGATGGCTTGCGGTGACGATACCGCCGCGGGGCCTCTGCGATGCTGCCCGGCTCGGGTGATCGACGCGTATGCGGAATTTGCCGGAGCGCTGCTTAAGCATACCGAAGACTGGTCGCAATACCTGCTGTGCCTCGCGCTGGAGGATGTGAACGCGTACGTGCTGCGGCGCGCGAAGGGGCAGCCGCCGGGCGAGGCGCTGAAAGAAAGCGTCCGCAGCGACCTGGCAACGCTGCAGGCGCTGTCCACACTGGACGCGGCGCGCGTAAAATCGCGCATCGGCTGCGAGGGCTTTCTGCCCGAATGGCGCACGCGCGATATCGGTTTCGAGGCGGAATATGAAGCCCGCATGGAGGCGCTGCCCGTGCGCGGCTATGGCATATACGCCAATTACCATATGTTCAGCCTGAGCGGGGAAACCATTGTGCCGGTGCGCAGGCCGGACGAAGTTAAGCTGGACGGGCTGATCGGCTACGAGCGGCAGCGCAGCGCCATCGTGCGCAACACGCTCGCGCTGCTTTCGGGCAGGCCCGCCGCGAACGCGCTGCTGTACGGCGACGCGGGCACCGGAAAATCGTCCACCGTCAAGGCGGTCGTGAACGAATACCACGAACGCGGCCTGCGGCTCATCGAGGTGAAAAAGAGCCAGGTGGCCCATATCCCCGCGGTGATGGAGGCGCTCAGCGAGGTGCCGCTCAAATTCATACTGTTCATCGACGACCTCTCGTTCACCGGCGAGGGCGACGACTATTACGCAATCAAGGCCGTGCTGGAGGGCTCGGCGTCCGCCAAAGCGGCCAACACCGTGGTATACGCGACGAGCAACCGCCGCCATCTGGTTCGGGAGCTGTTTTCCGACCGCGGCGGCGACGACGTGAACGTGAACGAAACGCTGCAGGAGCTGTGCGCGCTCTCCGACCGGTTTGGACTAACGGTGGGCTTTTTCAAGCCGAACAAGGACCAGTACCTGGAGATCGTGCGCGCGCTGGCCGCCCGGCACGGGCTGCGCATGGACGAAAAGGCGCTGGATGAGCAGGCTGAGCGCTTCGCATTGAGCAGCGGGCGCAGCCCGCGCGCGGCGCAGCAGCTCATCGCCTATATTTCAAGCATGGGGGAGTGAGGGCGTGATCGCGTACAGGGACATCAGGGATTTTGACGCGGGCCGGCTGCAGGCGCTGTTTTTGTCCGTCGGCTGGTCTTCCGGCCATTTTCCGGAGAAGCTGGCCGCCGCGCTTAAAAACTACGGCAGCGTGCTGTCCGCGTGGGACGAGGATAAGCTGGTCGGCCTCGTATCTGCGATGGACGACGGCGTGATGACGGCCTACATCCATTACATGCTCGTCGATCCGGCGTATCAGAAGCGGGGCATCGGCGCGGAGCTGCTGCGGATGACGAAGGAGCACTACAAGGATTACCTGCGCGTGCTGCTCGTCGCGTACGACAAAGAGATGAGGTTTTATGAGCATTGCGGTTTTAAAGCGGGGCAAGGCAAAACCGTGATGGAGATCACGTCAGGCTGCTGACAAAGCCTCCCTCGGACGAGGGAGGTGTCAATTACCGGATTTCAATCCGGTAATTGGCGGAGGGAGTGATCGGTTTCAAGCCGTCTTCCCTCCCCCCAGGCACCTATCGGTGCCAGCCCCC
>AGTN01200695.1_pt1 | contig 15002 bp, 11 predicted proteins | sample 314218 | NCBI WGS metagenome assembly AGTN01 (sample SAMN02954264, study PRJNA73603) | bioreactor metagenome | biome: terrestrial; feature: non-aerated bioreactor; material: poplar woody material; isolation source: poplar biomass | place: USA | collected 2006-12 | reverse complement strand
TGGCGTGGCGCGGCCGCCTGTCCGACTTGGTGGTGCTGGGCCGCCCCGGCGACGGGGCGGAAACACCCTCGCTGATGACGCTGAACGCCGCCCTGATGGAAAGCGGCAAGCCGCTGCTGCTGGCCCCGCCCGCCCCGCCCGCCAGCATCGGCAGGCGGGTGGCGGTGGCGTGGAACGGCAGCGCCGAGGCCGGCCGTGCCGTGGCCTTCGCCCTGCCGCTGATGAAGCGCGCCGAGGCGGTGACCATCGTGTCGCTGACCGAGGACAACCGCACCGCCTCGGCCCCGGCGGGTGAATTGTCCGCCTTCCTGGCCTGGCACGGCATCAAGGCCGAGTGCAAGGTGGTACATGCCGGCGCCCAGGCCGGCAACGTGCTGCTGAACGAATGCGCCGCCGCCGATGCCGACCTGCTGGTCATGGGCGCCTATACCCATTCGCGCCTGCGCCAGTTGATCCTGGGCGGCGTCACCCGCCACGTGCTGACCCAGAGCGGCATATCCTGCCTGATGTGCCATTAGGCCGGCCATGGACGCCGTTCCCGCCCCGGCGGGACGGCGCCTGCCATGCCCCTAGAGTTTGTCCGGTTTACCGGATCCAGGCTGTTTCCACCCCTCCGCCGTCACGCCCGCGCTCGACGCGGGCATCCCCGTGGAACCGCCTAAGCCCTTGTTTCGGATGACCTTCATGCGGCGCCTCGTGGATCGCCGGGTCGTGACGTTTACCGCCGGGCTGGCCTCCGGCCAGACCCGGTGGCCCGGCGATGACGGGAAAGCGGGTGCTTCCGTCTAAACGAGACAGACTCTAGCCTTTGAAGGCCGGCATCAATACCCCGCTGCAGGTACGGACCAGATCGGCCCAATCCTGCATGGCCGTGTTCACGCCCACCGACAATTCGTCCGAGACGGTCAGCAGATCGGGCGGGTCGAGCGCCAGGAAGGCCTCGGCGGTGCCGCTTTCGCGGTGGATGGTCATGCCCACCTTCCGCGCCAGGGCCACCATGGAACGGTTGTCCGCCTGGCACAGGGTGTAGAGCCTGTCCATCCGGCGGTTGCGGGCCCAGCGGCTGGCCCGGCGGAACAGGTCCTCGCCCACGCCCCGGCCGCGCAGGTCCGGATCGACCGAGACGCCCAGTTCGGCGACGCCGCCGGCGAAGGCCACATGGGCGGCGCCCGCCATGCGGTCCTCGGCGAAACAGCCCAACAGCAGATCGTCGGCGGCGATGCCGGCGACATAGCGTTCGATCAAGTCGTCGGTGATGTGATTGTGGACGAAACGGAATTGCCGGTCGGCGGCGGGCAATCTCTTCAGATGGTCCACGAACAGTGGACGTTCATGGAACAGCAGCTTGCGGATCAGCATAGGCCATGCCTCCTGTCCTGCCTTGTGAAGGAACATATGGCCGCTCTTTGCTGCACTGCAACATATATTTTTGCGTTTGCGAAAGATTCACATTCCGCAGCCGGGCGGCCCGGCAGGACGAAGCCGACGGAAAAAGGGCGCCCGGCGGGCGCCCTTCGATGCTTCCGATGGGAAAAGACTATTCCAGGCGGCCCAGCGCGCGGGCCAGGACCAGATACAACTTGCCCACTTCCGACGAGGTGAAGGTGCCGGTCAGCACGTCGGTATAGTCGGACTGGCGGGCCTGGTTGAGCAGCGCCTCGAACTCCGCCAGATAGCGGGTGACGTATTCGCGGAACTCGTTGTCGTCCTCGAACTTGTTCTTGATGGCGACGATCTGGTGCTTGTCCAGATTCTTGAGGATCTTGCGGACGAACACGCTCTGGTCGCCGGCATGGAACTCCCTCCACGCCTTCTCGTCGACATTGGCCGAGAAGATGCGGCCGATATCCACCGACAGCGATTGCAGCTTCTCGACGATGAAGGCCGCGCTTTGCAGGAAATGCTCGACCGACGCGCTGGCGCGCTTGTCGTCCAGTTGCTGGGCGCGCAGTTCCGCCAGCTTGGAGGCGGCGACCAGATCTTCCGACTGGCGCGCGAAGGTGGCGGCCAGGTTGCCCGCCTGGCTCGCCAGGCGGTCGCCGGTGACGCCGAGGTCGCTGGACTTCTGCCGGATCATCTCGAACGAGCTTTCCAGCTTGGCGCCGGTCCGCTCGGTGGATTCCTCCAGGTCCTGGGCTTGGCGGCGCAGGGAATCGCCGGCATTGCGCACGCTGGCGGTGATGCGCTCGGACGATTGCGTCAGGTCGCGGATGCCGGCGCGCAGCATGTCGCCGGCGGCGGTGACCTGGGCGGCGGTCTTGTTGGAGGTTTCCTCGAAATCGCGGCTGATCTGACGCAGCGCGTCGCCGGCAGTCTGCGAGTTGTGGAACACCCGCTGGGCGGCCTCGCCCACTTCCACCGCATGCTTGGCGATGGCCTGTCCGAAGGCCTGCAGCACTTCCGAGGAATCGTCGGCGACGCGGGCCAGGGCGCCGGCCTGATCGGCCAGCTTCTCGCCCGCCGCGTCGACGCTGGCCTGGGCCTGGTCGGACGAGGCCACCACCTGCTCGGTCTGGCGGCGGAGCGCATCCAGGATGGAGCGCACGCTGGCGGTGGCCTGCTCCGCGGTATGGGCCAGTTGGCCGGTGGTGCGTTCCAGCATGTCGGCCACACCGGTGGTCTCGGCGGTGGCCTTGGTGGCGGCGACGCCCACCTCGGTGGTGCGCTGGCGCAAGCCCTCGCCCACCGCCTCAAGCTCGACGCCCACCCGCGACGACATGGCGACCAAGTCGTTGGTGTTCTGGCGCAGCGTATCGGCGATGGTCTTGACCTTGGCCATGACCTGATCGGAGGTGGAGACCAGATGGCGCGACTGCTGGTTCAGCGACGCTTCCGACAGGCGCGACTGGGTCGAGACCACGTTGGCGGCGTCGGCCAGTTCGTCGGCCTGCTTGCGCAGGCTGAGGCGGATGGTTTCGGCCTGGGCCGCCGAACGTTCGGCGCCCTTGCCCAGGTCCTCGATGTGCAGGCGCACGGTCTCGGACACCTCGCGGGCGCGGGCCTGCATCTGGTCCGAGGCCGCCGAGAGGGCGCGGGCCTGTCCCAGGAAGGCCTCGCTCACCTCGCGGATGCGGCCGACCGCCCGCTCCACCGCGGCGTCCACCTCGTCCTTGCGGTGATTGAACACCTCGCCCACCTGGCCCAATTGGGCGCTGGCCTCGTCGGCGGCCACCTTCAGGTGGTCGGCGTGGCGGCCCAGCAATTCCTCCATCTCGCGGAAGCGGGTCATGGACTGGTCCGAGGCCGAGTTCAGCTCGCGCGACTGGACCGACAGCGCCTCCTCCACGATCTTGATGCGCGACAGCACGCGGTCGGTGGTGTGGTCCAGGCTGGTCGCCTGCTGCTGCAGCGAGGCCGAGATGCGCCCGGTCTGCTCGGCCAGGCGCTCGGCCGAGGCCTCCATGTCGGTGTTCTGGCGGGTGAACAGGCTGTCCAGCGCCACCACCCGGCCGGACAGCGCCTCGGCCACCGTCTCGGTGCGGCTGCCGGCCTTTTCGGCGGCCTCCTGCAAGGCAACGGCCTGCTGCGCGAACAAACCGCCCACATGCTCGGCGCGCTCGGCGGCGGCGCGCGACACCTTGTCCAGGATGTCGGCGTGCTTCTGGATCTGGCCGGACAGGCCCCCGGCGCGCTCGGCGGCGCGCGACGAGGTCTGGTCTATGGCTTCGACCTGACGGTGGATGATGTCGCCGAATTCGCGCACCTTCTGGGCGGCGTTTTCGGTCACCACCGACATTTCCTGGGTCTGCACCCGCAACAGATGCTCGACCTCGCGGGCCCGCGAGGTGGCGGAATCGGCGGCATAGGTCAGGCGCTCGACCTCGCCGCGCAGGGCGTCCAGCGCAGCCCGGGCCTCGCCGTTGATGCGGCCGACCAGTCCGTTCATGGCCTCGATCTGCGCCGCCATCGCCGTGCGCACCCCATTGGCTTCGGAAAGCGCGGTGGCCGAGACGGTGGACAGTTCATGCGCCTGGGCACGGAGCGACTCGCTCACCGCCTTGACGCGGTCTTCGGCCCCTTCGGCGGGATAGGTCAGGCGGGAGAGATGGGCATACAGCTCATCGGCGACCTTGCGCAGCGAGCGGCCGCGATCCAGCCAGGCCAGAACCAGCCACAGGAAGGCGGCCGGCAGCAGCGCGGCGCCGGCGATGCCGCCCAGTTCCTGCGGCTGCAGGAACATGACGTTGTCCCAGCCGATATTGCTGCCGACGTAGGAGGCACAGAAGGCGAACCAGGCGACGGTGACGACGAGACCGGCCAGATTGAGCGCCAGATCGACCCGCAGCCAGGCCTTGGGCGGCTTGGCCGGAGCCAAATCGGCCACCGGCTTGAGCGGCGCCAGCGCCAGCGCCGCGCCGGCCGCCTTGTCCGTGTCCGTCTCGGAGACGGGGCCCTGCACCACCTCTTCCGTATCGCCCCGCGTGATCGTCGTCTCGCCCATGACCGCCCCGTTCAGTTACGCAGAATATCGTTTTCTGGGCCGCCTTGCATATTCCGGGTGGGGGCGGCCCGGCCCCAACCGGCGTCACGTCGTTTTCACACGCACAGTATCGACAACTCGAAACGCAGCCAAACTTCAGGAAATACCGGCCAAAACCGGCCTGAACTTTCCTCAAGTCTGGCCTTCCACGTCCAAGCAGCACTGCCGAAACTTGAAAAATCCTGCGGTGAGAATGCCTGCGCCCACGGCAAAAATCAAACATTTGAGGCACACGGCGGAAATCCCGACAAATATTGGAATCAGACCAGAATTGCGCGCGACGATTGCGGCGTGACTTTCGCTGCACGGTTAAATCTATCATTTTAGTAGATTTATAGAATTATCTTGACGCAGCATTTTGTGTAGAATATGATCGCCGCTGAAATCCTGGAGGCGCCCATGTCCATCCACGCTCCCCATCTGGCGAAAATCGCGGAAATCAGCCGTTTGGCCGGCATCGCCCCGGCCGATCCGCTGATCCTGCCGCTGGAGCAGGCGCGCATCCAGGCGCGCGCCTACCAGAGTGTATGGAACACCCCCCTGCCGGAGATCGGCGCAGTGGCGACCGCGCAGGTGACGGCGCCGCGCGGCAATACCGTTTCGCTGCGCATCCATTATCCCGACCACCGCCGCGACAGCGTTCCGGCGCTGCTTTATTTCCATGGCGGCGGCTTTGCCCTGAACGGCGTGGACACCCATGAACGGCTGATGCGGCTCCTGGCCCTGCGCTCCAGCGCGGCGGTGGTGGGCGTCGGCTACTCCCTGGCGCCGGAGTTGCGCTTTCCCGGCCAGTTGGAGGAGGCGCTGGCGGCGCTGACCTGGCTGCGCCGCGCCGGCCATCAATACGGCCTCGACGGCGAGGCGGTGGCGGTGGGCGGCGACTCCGCCGGAGCCAATCTGGCCCTGGCGCTGACCCTGACGCTGCGCAACGCCGGCCAGCCCCTGCCGCGGCTGGGACTGCTGCTCTACGGCATGTTCTCGGCCGACCTCACCAGTCCGTCGCATCTGGCCTATGGCGGCGGCGCCTTCGGCCTGCCCACCGCGCGGGTGGACTGGTTCTGGGACCAATACCTCTCCGACCCGCGCCAGCGCGACCACCCCCTGGCGGCACCGCTGCTGGCCGATCTGGCCGGCCTGCCCCCGCAACTGGTCATCGGTGCCGGGCTGGACTGCCTGCTGGACGACAGCCTGAACCTCGCCCGCCGGCTGGAGCAGGCGGACGTGGAACACACCCTGTCGGTCTATGACGGCGTGCCCCATTCCTTCATGCAGATGAGCGCCCATCTCGCGCCGGCCGACGCCGCCATCAGCGAGGCCGCGGCAGCGCTGCACCGGCATCTGGCCATCTCCCCCCGCCTGGCGGCGGAATAGCGCCGCCGCGCGGTTGCGGGGAACCTCCCCCGCCGCCGCCTGTTCCACGGGTTGGGCCCCTTGAGAGGCCTCGCCAGGAACAGGAGATGCGCATGATCCGACTTCTTATCGCCGCCGCCATGACGGCCCTGCTCGCCGGACCGGCCATGGCCCAGAGCGTTTCGCCCGGCACGCCCGGGTCGTCCCCGCAGGATCAAGGTTCCCCGGATTCGCTGTCGCGCAGTCCGGGCCAGATTCCCGCCGACTGCACCCCCACCGACGCGCGGCCCGAATGCCAGACGGCGCAGTTGCCCGGCCAGGAATCGCCCGGCTCATCCCTGCCCGCTCCCAGCGCGCCGGGCGTGATGATGCCTCCGGCGGAACGTTCGGAATCGGATTCCGCCCCGTCGTCACCCCCGGGTTCGGAGGGGTCGGGCCCCGACGGCGGCATCGGCCGCTGAGAGTCGCGGGATTCGGGCGGTCCCGGCTTAAGGGGCCGCCCGGTCAGGATCCGGGGGACAGGATGCGGCGGGTGACGGTCCAGTTGGCCAGCGGCCGGTCGTAGCCGCCGTGATGGGCGGCAAGCCAGCGGTTCACGGCCTCGCGGACCAGGATGCGGTCGTGGTCGGCGCAGACCCGGGCCGCCTGCATGGCCTTGAGCTGTTCCACCAGGGCGGCGTGATCGACGCGGTGCGCGGTCTCGCCGGGATAGGCCGCCGAGGCCATCAGGTCTTCCTGGCGGGCGAAGCTGCGCCGCACGTAGCGCAGGACCGCATCGATGCGGGTGCACTGGCAATGGTCGCAATTGCCCTCGCCCCGGCGGCATTCCACCAGCGGGTCGAAAATCCTGCTCATCAGGAAGCTCAGCGCCTCGGTATCCGCGTCGATTTCGCGAACGCCGGTGGCAAGGCCATGATGGCCGATTTCGGGCATCGACGCCCTCCCGGGACTCTTTTTTCTTCTGCGGCAGCCGGACTGTACCCCCGCCACCGCCATGGCCGCAACCATGAAATGTAGGGCAATTCACAGGTATTGTACAGGTTGCTCCCTTCGGTGGGAGCCCGCCTTCTTCAGGCGCGCCATTCCTTGACGAAAAAGGCGAAGGCGCTGGCGTCGCGGGTGAAGAACAGGCAGCGCGTGCCGCGCCCGCGCTCCTGCTCGGCCGCCATGCCGTGATGGCACAGGCCGCGCTCCCAATAGGCGCATCTGGGACACTGGGTCTGCGTCTTGCCTTGTTCCACGATCCGGCCCTCCCTTGCTGGAGCGCACTGTATGCGGCCGGTCCCCCGGCAGACCAGTGACGGTTTATTTGCATTTTGGCCGTGCGCTACGCACAGCCCTTAAACCTTTGCAGAAAAACTGGACTGAGTTTAAAGTACGTCCCGTTGATATTCCGGTGACAGAGAGGTCCTCGTGCACAGTAATGACGAGATGGTTTTGAGGACGGCCCAGATCCGCCCCACCCGTCAGCGCCTGACCATCCTGCGGCTGATCCGCGAAGGCGGCCATCGCCACCTCACCCCCGACAGCCTGTATCAGGAGGCCTTGTCCTCGGGCATGCGCCTGTCGCTGGCCACCGTCTACAACACCCTGCATGAATTCGCCGCCGGCGGCCTGGTCAAACACGTGGCGGTGGGTGACCGCAGTTGGTTCTGCACCAACACCGAGGACCACCATCATTTCTACGACGTGCTGACCGGCCGGGTGCAGGACATCCCCGGGCCGCAGCCCCGCGTGCTCGACCTTCCCGCTCCGCCGGCCGGCATGGAGGTCGAGGGCGTCGACGTCATCGTGCGCCTGCGCAAGGCTTGCTGACCGCCCCGGCGGACGGCAAACGAAAACGAGCCCCGGGTCGCCCCGGGGCTCGTTTCCTTTTAACCTGAAGCGATTGCTCAAGGGCTGGTCCGCGAAGGCGGACCAGCCCTTTTCGCATTACAGCTTCGGCTTCGGAGTCGCGCTGGTCGAGGGCGGCAGGATCGGGTATTCGACCCGCGGCTGCTGACCGGTCAGCGTGTGCAGGAAGGCGACGATGGCATCGACTTCCTTGTCCGAGAGCTTGGCGCCCAACTGCGAGCTGCCCATGATCGCCACGGCCTGCTTCAGTTCCCACACCTTGCCGGTGTGGAAGTACGGAGCGGTCAGGGCGATGTTGCGCAGCGGACCGGCGCGGAAGACGTAATTGTCGTCGGCGGTCTTGGTCACCTCGAAGCGGCCCTTGTCGCCGGCCGGCAGGATGTCGGCGCCGGGCTTCTCGACCACGCCGAACGGGAAGTAGCCTTCGCCGCCGATGTTCACGCCGTTGTGGCAAGCCGAGCAGCCCTTGTCGATGAACAGCTTCAGGCCGTTCTTCTCGGTGGCGGTCAGCACGCCGGTATTGCCGCCGAGATATTGGTCGAAGCGGGACGCCGGGGTGATCAGCGTGGCCTCGAACGCCTCGATGGCCTTAGCCATGTTGTCGAAGGTCACCGGCTGGGCCTCACCCGGGAACGACTTCTTGAAGGAGTCCACGTAGGCCGGGATCGACAACAAGGTCTTTTCGACCTGGGCCGGGGTGTTGTTCATTTCCACGCTGGCCTGGACCGGGCCCTTGGCCTGGGCCTTCAGGTCGTCGGCGCGGCCGTCCCAGAACTGGGCGATGTTGAACACGGCGTTCAGCACCGTCGGCGAATTGCGCGGGCCCTTCTGCCAACCGTGGCCGACCGAGGTCTCGAGGCCGTCGACGCCACCCAGGCCGAGATTGTGGCAGGTGTTGCACGACAGCAGGCCCGAGGCGGAAAGGCGCGGATCGAAGAACAGCGCCTTGCCCAGCTCGATCTTGTCGTGGGTGATGGCGTTGTCCTTGACAGCCGGCACGATCGACGGGATCGGCTTGAACAGGTCTTGCGCTTCCTTCAACAGATCGTCCGCCGAAGCCGGGGCCGCGACGAGCATGAAAGCCGCGGCCGCAAAAGCGAGTTTACGCATGAGCTTAACTCCCCTGAAATCCGAAGGAACCTCCAGAGCCCCATAACCTTACGGGGCATGTGGATTCTCCCCCTTTTAGGGTTTCATTACAATTTGAACAACTCCAAACAAGCCTGGAATAGCTCTAATTTGATTACATTTTGGGCAAATTTCATAAAAAGCTAAAGAATAAGCCCCTCTTCGCAAAGGCTGCGCACAGCCGCGACCGGATTGCTGCACCGCACACCGTCCGCGTCAGCACCGGCGGCAGCTCTTCAACCTAAGGAAAAACCCCTACACCCCGCGAAACATCATCCCCGCCTCAAGTCGGAGACAGGAATTTTCTACTACCTTTGTGCGAATGAACGTGGCGAACATGTTGTGAAGAGGATAATTCCCCTCATCCTGGATCGTTGAAGATGCCTTTCCGACCACCCAAGAGAGCAGCCCCGGATATCGGGGAAGGCCTCATGAAGAAGACGTTCCGATCATGGCCTCCGCTCTTGCTGGCCGTGATCGGAACGGCTCTGGCCCTCCTGGGCATGGTCGAGGTCCTGGCGTGGATGAGTTCCTCGCCCTATCTGCAAGCGGTATTCGACCGCTGGATGGTCAAACTTGACCGCGGTACGCTGATCCTGGCCTCGGGCCTCTATTTCTGGGCGATGTTCGCCAAGAAGCGCGGATGGGCCGCGGCGTCCGCGCTGGCGGTGATCGCCATCTCCTGCGCCAGGCTGGCGCAGCACATCCTGCCCGGCCATGTGGACCAGAAACTGGTGATATCGGCCATGACCGCCTTCGGCTACGCCCTGGCCGGCCTGGGCATGCTGGCCCTGTTGCGGCGCGAGCGCCTGACCTATTCCACCGCCGCCATCGTCCTGGTGGCTCTGCCCTTCCTGGGCGCGGTGTTCTTCCTGCTCGTCTACATAGTCGACACCTCGCTGCTGATTCCGTCCATCGCCTTGCAGTACATCTCGCTGCATGCCGCCTTCGCGTTGGCCCTGACCTCGCTCAGCGTGCTGCTGGTCGCCCTCGGCGCCTGGCGCAAGGACGGGCATCATTCCGCCCGCTTCATGCTGTTCGCGGCCTTCAGCGGCTTCGCCAGCATGGCGGTGGCGTCCTGGCTGGCGGTGGTGTGGGCCAATTACTCGGCCACCATCCGCGAATCCGAACGCCAGGTGATGGCGGCGGCCAATTTCATCGACGGCTATGCGGAGCGGGCGCTGGAGGGCGCCGAGCTTCTGGTTCTGAAAACCCTGAAGGCGGTCCAGGACGAAAGCCTGCATGGCACGCTGAGCATATCGAGCGAAAACCGCGACGAGATCATGGCGGCGAAAAGCTCGCTGCCGCAGGTCCACGACATCGCCATCGCCGATGCCGCCGGCACGGTGGTCTTCACCTCCAGCCCCACCCCCTTGAACGATCTCAGCCCGGCGGACCACGCCTATTTCAAGATTCACCGCGACAGCGACGTCGCCAGCTACCTGGGCGGCAACATCGCGCTCGAACATTCGGGCCACAGCGTCTTCACCCTGTCCCGCCGCATCGACATGCCCGACGGGTCGTTCGGCGGCGTGGTGGTGGTGGCGATGGATACCGGGCATTTCAACCCGATCTTCGAACGCCTCGGTTTCGGCGACGACGCGGTCGCCGCCCTGGTCAAGCTGAACAACGAGGTGCTGGCGGCCAGCGGCACACGCCAGACCATCCAGGCCAACTGGACGGACGCGTCGGCGCTCAGCCATTTCCGGCAGAACCCGCCGAGCGGGGAGATCGTGGTCCAGGGGGAACTGGACGACGGCCTTTCCCGCATCGTCGCCCTGCACCCCAACGAACGCATGGGCATCGTCACCATCGCCTCGGCCAACGAGGCGACCGTGCTGGCGAAGTGGAAGCGTTCGGTCGGTTCCACCGCCGCGGTGCTGGTCATCGTCCTGACCGGCGGCGGCCTGCTGGCGCTGCTGTGCCACCATTCCATCCGCCGCGAGGAGATCCTGCAGCAGCGGACATCGGCGCTGGTCGCCTTCCAGGAGGCGGTGCTGGACAGTGCCTCGGCCGCCATCCTGGCCATCAACACCCAGGGCGTCATCACCCTGTTCAACCGCGCGTCGGAGGATCTGTTCGGCTATCGCGCCGCCGACATGGTGGGGAAACGAACGCCCGATTGTCTGTTCGACCCCGCTGAAATCGCGGCCAGGGCACGAGAACTCAGCGCGGAACGGGGCGTGGAGGTTCCCGCCGATGCGAGCGTGGTGGCCGCCAACGCCCTGACGGATCCCTACGAGGAGCGGGAATGGACCTGCGTGCGCAGCGACGGCTCGAAGATTCCCGTGGTCATCTCGGTGTCCGCCTTTCGCGACGCCAACGGCGAGATCGCCGGCTTCCTGGGGGTGATGAACGGCATCTCCGCCCGCCGCCAGGCCGAGCGCGAAATGCGCTACAGCGAGGCCCGGCTGCGCGCCATCCTCGACAACGTCATCGACGGCATCATCACCATCAACGCCCAAGGCATCATCCAGTCGGTCAATCCGGCCGCCGTGCGCATCTTCGGCTACACCGTGGACGAGGTGGTGGACCAGAACGTCAAGATGCTGATGGGCGAGCCCTATCACAGCCAGCACGACGGCTACCTGTCCAACTACCTGAGCACCGGCCATGCCCAGATCATCGGCCGCGGCCGCGAGGTGGAAGGGCGGCGCAAGGACGGCACGTTCTTCCCGCTGGACTTGGCCGTCAGCCAAGTCGACCTGGCCGGCCGCGCCATGTTCATCGGGGTCATCCGCGACTTGAGCGACGCCAAGCGCGTCGAGCGGCTGAAGGCGGAATTCGTCTCCACCGTCAGCCACGAACTGCGCACGCCGCTGACCGCCATCCGTGGCTCGCTGGCCCTGGTCAACAGCGGCATCCTCGGCGAGGTCCCCGACGACGTCAAGGAACTGACCGTGGTGGCGGAGCAGAGCAGCGAGCGCCTGGTGCGCCTGATCAACGACATCCTGGACGTCGAGAAGATCGGCTCGGGCCAAATGAAGCTGGACATGCAGGCGGTGGACCTCGGCCAGGCGGTCGAGCGCGCCGTCACCGACACCCGCGCCTTCGCCGAGCAATACGGCGTCCGCCTGGTCATCGCCGAAACCCTGCCCAATTCCCGCGTCCTGGCCGATTTCGACCGCCTGGTCCAGATCTTCACCAACCTCATCTCCAATGCGGCGAAGTTCTCGCCCCGCGACAGCGAGGTGGTGCTGGCGACGACGCAGCCCAAGCCGGGCCGCGTCCGCATCACGGTCAAGGACAGCGGCATCGGCATTTCCGAGGAATTCAAGGGCCGCATCTTCGGGAAGTTCGCCCAGGCCGACGGCTCGGATTCCAAGACCAAGGGCGGCACCGGCCTGGGACTCAACATCACCAAGAACCTGGTCGAGCGCATGGCCGGCACCATCTCGTTCGAAAGCGAACCGGGCCAGGGCACCACCTTCATCGTGGAGTTCCCGCTGCTGGGCGGCGCCAAGGCGGCCGCCGACAGCGCGATCGGCGGCAAGCGGCATATCCTGCATGTCGAGGACGACGAGGCCATCCGCACCATGATCGCCCGCCTGCTGGCCGGCCAGGCCGACGTGAGCGGGGCGCGCAACGTCGAGGAGGGCGTGGCCATGGCCCACAGCCGGGCCTACGACCTCGCCATCGTCGACCTCGGCCTGGGCGACGGCAGCGGCCTGGACGTGGTGCCGCATCTGTGCAACGCCGCGGGATTGCCGCCGCCGGTCATCGTGTTCTCGGCCCACGACCAGATTCCCGCGCACCTGCCGCCCAGCGTGGCGCTGTGTCTCACCAAATCCCGCGCCACCGACCGCGAACTGGCCGACGCCGTGCGTTCGCTGATCCCCAAGCGAACCGCCGGGTTGAAAGCCGACGAGGAGCAGATGTCATGACGGGCCCGTTGACCCGCATCCTGTATGTCGACGATGAACCGATCCTGCAGAAGGTCATCCGCGTCACCCTGGAAAAGATGGGCGGCTATACGGTCGAGATCGCCGGTTCCGGCAACGAGGCCCTGGAGAAGGTGAGCGCCTTCCAACCCGACCTGATCCTTCTGGACGTCATGATGCCCGGCATGGACGGCCCCTCGACCCTGGAGCATCTGCGCAGGATGCCCGGGATCGCCCATGTTCCGGTGGTCTTCATCACCGCCAAGGCCCAACCCCAGGAAATCGCCCGGTTCCGCGCCATGGGCGTCGCCGACGTGCTGACCAAGCCGTTCGATCCCAGGCAGTTGTGCGAGAGCCTGAACGCCATCTGGACCAGGGCCGGAACCGGGGGGACCCCGGCATAGACGGAGACAAGGCCATGCCCCCGGGCAGCGACAGATTCGAAGTCATGATGGCGGAATTGCGCCGGGAATTCCTCGACCGCCTCGAGACCGACGCCCAGGCCATCGAAACCGCCTGGTCCGAGGCCCAGGCCCCCGATACCCGCCGCCGCGGCCTCGAGACCCTGGCATTCCTGGCGCACAGGCTGGCCGGGTTGGGGCGCACCTTCGGCCACCCGCAGGTGACCGATTGCAGCTTGGCGGTCGAAAGCGCGGCCGAGGGACAACTCGGCGCCGCTCCCGGCCCAGGGCTGGCCGAGAGCGTAGCCGCCTTGCGTACCGCCATCTCCGCCGCATCGGCCTCGTCCTGAAGGCGGAGCACCCGGCGATGAAATGACCGCACACCGCACCTAAGCAGGAGACACGCGATACCTTCGTATTAGTAGCATCGATACGTTAATACACTTCCATATGTACGCAATCATGTAAGAGGAAACTATCTCAGGAGATTTTAAAAAGTTATAATCACCCTGAAATTGTACATAGAGCGACTTGCATGGGTTTCGACAGGGCTATCGGCGGGGCGGCTTTCGGAAACAGGCTGTACCACCTTGAAGTCGCGGTTGCCTCCACGGCGATCAATCTGCTTGCCCTGGCCATGCCGCTCCTGCTGTTGCAGGTCTATGACCGCATCATTCCCAATCACTCGGTCGGCACCATCACCCTGCTCGCCATCGGCGTCATCACCGCGCTGATCGCCGAGGCCCTGCTGCGCATCGCCCGCAGCAGCATATTGGGAGCCCTGGCGACCCGCTTCGAGATCGCGATGAACACCCGGGCCGCCGCCCACCTGCTGGGCAGCGACCTCGCCAGCTTCGAGGTGATCTCTCCCGGCCGCCACATGGAACGGCTGGCGGCGGTGGGCCAACTGCGCGAGGGCGGCTCGGGGCAGAACCTGCTCACTCTCTACGACCTGCCCTTCGTGGTGCTGTACCTGGCCCTGATCTGGATGCTGGGCGGACTGGTGGTGCTGGTGTCGCTGGCCGGCCTCGTCGTGCTGGCCCTGGCGGCCATCCCGGCCAGCCGCGCCGCGCGCGAGGCGCTGCAATCGTCCTCGGTCACCGACGACGAACGTTTCAACTTCCTCATCAGCGCCCTGGCCGGCATGACCTCGCTGAAGATGATGTCGCTGGAGCGGCCGGTGCTGCGCCGCTACGAGGAATTGCAGGAGCGCCGCCTGCTGGACCAGCGCGCCTCGTTCCTGGCCAACCAGCGCCTGTCGGAAATCAGCCACTTCGTCATCCAGCTGACCACCATCGGCACCATCGCGCTGGGCAGCCTGTTCGTGTTGGAGGGGCAAATCTCGGTGGGCGGCCTGTCCGCCTGCACGCTGCTGGTCGGCCGCTTCCTGCAACTGGCCCAGAACCTGATCCTGCTGTCGTCGCGCCACCAGACCGCCGTGGTGGCGCGTGCCCGGCTGGGCGAGCTGTTCCAGCTTCCCCAGGCGCCGAAGCCGGCCGGCGCGGCCGACGCCACCAAGGCCGAACCGCATCTGGTGGTCGAGAATCTGCATTTCACCTTCGGCGGCGAAGAGGTGCTGCGGGGCGCCAGCTTCGACGTGCGCCGGGGCGAGGTGGTCGGACTGGTCGGCGCCAACGGCAGCGGCAAGACCACCCTGCTGTCGCTGATCGCCGGCCTTTACCAACCCAGCGCCGGCCGGATCACCCTGGGCGGAGCCCCCCTGTCGTCCTATTCCAGCGACAGCCTTGCCCAGGCCATCACCTTCGTGCCGCAGCAGGAGACCCTGTTCCAGGGCACCATCCTGGACAACATCACCATGTTCCGCCCGGAACTGAGCGACGCCGCCATCGCCGTCGCGGAAAGGACCGGCCTGACCGAATTGCTGCTGAGCCTGCCGCTGGGCTTCGC
>AGTN01122850.1_pt1 | contig 15010 bp, 6 predicted proteins | sample 314218 | NCBI WGS metagenome assembly AGTN01 (sample SAMN02954264, study PRJNA73603) | bioreactor metagenome | biome: terrestrial; feature: non-aerated bioreactor; material: poplar woody material; isolation source: poplar biomass | place: USA | collected 2006-12 | reverse complement strand
GGCGTATGGTGAATGCTGTTTTTGAAAGTTCGGAAACCCCGGATTTTTCGAACGTGCAAACATTACATAAAATATCCGAAATTCCCGGTCTTTATAATAAAGTAACCTTAAAGCATCCGCATACGTGCCGTTACATCCGATATTGGGCACCGAAGGGTTCATATTGCAATGTTTCGGAGATAGTTTTTTATGACCTTTCAGGTAACAAACTGGAGGGTACGAATATTGGACTTCCGGGATCTCATGAAGATTCAGGTAATACCGGTGATAAAGCGTTTGACGGAGATATTTACACATTCTATGACGCAATCAATTCAAATGAATCATGGACAGGATTGGATTTCGGGGAAAACAAAGAAATTGCGTCTATACATTATTCCCCGCGACTTTTAGGTATAGGCGTTTACGAAGGGCATGAATACGAATTGTTTTATTGGACAGATAATGGATGGGAATCATTTGAGAAAAAAGTTGCAACCGGGCAGAGTATCGAATTTCACGCGCCTCGTAAGGCTTTGTTTTATCTTTTTAATAACACATTAAAAAAGAAAGGGCCGGTGTTCTTCATTTTGAAAGACAATGTCTTTTATTATAACTGAGTTGAACTATTTCGTTAAGCTAAATGAGCAGAGGATAAGCTTGCTTATCCTCCATAGCGGGAACTATTTCGATAAGTGAATACAGAGGCTGACACCTGTTTTGACTATGTTGAGCGTAGAAATAGTGCAATTCAATTTGAAATAGTCTGATAAAATCGAATGTTTAAATGGATTAGAAAAATATAAGAATATGACTATGGATTTGAGTTACCTGCTCATCCCATGGGCGATTATCATTAATATTTTTGCTATTTGGGATTTAAAAAAGCGGAGGCAATATTCAATAGTACCAAAAATCTTGTGGATAGTGATTATTCTTCTTTTACGCCATCATCGGAAGTAAATTTATCTCATTGTTAGGAAGCGAAAAGACGATCGACGAAGCGGCGAAAAAATTAATGGAAGCACTCACTTGATTATGTGTGTATTAAATAAAAATTTACCGGACTATTACTACAAAACAGCATCGCATAAAACAATATCCTATAAAACAACGTATATTTGCGAAATTTTTATTCTGAACGCGTAACGTTGCACACTATTTTCAATGCCTTTTCAGTCTCACATTGGTGAAATTGCTTCACTGCTGACGGCCGTTTGCTGGACGCTGAGCGCCATCTTTTTCGAGAAGGCCGGTCGCCGCATAGGGTCGTTATCGGTGAATATCATCCGTATTTTTCTGGGGATTGTTTTCCTGGGAATGACTACGCTGTTTACGCGCGGCATGTTTTTTCCGATGGATGCTACGCCGTATAACTGGTTTTGGCTGGGTATTTCGGGCATTATCGGCTTTTTTTTGGGCGATCTTTTCCTGTTTAAATCCTATACTGTTATCGGCTCACGCACATCGCAGCTCGTAATGAGTCTCGCGCCCATGATTACGGCAATTATCGGATGGTTTTTTCTGAACGAAATTCTTTCGGTGAAAAGTATTCTGGGAATTGTGGTGAGTGTGTCGGGAATCATGATCGCCGTAGCCGGTAAAAGGCTAAAACTGAATGTTCCGTTACGGGGATTTTTATACGCGCTGGGAGGCGCGTTGGGTCAGGCGGTAGGATTGGTTCTCAGCAAAAAAGGGATGGGCGATTACGATGCGGTTGCCGCTACGCAAATTCGTGCTATTTTCGGGCTTGTATCCTTCGCTTTGCTGGTTACGGTTCTCAATCGATGGAAGCGGGTTTTCTATGCTGCGAAAGATAAGGAGGCGATGAAATCAACTTCCGTAGGCGCTGTTTTCGGCCCTTTCATCGGCGTAGCTTTATCGCTCTATGCCGTGCAACATACCGAAACCGGGATCGCCTCCACTTTAATGGCGTTAGTGCCTATTTTCATCATTGTGCCGACAGCCGTAATGTTCAAAGAAAAAATCACCGCCCGGCAGGTTGTCGGAGCGGTGATCAGTATAGCGGGGGCAAGTATCTTTTTCTTATAAACAAATACTCATTCGATGGTAGTAGAAAAGCAAAAAAAAGATAAAAAATAGTTGCATCTACATGAAAGCGGGTTATCTTTGTAACAGATATTCTAAATTTTGAGGCAACTATCTCTGTTTTTTGAATCCGTAGGAAGTGTCAATTACTGTGAAATATTCATTCTTTATCCTATTTTTTACCTTTCTTTCCGGTTCCTTATTTGGTATAGAAAGCAAGACCGATTCTTTATTAAAAGAGTTGGACAAGATCATGGTAAAGCGAACCGGATATTCAGCGGCAAAAGAAGCTATTATTTCAGATTTAAAGGCAAAGAAAAAATTATTGAATGCTGTAGATGATGTTATTTATATTAACAAAGAAATTATCAATCAGTATAATAGTTTCATTTGTGATTCGGCAGAGTTTTATATAAAGGAGAATCTATCGATTGCCATGGAAATGGACAAAAAAGATATTATCACAGAAAGTCTGTTACGCCTATCCTACGTCTATTCATTATCGGGCCTCTTTTTCCAGGCTAGAGATATTTTCGAATCAATGGACTATGAGAATTTACCGGATCATTACAAAGCATGGTATTGCTGGAACCAGATTCGATATCTTGAGAATCTTATCTTCTATACTAATGATCCACGGTATTCTCTACAATATGAAGAAGAAAAAGAGATGTATAGAGATATGGTGATGGACCTGTTGGATGATCAGTCTGAAGAATATAAAAAAGAACGTGCCCATAAGTTGCAATCAGCAGGCCAGTTTGCTGAGGCGGAGAGCATATTGATGTCAATTTTTCAACACCAGGAGCCTCATACACATCAATATGCCATGGCTGCCATGAATCTTGCGAAACATTTTGGACAGACAAAGGACGAAGAACGCGAAGAGTATTTTTTGTTATTAGCCGCAATTACCGATATAGAGTTAGCCGTAAAGGAGAACGAAGCGTTATTGTCTCTTGCTGTAAATCTGTATAATAACGGAGATGTAAACAGAGCCTACAACTACATTAGAGTGGCATTAGATGATGCTCTTTTTTACAATGCCCGGTTCAAGAATTCTGTCATAGCACGCATACAGCCAATTATTGAAGATACATACCTGCAAAAGATTCACTCCCAACAGAAGAATTTGCGGACATATTCGTTTATCACCAGCTTATTCGTTATCATTCTTATTGTTACCCTGACCTATCTGTTCATACAGATAAAAGCGGTTTCAAAAGCCAGGAAAGAGCTCAGATTTATGAACGATGACCTGATGCAGTTGAACAAAAAGCTGGATGAGGCCAATATTGTGAAGGAACATTATATCGGATATTTCATGAATCAATGCTCGGTCTATATCAACAAACTCCATAAGTATCGTAGAAATGTAAATCTGAACATTAAGACCGGGCAAATGAGCAATTTATATAAGTTCACAACCGATGAGTCAGAATACGATATTCAAGAGTTGCATACTAATTTCGACAAGACCTTTCTGGCACTCTATCCAAATTTTGTAACAGAGTTCAATTCTCTGATCAAACCAGGTGAACAATATGATCTTGAGATAGGGGTATTAAACAATGAGCTCCGTATATTTGCCCTTATCAAATTAGGAGTTACAGATATGAAGCAGATTGCCGATTTTTTGCACTACTCCGTACAGACAGTCTATAATTATAAAAGTAAAGTTAAGGCAAAAGCGTCGATTGATGCCGATCGGTTTGAGGTAGAGATTATTAAGATAGGCAGTATCAAGTAGTATATAACATAGTGACGCTGTACCTATGGTTCATCATCTTCCTCCGACGGCTTATCGGTAGCAACGGCCAAAGCTCGTGAAGATTATTAATCATTCATTTCTCAAGACCGGAGATTCGCCGGCAATGATGCGGCTCCTTTAAAATGGCTTCAACAAATTATTTCAGTGAAACAGAATAAGGGCGATCCTCGCGGCTGATTCCTCTTTCTTTATTGGGAGTATCACTCATCACAAATTTCAGGTTTCCTCCCTTCACGATGTCGGAATAGGTAATCCAGTTCTTTGAAAACTCTTCTCCATTTAATGCTGCCGTCTGGATATAGATATTCTCCGCGCTGTTATTCTCTGCTTCCATGATAAATTCCTTACCATCTTCAAGCGTAATGGTCACTTTTTTAAACAACGGACTTCCCAAAACATACTGTTCGGTACCGGGACAAACGCTGTAGATACCCATTGCATTTAACACATACCAGGAAGAAAGACCTCCCTGATCCTCATCACCCGGATACCCCTGAGGAGAGGCGTCATAAAGCTGACTCATCACCTTACGTAACCGGGCTTGTGATTTCCAGGGCTCCCCTGAGTAACTGTAAAGAAAAGGGACATGTTGACAAGGCTGATTGCCATGGGCGTACTGCCCCATATTGGCTGCAAGCATCTCTTTTATTTCGTGGATAACATCCCCGTAATCACCCTTGTCAAATTCGTTGGTGCCCGTAAAGAATGAATCCAGGCGGGCGTTGAACTTTTCCTCACCTCCCATTAATTCTATCAACCCTTCCACATCGTGAAATACTGACCAGCTATATTGTGCAGAGTTACCCTCGGTAAAAGGATTCCCCCACCGATAGGGGTTGAACGCTTCAAATACCCAGTCACCATTGAGCTTCCTTCCACGCATGTATTTCGTCTCCGGATCCCACAGACTCTTGTAGTTATAGATGAGCTTGCCATAAATATCCTCGTACTTCTTATTGCCGGTCATCTTCGCAAGATGGTAGGCACACCAGTCGTCATAGGCATACTCAATGGTCTTGGCAGCACTCTCCCCGGTCACTTCAAAAGGGATATACCCTTTTTCGAAATAATGTTCATGACCTTCACGCCCGCTCGAACCTCCCCATGGCCCCACAGTAGTAATTTCATGAAAGTATTGCTCCAGGGCTTTTTCAGGATCGAAATTTCGGATTCCTTTTGCCCATGCGTCTGTCAATAAGGAAATGGCATGGTTTCCAATCATGATACCTGACATACCCGGGCACGACCAGGTAGGGAAATAGCCGCACTGCTCTTTGGCATCGAGCAACGATTGCATGTAGCGTCCCTGCATGGTAGGATGCAAGATGTTGGTCAATGGAAACTGTGAACGGAAAGTATCCCAAAAACCGTTATCGGTATACATATACCCGGTATGCATGTTAAAATCATACGGACTTCTGTAATAAGGTTCACCCTCTTCATTTATTTCATAAAATTTATGCGAGAATAGGTTGGAACGAAACAGACAAGAATAGAAGGTAGCTTTGTCTTCTTCGTTATCTCCTTCCACTTTCACTCTACCCAGCAGTTCATTCCAGAGCTGTCCTGCCGCCTCTTTTACCTCTTCCAGATCATCGAAACAGCCCAACTCCCGGTCCATGGTAAGTTGAGCCTGTTCAGGGCTTATATACGACATCGAAACTTTCACCTGCACGGATGAACCCGATTCAAACTCAACATAAGCTCCTTTTCCCTCCCCTTCATCCGTAAGCCTGTCAGGGGTGACCACGTCTTCATGATTCTCCCAGGTACCATAGGATAAGAATGGTTGATCGAACGATAAAACAAAAAAACCTTTCATCTCTTTTGGAAAAAGAAAACCGCTGTTTACCCATCCTATTATTTTGTTTTCCTCCGGAATGATTTCCACCCTACTCCGGCCGATGTAGCCATCCAGGACAACATAAGCCTTTTCTCTTTGGGGAAACGAGAAGCGCATCATACCACCCCGTTCAACAGGCGATATCTCCGCCTTTACCCGATTGTCCAGTACAACGGCATAGTAGTTGGGTTTGGCTGTTTCATGTTCATGTGAAAATCCTGCGGCACGCTCATCCTCATTCACCGTTAACACCCCTGATTGAGGCATTAAGGTTAAAGTGGCATAATCTCTTACCCAGGGACTGCACTGATGAGTCAACTGAAATCCCCGAATAGTGGTAGCCGCATACTGGTATTTCCATCCATCTCCGTTTTTCCCGGTCTGTGGAGAGAAAGCATGCATGGGGTATGGGACGGCAACAGAGGGATAGGTGTTGCCGTTGCTATACTCCGGCTTTGAGTCGGTGCCCTGCAACGTGTTCACATATCTGAGCAGACCTCCCTCTTCCGCTTTTAGAAGGGAAAAAATCAGCAAAAAGCAGGTCAGAAAAAATATAGTTATCTTTTTCATTTTCTTTTCTTTTTTAAATTCCCCAGTTAGGGTTGGGTTTTGAGCCCATTTCCAATTCCAGAATACCTCCTGACGCTATTTCATCATACTGTAAATAGCATCTGTCAAGCTTCCTTCCATTCAGTGTTGCACTTTGAATGTAGATGCTTTCTTCAGAATTGTTGCGGGCCTTGATCGTGAACGATTTTCCGGAAGCGTATTCTTCATCCAGCTGAATGGTTATTTCTTCAAACAGAGGGCTCGTAATTTCGTACCGCAGGTCGCCGGGACAGATCTGGTATAATCCGACAGCTGCCAGGACATACCATGCAGACATCTGCCCCACATCTTCATTCCCTACCAACCCATCCACACTATTCCTATAAGCACGCCGGCAAATCTCACGAGTCCATTTTTGTGTTAACCAGGGAGTTCCCAGCCGGTTGAATAAAAATGGCACATGATGCACCGGTTCATTAGCGTGATTATAGTAATCATTCCACATCATATCTTCAGGTACCTTTTCGAAGAAATGAATCAGATCGGCCAACATTTTTTCAGTGCCTCCCATAAGTGCCGCCATCCCTTCCACATCATGAGGAACAAACCAGCCCTGTTGATAGGGATTGCTTTCAACCGTTCCGTATCCATCCTCAAGTCTGCCTCTTTCCGGCCAGGTTTTCCAGGTACCATCTTCATTTCTGGCTCTGAACCAACCTCCTTCCACGTCATACACGTTCCGGTAACTTTTTGAAAGAGTAGAAAACCGGGCATGGTCTTCAGGCTTGTTCAGACTTTTCGCCAACTGCGACATACACCATTCCGTATAGCTCAGCTCCAGCGTGTTGGAAATAGAAAAATCTCCAATCGCGTATCCGGCACTTCCTGAATCCATGGCATCACTACGTACCGCAAACCCCAACGCCTCGTTACTGCTTCTGTTGCTGGTGTTTAGCGCAATCTGATAGGCTTTGTTTATATCGTAATGATTGATACCCTTGAAATAGGCATCTGTAAGGACCGATATTGCCGGATTACCAATCATACAGGCACTGTAGGCATTCAACAATTCCCATCTTTCAAAATATCCTTTCCTGCTCTCTTCGGCAAGAGTGATCAAAGATTGAAGCATATCATTTACAACACGGGGATTGATTAATGTCTGCAACGGAAACTGGCTCCGGAACACATCCCACCCGCTGAAAATGGTTCTTTTGGTGAAATCATCTGAAAAATAAATTTCATCATCGGCGCCAACATATTGGCCATTGACATCCTCAAAGGTACGGGGATCAATCATTGTATGATACAGGGCAGTGTAAAAAGTGACCTTCTCATCGACACTTCCCCCTTTCACACGAATCTTTTGAAGTATTTTACTCCAATCTTCGAATGCATTGTTCTGTATCCCATCGAAATTCCATTCCGGTATTTCTTTCTCCAGGTTCTGTCTGGCTCCTTCCGGACTCACAAACGAGATACCTGCTTTCAAAATGATCTGCTCATTTTTATCGGTCGGAAACTCGGTAAAAAAACCTATATGTTTTCCTTCGATTTCTGCAGATCCCGATATTATTTCTGCCCCGGCAACCAATTTTTGATATGCATCAGAAGTGACCTCTTCGCGTTTGCGTGACACATTATCCGGTATATCGGCGCTCCAGAAACCATGGTGAGTGACAGGCTTACTGAACTGCGCAAAGAAGTACAGGGTGTAATTTACCTTGCCGTCACCATTCCCCCAACCACCTCCTTCCGGTGTACATTTTATCCAACCTGCGATAGTGTGATCGTCCACCACCCTGACAGATTGCTGTGTGGAGGTTCCGCCTACCCTGCGTGCAAGGTCAATTTGAATCCGGGAACTATCGTTTTCCGGGAAAGTGAAACGATACATCCCGCAATGAGGGGTAGCCGTCATTTCAGCTTCTATGCCATAATCGTCCAGATATACGGAATAATAACCCGCTCCGGCCTTTTCGGTATCTTTTGAGAATCGTGAACGGTATCCCGCATCCGGATCATCCGCTTTGCCGGCACTGGTCTTTAATATGCCGGTAGTGGGCATCACCAGGAAATTACCGAGATCGCCATACCATCCTATCCCACTCATCTGCGTCAATGCAAAACCTTCTATGGTATGATGTTCGTAGCTGTAGCCCGATCCGTTGTCTCCACCGGTGATTGTATTGGGACTGCACTGTACCATCCCGAATGGGGTGGCCGCTCCGGGGAAGGTCTTGCCAAGGCCATGATATACTCCTGCGCTTTCTGCACTTGTACTTGCCCCTATAAAAGGGTTTACATAGGAAGCGAAAACATCATCCTGCTTATCACTGTTATTGTTTGAACAATTTGAAAAGAAAAATATCAATAAAAATGGTAGAAAAAAATAGTTGTGAGTCATTTTAATTATCTGCTTTAACACCGGTTAATTTTAACGTTACGAACCCGAACTGAGGAATAGAAACGTATGTCGACATCCGACCTTTCACTTTCTCCGCGGATGGCAGTTCACGGATGAACGTACCATTCAGATCTGTCTGTACAATTTTATCAACGGTACAATTCCAGATAATTTTATGTCGGTTCTCCAGGGAGGAGTTATAAATACGCACTATCAGATCGTCCCCCTTTACCACAACGGAAGATATCTCCAGATTGTCGTTGGTCGTTTCCAGAAATGATCTTTCTCGGCGTCCGGCTGTATCGGTGGTAAATTGAGCAATCATCGGTTCATTCCATTGCAGGCTCGCTTTTTGAACGGAGCTCCTCTCCCAGTCACCGGAATGAGGCAGCAGGGCGTATTCCATCTCTGTGGGTCCGTGAACTCTGTAATTCCGTCCCCATAGAGCTTTACCGGTGTATTGAACGGTTAGCCCCAACGGCAGACTGTCGGATTGTACATAGCTTGTGGTATGATCAGAGAAAAGAGCTACTCCATAATCTTTCTGCTGACCGGTTACATCTACCCAGTTCAGTATCACATTGTGTTTTATGCTGTCCCAACTGGAATAAAGAGTATTACTCAGCTGACTCTCACATACATCGAAAGGTGCGTTTTTGTATATTTTCCTGCCCACATCATGCAAGGGGAATTGTAGATGAAGTTTATACGCATCGTTATAAAAGGCCTTGTTCCTATCCGTCGCGTTATACTGATTTCCGTGATCATACGCCCCAATTCCCGGCTGTCCGTTCCAGTCAATATGTAGCAGGAAATCTATGCGGGGATTATTCCTGTAGAAGGTGATCAACTGGTAATAGTTATGACCGGCAATCTGATTCTCTACCTTTATCCTTATGAATATCTCCCCCTCTTCCAGGATGGAGACAGTAGCAGGATGATCAGAACCCTCAATGAATGTGTCTTCTTCATAAAAAAATCCTCTTAAGTCATTTAAGAATCTCCCCTTCTGAACCAGCTGTCTGTTGCCGTTTTTTTTATCGTTCAAACGGGTAATGGTCCCGCCATGCAGCGGATCAATCGTTACTGAATAATAATCCGTTTCTATTTCATAATATCCTTTTGAGGAGATTTCTACCCGCTTATAATTTGTCTGTTTCTTTTTATCTTCCGTCACGCGGTATGTAGCATACCCCATCCCCGGAGCCTCCGCTTCAAAAATGAGTTTCATCCTCCCGGTATCATCTTCGAGAACCTGCATAGGAACATCTATTCCTTCTGCGTCAGTGACAGAAAAACCACCCTCCCTGAAAGAGTCCGGCACAATGAGTTCCACCGTCCCCTTTCGTTGATATCCATGAGTGTTATAAACGCGTATCCATTCAGTCACACCGCTATCATCACTGCGTCCGTATATTTTGTTCTTTGTAAGTTGGTTTGTTTCATTTGTCCAGAGCGTAACCTTGTCGGCCCAGGTATTGCCGGGTTTCCCATTGTACGGCACAATCCAGCAATCATGGTGCTGAGCCAGCATCAAATTGCGCCATGCCTCAGCAAAATCAGCCTCCGGCCAGCTTCTGCCATTGAACAGATAATCCATGGCGGCCATTTTCTCTGCAGTGATGATAAGATTCTCACTCACTCTTACCTCACGGGCTATTTTTTGCAGCACCTGTGCCCCCCACACCAATCCCGGTTTTATATCCTCCAGTGAAAACCGCCAGTCTTCCGGTTCAACCTGATCCCTGATCATCTCAATATAGCGGGTCCAGGTGGTATAGCTTGTCGGAGAATATGCATTACGCCACGGGCCTCCGTCCCATCCGGCGTCCTGTAAACACATTCCTACAGGGAACCGAATGCCTTCAGCGAAACATTTCTCAATGAAGCTGACGGAGTTGGTCCATGACTCGGTCTGCCAGGTGGACCTCTGCGACAATTCTTCACATCCGTATCTCGGAATGGCGGGTATGGAAGTCCCATCGGGACCGATCCAGTTTACAAGATCTTTTCCAAAACTGCTGGTATAGCCTCCCCAGCAGGTATTGGGATTCCGTAATACGGCATATTTGAACCCAAATCCCTTTAATATCTGGGGAAGGCTGCTGGTGAAACAGGGTTCTTCCACGGAATAGGTCTGAAAGAAGGCATTGGGAAAATACTCCTTGGTTTTGGAGATTCCATAACCAAACTGTCGGATGATGCTCTCCCCGGAAATATTGTAACAATAGGGTTGCGACCAGGTAGGATTGACAAATTCAACCCTGCCAAAGCGACCTTCTGTATCAAAATATTTCTGAAAGGCTTTAAAGTTATCGGCATCCTGCACGCTGACGGAATCCCATGTTTCCGGTTCTATCTCCAGGTTGATCGCCCAGTCAGGGTGCTGCTTGAGTTGATCAACCATGAAGCGGGCCTGCCACATGGGATAATGGCCATATATACCGCCATGATACCCATCGGCGAACCATGCCTGTTGCGCGTGCGATGCCATACCAACAAGCAGCGAAATTAAAAGTGTGTTGATTCTTACTGAAAAAAAATGGTCATTCATATATGCTTGCTCTTTGAAAAGCTAATACTGCTAAAGTCCAATCATTGAGAGGGGTACCCCTATAGCTTTTAACCGGTAATCATAGGCGTTACGTACTTTGTTTCCGTTTTTGTCGTTTTCATATCTTTCATTATTAAAGCAGCGGATTGGCTTTTGTTACATAAAATTACACAGATTGTTCAATACAAAGGCATGGCTGCATGATCAAAGTATATTTACCTCGTTATGCAGCCATGCCACATTACTTCTCCCTCAACATTTGCACTCTTTGGTTCAACACCATCCACTCAACCTCTTTTTCTTAAAACGAGACCTGAAAGCCCACGTTAAAGACCCGTTGATTCATATATGCGTCACCGGCAGAGTTTGTAGTGATCTCAGGGTCTTGCTGATATTTATTATAATTTGTCAATGTAAGCAGGTTATAAGCATTCACATAGAGCCGGCCGGAATCCAGGAAGCCGGGCAGTAATCTTTTCGGAAATTGATAGGAGAAATCCACTGTTTTCAGACGAACGTACCAGGCGTCGATCAGCCAGAAATCGGACATATAGTTTTCCGCACTGTTGATGGTAGCCGGGTTACTGGTCAAACGGGGAAACTCAATCTCCTCACCGTTCTGAAATCGCTCCGGGGTCCAACGTTTCATATGCAGCGGCTGGAACTGGCTTTTGAAAGGCTCAATACCCGTGCCCACCACACTGAAACTGTAGTTGAATGAACCTTGAAATAACAAGCTTAAGCTAAACCCGTTCCAGTTACCCCCAATGTTCCATCCAAGGGTAGTATTCGGAAGGTTGGGCATACCGATGGCACCCTTGTCATAATCATTGATCACGCCATCGTTGTTCAGGTCCCTATATTTCAGGTCGCCTGCCTGCACTGGGATATCGGTATTGGGGACAGCGGGTGCGTCAGCCGCTCCATCATGAATCTTCTGGATATCTTCCGGTGAATATAATCCGATATTGATATATCCAAAAGGCTGCCCGATAGGTTTTCCTGTCTCTGCAAGCCATTCATATTTCTGTTGTGCTTCAGCCTTATAGATAACCTTATTCTTCGCATAAGAAAAAACAAGATTTGTGTTAAAATTCACTTTTCCTATTCTGGTTTGGTAACCCAATTGTCCGTCGATACCACTGTTGCTTGTCCGTGCAACATTCAGGGGAGCGGTGCCAATTCCCAGAAGCAATGGGATATCATTTCTTCGCACCAGTTGGTCGTAACGCTCATCATAGAAATAATCAATGGTGAAGGAGAGGTCGTTGAAAATATTTACATCGAGGCCGATATCAAACTTTTTTGCCTTCTCCCAGGTAACATGCTCGTTTCCCAGATCACCTTCTCTGTAACCCGCAAAAGTCTGCGCCCTGTCACCGAAATAATAATTGTCTCCCTCCTCATATACCTGGTTGTAAAGATAACGTCCCCCCGGCGCCATGTCAGAGCCCACCAATCCGTAAGAAGCCCTCAGTTTCAGTAGTTGAACAAAGCCGAAGCGCGTCTTAAAGAATGGTTCTTCCGAGATGCTGTAACCAATTCCCACAGCGGGGAACCAGCCAAAACGGTTCTCCCGTCCAAATCGGTCCGACCCGTTATAAGCCACGTTGAAATCAATCAGATATTTATTTCTATACTTATAACCGAAGGTAGTGGTGTATCCTTCAAAGTTTTCAGGTATCTTTTGACCTGTATGCTCTGTGGTTCTGCTTTGACGGTTGTACAGAAGCATGGCGCTCACATCATGTACCTCCCTGAACAGTCGTGCATAGTTCATGGATGCCTGGATATTCAGATCTTTGACCGATTGATTGGTCCCTCCCCAGATACCGTACGTACCGTACGCGTAGGTGCCATTCGGGTTAATGGTATAAGTCTCTGTTTCAGGATTGTAATGATAGGTGGGATATCCGTCACTGCCCCGGAATGCGGAACGGTAATTCTCATAGATGGTAGAGTATGCCAGCCGGACATTGGAGGTGAGGCCCTCCGTGATAAAATCCATCTTCCATGTGGAACCGTACAAAATATTATTGTCGTTACGACGGGTACGCCTATATCCCTCATTGGCCAGACGGGCATTCAGGGTAGGGAGATGGGAATCAGTATCGTATAAATAGGCATAGGAGCCATTGGGATTCAAAAATGGAGCTGAATAGGGACGCATCTTGGAGAAATTATATATTTCACCGGTTGCGTTCATATTGTTCGGTTCATTGATATTCATAAAACGCGAGGTTACATCAAGCCGCATATTAATGTCTCTGGTGATATCAAAATCGAGGTTCGTACGGTAATTAAAACGGCGATAAAAATAATTGGTGTTGATATCATCATTCGCACTCGAGAAGTCTCTCACCAAACCATTCTGTGAAAAATAACCGGTGGAGACGAAATATTTTAATTTCGGCGTACCCCCCGAGATATCCACGTTCACATTCTCCTGAAAGGCTATTTTCTTAAAAATTTCACTGTACCAGTTCACATCGGGATGACCGTACGGATCTGAACCCTCTTTAAATGCCCGTAGATCATCGTCGGAGAAGATGGGTTGCAGACCGTCGTTCGCGTACGCCTCATTCACCAGGGAAGCTGTCTCAAACGAATTGAGGAATCGGGGGGTACGTACAGGCGTCTGTACCCCGCTCTCCATACGCAGATTGATTTGGGGTTTTCCCTCGCTGCCTCTCCGGGTTTTCACAACCAGCACCCCGTTGGCTCCCTTAATACCGTAGATGGCGGTTGTGGATGCATCTTTCAGGATAGAGATACTCTCAATTTCATTGACATTGATCTGTGACAGTTGATCGTATGAATATTCAACATCATCCACAATAATCAATGGCTGGTTTCCGGCATCATTCAGTGAGCTCTTGCCACGGATAAAGAAATCGGAGGCATCTTTACCCGGCTGACCGGAGGTCTGTTGGGTAAAAAAACCGGGGAGCTTCCCGTACAAGGCGTTCTGGATGTTACTCGTAGGTACCGTGCGTAGCTCGCGGGCCGTCACAGCGCTTACGGCGCCTGTCATCGTGATACGTTTTGCCTTCCCGTAACCAACTATCACTACCTCGTCGAGACTGGTTTGATCCGGTTCCAGCTGGATCTGGATATTATTTTGTGTCCTCACCACATACTCCAGCTCTTTGAAACCGATGTAGGTGACCACCAAACGTTCTCCGGGAGCAACATCCAGTTGGAAATTACCATCTATATCCGTAATGGTACCCCTACCGGTATCTTTCACCCTTATGTTTACGCCAATAAGCAGTTCTCCATCTGTCGCTGTGACAACCCCTTTCAATGGAAATATCTGTCCGAAAATTATACCGATAAAATGAAGATATACTAATGTTAGGATTATTCGTTTCATAAACTTACCATTTTGGATTTTGGACCATATTTTTATTCTTGTTCACTTCTGAGTATGGGATTGGATAGAGATAACGTCTTTCATTGAAAGAAACCGTAATTAAATCTACTTCCTGATAAGATGGATTCCCCTGACTTAAAACGATTTGCATGCCTTTTACCGGTTCTGAGAAAACATCTTCGGCAATTCTCCAGCGACGTAAATCCCAATAGCGATGCTCTTCAAAGGCAAGTTCAATACGTCTTTCATTGCGGATTACTTCACGCATCTCGTGTTGCGTCATGTCTCTTTTTAAGCCGTACATATTGTCGTCCCCCGGTTCTATCCCTGCTCTTTTGCGTAACGCAGTGATCACTTCATACACCTCGCCCGAGGGAGCGTCTAAATACTCGTTCTCTGCTTCGGCGAAATTGAGTAAGATTTCAGCATATCGAAACATAACCCATAAATGAAGCGTATTCCCATACTGATCTGCATTCTCA
>AGTN01026981.1_pt1 | contig 15042 bp, 12 predicted proteins | sample 314218 | NCBI WGS metagenome assembly AGTN01 (sample SAMN02954264, study PRJNA73603) | bioreactor metagenome | biome: terrestrial; feature: non-aerated bioreactor; material: poplar woody material; isolation source: poplar biomass | place: USA | collected 2006-12 | reverse complement strand
CATGATACAGTCGTCCTGGAAACGGGAGAATGGAAAGACGGAAGTAAGCGTTACCGTCCCCCCCAATTGTATGGCTACCGTTTTCTTCCCGAATGAAGATGGAAGAACGGTCCATGATAATTCGGGACAGGCGACACGGATCGGTGAAGAAGAAGGATATACCCTGTTTGAGGTCACCGCAGGAAAATATCGATTTTCTAATTAACGTACTTTTATATCGTGTGATGATTTACGGATGTGATGATTTAATGATGTAATAACTCAATCTAATGATCAATAAATCAGGATTAAATAGAGTTTAAATAACAAAAAACGTATGAAACGAGTAGGAGCATTATTTTGCTCGATAACATAATTTTCGCGAGTTCCATACATCACAAAGAAAAACAAAATTATATGAAACACACACTTTTTTTATTAGGACTTTTACTGACCATTGTATTGGCCGGATGTCAGGGAGGAGCACCCAAGGTGATCGCTCTGAAAATTGAAATGCAGGAGAATCCGGAAGGAGTCGCCTCAACCAACCCCCGTTTTTCGTGGCAAATCGCCTCCAACACTCCCGATTTGGTTCAGCAATCGTATCAGATACAGGTTGCAGAGACGAAGGAAGATTTGAAAAAAGGCCAAAATCTGGTATGGGATTCGGGAATCATTCAAAGCGACTTGTCGGTGCTTATCCCTTACGAAGGGCAGGATCTTCAGACAAGAGGTGTTTATTTCTGGCGTGTAAAAGTGACTACCAATCATGGTGAAACCGCGTGGAGCGATGTCAATCATTGGAGCATGGCGTTGCTGAACGAATCGGAGTGGCAGGCATCATGGATTGGCGAGGATGCCCTCTCCAATCCCGGGGAAACAGCCGAGGAAAACCATACCCGCCTGGCAGCCCGTTATTTGCGGAAACCGTTTACAGCCCCAAAAAGCGTTAAACGCGCCATGCTTTATATTTCGGGACTCGGATCATATGAAGCGTATCTGAACGGACGACGTGTCTCGGAAGATGTTTTCGCGCCTATGGTTTCGTGGTACCCCGAGCGGGTATATTACAATGTTTATAATGTGACGCCGCTTCTGCAGAAAAATGATAACCTGCTTGGTGTAAAACTGGGCAACGGTCGCTATTTCGGTATGCGGTCATCCAGAACCCAGATGTTCGGCTTGCCACGCCTGCTGGCACAATTGGAAATTGAGTACAGTGACGGAACAACCGATATCGTCGTCAGCGACGATTCGTGGAAAGTAACGTCAAAAGGGCCCATCATTGCTAACAACGAGTTCGATGGAGAAGAATACGACGCGCGACTGGAAATGGACGACTGGAATACTACCGGATTCAATGACAGTGCCTGGAAAACAGTTGATATCATGGATGCTCCGGAAGGAAAACTCACGTCCCAACCCAATCCGAATATTCAGGTGATGGAAGAGATCAAACCCGTTCATATAACCCGGCTCCCCGATGGTACGTTTATCCTCGATATGGGGCAAAACATGGTGGGATGGTTAAAGGTAAATAATCTGAATGGCAAGAAAGATCAGCCCGTTACATTCCGGTTCGCAGAACTTCTTAATCCTGACAGTACCATTTATCTCGCTAATATCCGTCAGGCGAGAGTGACCGATATCTACACCCCGGCAAAAGAGGGCGCTTTTAGTTGGGAACCCTCATTTGTATACCACGGATTCCGTTTTGTCGAAATATCGGGATTGGATGAGCTGCCTCCATTATCGAACTTCACCGGTAAGGTTATTTATGATAAAATGGAAATTACCGGACAATTCGAGACCTCGAGTGAAATCATCAACCGGACATTCAAAAACGCCTATTGGGGTATCCGCGGAAATTATCGGGGAATGCCGACCGATTGTCCGCAACGCGATGAACGGCAAGGATGGCTGGGCGACCGCGCCACAGGTTGTTTCGGCGAAGCGTTTATTTTCGATAATGCCCTGCTCTACAGCAAATGGGTACAGGATATCGAAGATTCGCAGAGTCCTGAGGGCAGTATTTCGGTCGTGTCGCCGCGTTACTGGACAATCTACAACGATGACGTAACCTGGCCTGCAGCCTATTTCTACGCGATGAAGATGCTCCATCATCAGTACGGAGACACGGAACCGATAAAAAAGCATTATCCTTCCATGAAACGGTATATGGAGCGTGTTCAACAGGTCTCAATGCAGGATTATATTTTGACGAAAGATACCTATGGCGACTGGTGTATGCCTCCCGAGAGGCAAGATTTGATCCATTCGGCCGACCCGTCACGAAAAACGGCAGGAGAGGTTTTGAGTACCACCATGTATTACAGTTTGCTGAATCTGATGACGGAGTTTGCGGAAATTACCGGCAATCAGGCCGATATTCCGGGGTTCAAAGAGCTCGCGGCACAGATTAGAGAGGCGTACAATGCAACATATTTCAACGCCGACAGTGCCAGATACGATAACAATACCGTCACCGCTAATATCCTTTCGCTTCAGTTGGGTTTGGTTCCCGAAGGAGAGGAAAAGAGGGTCTTTGAGAATATTGTCCGGAAAACCGAAATTGATTTTGGGGGACATGTAAGCACCGGGGTTTTAGGGATTCAACAGCTGATGCGAGGCCTCACGAAATATGGAAATGTGGATCTTGCCTATAAGATTGCCACGAACACCACCTACCCGAGTTGGGGTTATATGATAGAGAAAGGAGCTACTACCATTTGGGAACTCTGGAACGGCGATACCGCCGACCCGGCTATGAACTCCGGCAATCACGTGATGTTGCTCGGTGATCTCATTATTTGGTATTACGAGGATCTGGCAGGGATTAAAAACCATCCGGGGAGTGTTGCATACAAGAAATTGCTGATGGAGCCCAAATTTCCGGAAGGCCTTTCGCATGTAAAAGCAACCTATAAGTCGGCTTACGGAGAGATCAGAAGCGAGTGGACAAAAGAGGAGAGTACCTTCAACTGGCAGATAACCATCCCCGCGAATACCTCTGCTATAGTGAAACTGCCCAAAGAGTTGAATACGGTAGAGCCGGAAGGAGACGGGATCCGTAGGGTGACCGATGCCGGAAATGCTGTAGAGGTGGAGATAGGTTCAGGAACATATCATTTTTCAAGCAGGTGAACATATAAAGGTATGGTCGGATGTAGTAGGCGTAAAATTTAAGGAGAATAACGAGCGGAGGTCGCGTAAAATGACTATTTTTGTCTGTTTTTAAAGCATATCTGCAATGAAACAACCTCCGCTTAAAAAATTTATCTATCTCTCTATTGCAGCAGCGATAGTTACGATACTGTTAAAATTTTACGCCTACTACATAACCGGTTCCACCGGACTGTTGTCCGACGCGTTGGAGTCGCTCGTGAATCTGTTCGCAGCCGTTTTTGCCCTCGTAATGCTGCATATAGCCCAAAAGCCTGCGGATGAAGAACACAGGTACGGGCATAGTAAAGCGGAGTATTTTTCCAGCGCCATAGAAGGGGCCCTCATCCTCATAGCGGCATTCAGCATTATCTGGGCTGCGATTCCACGAATTATTCATCCAACACCGTTAGAGAATATCAACACCGGTTTGTTGTTCTCTCTGTTAGCGACGGTCGTAAACCTCGTGGTGGGGCTCACTCTGATAAGAAACGGGAAAAAAGAAAGTCGCTCCTGCTTGAAGCCGACGGCAAGCACCTGATGACCGATGTATGGACTTCGGTAGGTGTGATTGTAGGTATAGTGATTGTTGTATTGACCGGTTGGCTCATCATTGACCCCATTATCGCCATCGTTGTGGCCCTCAATATCATTTACACAGGCTATAAGCTGATCAGCCGCTCTGCCAGCGGTTTAATGGATGCCGCTATTCCCGAAGACGATTTGCAAAAAATAACAACTTACCTCGACTCTCTGAAAGAGAAACAAATTGAATACCACTCATTGCGAAGCCGTGTTGCGGGACAACGGAAATTTATTTCCCTGCATCTCCTCGTTCCGGGAGAATGGACCGTGAAGCGGGGACATGATTATGCCGACGATATTGAAGAAACCATCATAAATATGTTTGAAGAGCCGGTAACCATCTCCACACATATAGAACCGGTAGAGGATCCGGCATCCATGAAAGATATAGGTATTGACCGGAAGTAGGCCGACGCTGTAGGTGAGTATAAACAAAAAGGACTGACTCTCGATCTTGAGCCAGTCTTTTTGTTTTTTCTGCTTATGTTTGATTATATCAAGCAACGGCACTGCCGATAAGGAACGCGGCCGCGAGGGACACAATAGCATACAACTCGGGGAATACCGCCAGAATCAATGTGTTACCGAAGGCGTCGTGCCCTTGTCCGATAGCTACCACACCGTTAGCGCAGACTTGTCCCTGGCGTATTGCCGATAACCATCCTACAAATCCGAGTGTCAATCCGGCGGCCAACGTAGCTATCGCCTGAAAAAAGGTAATTTCAGGCGTCAAAACATTGAAAATATTCTGAAACATGAAATAACCGGCAAAGCCATACAGTCCCTGTGTGCCCGGAAGAGCCGTCAATACCAGGAAATTACCGAACTTTCCGTCCACTTTCTTCGCAGCTCCGATGGCCGCATTACCCACGATCGTAACGCCATAGGCGCTTCCTATACCCGAAAGGGCAATCATGATTGCCACGCCCACATACGCAATTAATAAATTTGTTTCCATCTGCTCACTTTTTAAATTTATATTGTTTAATTTATTCTTTCTATTTCATCTCCCGAACAGAACCTGTTTTGCTGATTTCCGAACGCTTTCCTTTTTCCTGCACAAGCCCGGTATTTCCTTTTTTCCTGAACGGAATCTGTTTTTTAATTTATTTATACTGAATCTGTTTCTCTAATTTTTAAACGGCGTATATTTTTTCCCTCCTCCTTCAAATTCCGCATTCTTGTAAAATTCCACAAATGTCAGACGCGCCGGGTGTACGATGGCTCCGAGCACATTCATGAAGATGTTGATGGCATGGCCGAAAAGGAAAATCAAGATAGCTATGAGAGGCCCGATAATAGCGTGGTCCGGGCTCATTCCCGATGCCAGGCTGTTAAACACGCTGGCCAGAATACCTCCCGATAATCCTAACGCAAACAGCCGGACATACGACAATATATCGCCCAATAAACCGGTGGCCATATTATAACTATCCCACAAACCGAGCCCTAAATTTATAAATGGATTTTTTCCGGGTGAATTGAAGAAAAAGATAAGGATCAACGCCGGTATCAAGATGATGATATGCAGCGTTCCGAACATCGGAATGATATTTTTAAATAATGCAGACACAATGAAACTTACCAAAAAAACGATCCATCCGATGGTTGACAATGCATGCACGAACCCAAGCTGCTTGATACGGTTCGCCACTTTCACACACATGCCGAACATGATCTGTATCACTCCCAGCACAAGTGAAAGCATGAACATCTGGTTATTATTGAAGAACACCTTGTCCCTCAGATAGTGAGCAACGGGTATATTCAGTTCATATAAACTGAAACCGAAGAACCCGCCGGTAAGCAGGCCGGCAACCATGGTAGATGCTCCCAGCACCTGCACGAGCGACAAGATCGCAATCATGCTTGAACCTAACTTGCTCTTTTGTAGAATTTTCACTATGGAGGCTACCGTCAACAGAAACAAACCGTAACCGATATCACCTAACGACAACCCGAAAAACACCATGTAAAAGGGTGCAAAATAGGGGGTTAGGTCTATTTCATTGTATTTGGGGAGCATGTACAGCTCGGCAATCGGCTCGAAAACTCGTGAAAACCTGTTATTCTTAAACTTGATAGGGACATCGTCTTCAGGAACCGGATCGGCCATTTCGAAATACACGCTTTTCGATCCGAGGTAATCCGATATCTCGGACATATTATCTATAGGCGCCCATCCCTGCAGAAGCATAACCTTATTTTCTGCCACAAGGGTGGTGCTTTGTACGACTTTGGTAAAAGCAATATCGGCTTCCGATTCCATTATTGCCGCTCTCACCGAAGGCAGGTCGGCCGTCAGTCTTTTTAACTCTTCATCTTGATGTTGAATCTTTTCGCGTAGAGAGTGAATTAGCTTATTGAGCATATCCAGCGACACTTCCGGTCTTTTTACCTCCTCGAGGTTCAGCTCGTCTGCTACCTGTTTGTTCCTGGTAACCGTAATAAAATATGTTTTTGATCCCGCTTTGTTTATGATAACGGCATCATACAAGGTTTCCCACTCTGGATTGTATTGATTGTCGGGAACAATAAAAAAATCGACCTTGTAACCGGCTCTCTCGATGCGTTGGATGTTTTCGGGATCGAAATTGCCCCACGGCTGCAGGGACTCCCGTTCTTTTATGCTTATCTGCAACTGTTGGTTGAGCGCCGTTTTTTTGTTTTCTATTTTTTCTATTTCAGCAGGAATTTGCTTCCCACGTTCAATATCCGGTTTATTGAAAAGTTCTTCCGCTTTTTTATTGTGGGACTTCTCCAATTTCTTCCTTGCTTCGTTCAACTGCTTCGACTCCGAGATGAATTTCAGCAATTCCTCCTCGTCTGTGGCTGTTTTTTCTTTTTCCGTCACATGAATCATTCCTAAATCGCGCAGTTCGTGTAAGAACCGGTCATAATCCTTATGGTAAGTGAGGAACGTAAATTTCTTCATTTTTGCTACCATACGCTCCCCTCCTCTTCTTTTCTTTTTTCCTGATGCGCACGCATGATCTTTTGAGATGATTTGGAGAGATTTTCCTCATCTTCGAGATAACGTTTTATTTTCAGGATCGCGTCCTGATACCCGGGAATCTGTATCTTCTCGAACAGATTCACTTTTTGAGTGGTTTTCTTTCTCGCCTGTTCAAGCCGATTGAGATGTATCTCGTGAAAATCGCGACGAATTCCCCTCTCGGCCAGCCCCTCCAAGGTTTTCAGTCCGTCTAAAAACCATTTGGGGCGGTTGAAGAGACTGAACGGCTTTACTTCGAAATCTACCCTGTCGAGTACTGGAAGGGACACCCCGGCTATCTTCTTCTTCGAAAGATGCACATCCTTTACACTCAGAAGTGTAGGATCGAACTCCGTCCACATGCCTACCATCTTGTCATACGACTCTATTTCTGCTTCGAGCTCCTTATCGAGGATATCTATTTCGGTTTTGGCTCTTTTAACCTCCATACGCAGTGCCGTTTCCTTGTTCTGTAGCGTCGGAAGCGCCCGCACACGCACATTCAGCTGTTTTTCCAACTGCTGGCGTGAAGTTTTGTTGTATTGAAATTTTATAGCCATATAGTGTATTTATGAGCCCGTTTTACTACTGTTTATCGTAAGAAAAATCATTATTGCCAGTACTTATCTACTAATTCTTTTTTCATGTTCACTTCAGCCGGCTTGAAGTGTTCGGACAGCAATTTCCATGTTTTGTCCAGCATCTCGACCGTATCTAAGTTCACATCTATGGCAAGGATATATGCCGAGTAATCTTTTGCAAACGACAGCGTTCGCTGATCGTAGTCGGTGAGGTCGAATCCGTTTTCCAACTTTGTTCTTGCATTGGCGGCGTCTGCATAGAGACGTACGGCGGCATTCATCACCTGCGGATGGTCTTCGCGTGTTTTCTTTCCTTGTACCAGCTGTTTCAGGCGCGAAAGGGAGCGGAACGGATCCACGATCACTTTGCCTACATCACTGTCGCGCCGCAGGAAGAGTTGCCCTTCCGTGATATAGCCTGTATTGTCAGGTACGGCGTGTGTAATGTCGCCTCCCGAAAGAGTGGTGACGGCTACAATGGTGATGGAGCCGCCGGAAGGGAACTGCGCCGCTTTTTCATATATTTTGGCCAAATCGGAATACAACGACCCCGGCATGGAATCCTTCGAGGGGATTTGATCCATACGGTTCGAAACAATCGCCAGCGCGTCGGCATACGATGTCATATCAGTAAGCAATACCAGCACTTTTTCGTTTTTATCCACCGCGAAATATTCGGCTGCGGTCAATGCCATATCGGGGACAAGCAGGCGCTCCACGGCCGGATCTTCGGTCGTATTCATAAAAGAAATAATCCGATCCAATGCCCCGGCGTTACTGAACACATTCTTGAAAAAGAGGTAGTCGTCGTTAGTCATACCCATACCTCCGAGAATGATCTTATCTGCTTTGGCTCGTAATGCCACCGTTGACATCACCTGATTGAACGGCTGGTCGGGATCGGCAAAGAAGGGTATTTTTTGTCCTGACACCAGCGTATTGTTCAGGTCTATACCCGAGATACCGGTAGCAATCAGTTCCGATGGTTGCTTTCTTCGTACAGGATTTACAGAGGGGCCGCCGATGAACCTTTCCTCTCCTTCGGGAACGGGGCCGCCGTCAATCGGTTCGCCGAACGCGTTGAAAAAACGGCCCGCCAACTGTTCTCCCACTTTTAGTGAAGGAGATTTACCCATAAATATCACTTCCGCATTGGTGGGAATGCCTTCCGTGCCGGCGAAAATTTGCAGCGTCACCTCATCACCAATGATTTTGACCACCTGCGCCAGTCGCCCTTCCACGGTTGCCAGTTCGTCGTACCCTACATTCGTTGCTTTTACGGAACAGGTTGCCTTCGTGATCTGCGTGATTTTTGTATATATTTTCTGAAATGCTTTTGCCATAATTCATACGATTTATCGATGTACTGATTTTTCGATTTAATCATCGAATCATCACATCATCGCATTATCAAATGCTCTTTTGGGATACTAATTCATTCAATTGCTTGTAGTAATCTTTAAACTTGTGCGATTGGAATTCCGAATAATTCATTTGCCTGCCGATATTGATCAGTTCTTTGAAAAAATCGGCCACCTGGTTGAAGTTATCGAATTCGAAATCGGTACGGCAAACTTCTACAACCATATTCAGAATATGCTTCTGGCGTTCAATAGGAGTAACCGAATCTATTTCATCGAAGGCATCCTGCTGCAGTACGATAAAATCGATAAATTCCGATTTCCAGAAGGTGATGTGATAATCCACCGGTACACCGTCGTCACCCAGGATATTGATCTGTTCGGCAATCTCCTTTCCGCGCAGCAGACGGGTTTTAACCTCATTTATTTTCAGCGTCCAGTCGTCGGAGATATGTTCCGATGCATATTTTTCGAATTCAGGATATTCAATATACTTGGAATAGGAGTCGATAGGGTTGATGGCCGGATACCGTTTCTTATCGGCGCGGTCCTGCTCCAACGCATAGAAACAACGCGCAACCTTCTTGGTGTTCTCGGTAACCGGCTCTTTCAGGTTACCTCCGGCAGGCGATACCGTTCCGATAAAGGTGATGGAGCCTTCTTTGCTGTTATTCAGGACAACATGTCCCGCACGGCCGTAGAAATTAGAAATGATCACCGACAAGTCCATCGGAAACGCGTCGGGGCCGGGCAGTTCCTCCAACCGATTGCTCATCTCGCGCAGCGCCTGTGCCCAGCGTGATGTGGAGTCGGCCATAAGCAGTACCTTTAAGCCCATAGAACGATAATATTCGCTGATAGTCATCGCTGTATACACTGAGGCCTCACGCGCGGCAACCGGCATGTTGGAGGTGTTTGCCACAATAATGGTTCGCTCCATCAGCTTGCGGCCAGTATGTGGGTCGATCAGTTCGGGAAACTCGGTAAAGATCTCCACCACTTCATTGGCGCGCTCACCGCAAGCGGCAATTACTACGATGTCGGCTTCCGCCTGTTTGGAAATGGCATGCTGCAACACCGTCTTGCCGGTGCCGAAAGCACCGGGAATAAATCCCGTCCCACCTTCCACAATCGGGTTCAACGTATCTATGGTACGTACGCCCGTCTCCAGAAGTTTAAACGGCCTGGGCTTCTCTTTGAAGGCCGTAAGAGCCACTTTCACCGGCCAACGCTGAACCATGTTGACTTCCGTCTCTTTCCCGTTTTTATCTTCCACCACGGCAATCGTTTGGTATATATTGTATTCGCCTGCTCCAACGATGCCTTTCACCGTATACTCATCCTTCATCGTAAAGGGCACCATGATCTTGTGGGGTTGGGAGTTTTCGTCCACCTCACCCAGCCACGCTCCGGCCGTCACCTTATCTCCTGCCTGAGCAATCGGCTTAAAATCCCACAATTTCTCCTCGTCGAGAGGAAATGTATATTGCCCGCGTTTCAGGAAGACACCCTCCATCTTGTCGAGATCGTTTTCGAGCCCGTCGAGATTTCGTTGCAGAAGTCCGGGTCCCAGAACCACTTCAAGCATATGTCCCCGAAACTCTACCTCCGATCCCACGGTCAGACCGCGGGTACTCTCGAACACCTGCACATACACATTTTTCCCCACAACCTTAATTACTTCCGACATCAATTTAACGCCCTCCAGATTGATATAGGCTATTTCATTCTGGGCAACAGGCCCATCCACTTCTACGATTACGAGGTTGGATATGATTCCTTTAACGGTTCCTTTTGTTAACATATATGAATTGTTATTTTAATCGATCTTATATATCCTCCGGCATTTGTATCTCGTTTTTCAGATTGGAAATCAGTTCGCGGAAAACGCGTTCGCCCTCTTTCGCGTTGAGGTTCACCCAACGTTCAAGTATCTGGAGCTTACAAAGATATGCAAAGATATACTCAATAGTGAAATAGTCGAACACGCTGTTTTCTTCGAGCCAGTCCCAGCGAAACTTATCGATCTTCCGTTCGCGTTCGTAGATATCCGGCTCTTCCGATATGCGCTGAAGAGCGTCGAAATATTCCAATTCCTGACTGATGCCGAAATCCCGCATACCGGCATTTTCCCTGATAATCTTTGCCAATGTATTGTTGCCGACGATTACTTTTGCTACATCCATTCCATATTTTCGGGCGTATATAGCCGAAAGGATATTCCCTATATTCAGGTTGAGTTCAAACCATTTGGAGATCAGGCTGTTTTTTACCTCCATGCCGTAGTCCATGTACAAAGAGGTGAGAAGATCTTCCCACAACCTGCTTTCATCATGAACCTCATCGCTCAGCCACACCTTGATAAACTCTTCGTAATAAGGGGGAATTTCCTTATTCTTGATGGGGTGATCCGCTTTCACTTTCTCCACCATGGCCACTATTTCTTCACGCGACAGCTTTCCTGTCAAATGAAGCACCGCGTCTTTGTTTTTCAACATGTTGAAGAGGTTGTCATTGTCGTATTTGAGGAAATACCTACTTAACAACTTTTTATCGTCCGGTTTTAACACCTCGTCGAGCATAGCTTTGAACTCTTCCACCGTGAAGGGAAGCTTCATGCTGTCAAACAAAAAATCAGGCAGTCCCGATATAAAATAGTAATATTGATTTTTGAAAAGCATACTCAAAATCAAATTGGATAAAGGAGATAACTAAAATTCCTCGTTATGAGAAATGTCTTTCTCCGGTTTTAAAAAAGAAGTTTTTTATCTGAGGGCGCAAGAATTCCCTGAAATAATCAATGAACTCTTCTTCGCCGAACTTTACTTTATAGGAACCATCCCCGGGCGATAGCGTGAATCCTGTTTTAATGCCGTTCACAGATTCAATTTTTAATCCTTTATCGAGCAGGTTTTTGGCATTCGATGCGATATACAATTCAAGCTCCGCGGGATTTTCAACGCCTACCGATAATGTCTCGTTCTTTGACCACGCTCGAACCAATTCTACAATCAGTCTTTGCATAAACGATCCGTCTTCTGCGGCTGCTTTTACATTCGTTGCAGCCAACGTATCACTTATCAGATTGGTGATTTCTGTTTTGAGCGCCTCGGATGATTGTGTGGCATAAAGTTTAAGTTCTGCTACGGTATGACTTCTTAACTCCGCGCTTTCCTTTTCGGCGGAAGCGATGATCTCGTTGGCTTTAGCGTGCGCCTCTTCCAATATTTGCTCTTTCCTGGCTTTAGCCTCAGCAACCATTCTATCTGCTTCCTGTTTGCCCATTTCCACTCCTTCGGAGTAGAGTTTTGAGGTGAGTTCCTGAATTTTATCCATATGGTATACAATAATGTTTTTGAAATTTGAAATCCCCTCGTAATCAGTAATCACTCCAGTGTACTAACTGCCAAATTATAAATTATACATCAGTTTTAACAAAGTTTATACGTAGGGAAATATAATAGTAACTTTTATAATAACTACAAAAACGGATAAATGTTTTCGTATTTGTGATAAAATTGTTTTTTTCACTGAAAATAACCTTTTATGACAGGGCGAATCCTCTTTTTTTGAGCTATTTTTGTGTCAATGGACAGAAAAATCTTCAGGCTTGCTCTTCCCAATATCATAACCAACATAACTGTTCCCCTATTGGGGATGATCGATATTGCCATTGCCGGGCGATTGGGCTCGGCCGTCTATATCGGCTCCATCGCGCTCGCGGTCAATATTTTCAACATGATCTACTGGAACTTCGGTTTCCTCCGGATGAGCTCGAGTGGTTTTGCCGCCCAAGCGTACGGCGCGAGAAATTTTCCGGAAATGATGAATGTGTTTATCCGTTCCCTCGCGATAGGGTTAGGGAGTGGAGCGTTGATTATTCTTCTGCAGTATCCCATCGGTGAATTGGCCTTCAGTCTCATACAATCCGGGCCGGAGTCGGTTCATCATGTGAAGACCTATTTCCGTATCGTGGTATGGGGTGCGCCGGCCGTACTGGGTATGTATGCGTTTAAAGGATGGTTCATTGGGATGCAGAACGCGAAGATCCCGATGACAGTCGCCATTCTGAACAACGTCCTCAATATTATCCTCAGCATTCTGTTTGTATTCGGCTTTGGAATGAAGATAGAGGGAATCGCACTGGGGACGGCTCTCTCCCAGATTATCTCCCTGTTGGTAGCTGCCGGTTTTTGGTGGAGATATTACCGCCGCCTGCGAAAGTACATACGAAAGGAATCGATATGGGAGAGGGGGGCGATACGGCTATTTTTCAAGGTGAATGCGGATGTTTTTGTGCGTACCTTTTTATTGACGCTCGTAACCACATTCTTTACGTTCGTTTCATCGGGGATGGGCGAAACCATATTGGCTGTGAATGCTTTACTGATGCAGTTCTTTATGTTGTTCTCCTATTTTATGGATGGCTTCGCTTACGCGGGCGAAGCGCTGACAGGAAGGTTCGTGGGAGCAAGAAACCCTGTGCTGTTGAAACGGATGATTAAAAGAATCTTTTTCTGGGGATTGATAGTAAGCCTCGCCGCCGTGGTGGTTTATCTGATGTTCCCCGATCAGATATTGCGTATTATGACCAGCGACCCCTATATCATTGCACGAACCAAAGATTTCATGTTCTGGACGGTGCTCATTCCCATCACAGGTTTTGCCGCTTTCCTGTGGGATGGTATTTTTATCGGTGCGACGGCATCAAAAGAGATGCGGAACGCCATGATCGTATCCTCCATCGTCTTTTTTGTCTGCTATTTCACTCTGGTTCCCGTTTGGGGCAACAACGGCCTGTGGCTTGCGTTCATTTTATATCTCCTTATCAGAGGACTGACGCAAACTGTGTGGGCGAAAAAGGCGTTATCATTTTAAAACATACTATTTTATGCAACATTTTAACACATTAACCGCATTCATTGATTTCCTGAACGTTTCTTATGCAGAAGGGATTGCCATACAATCGAAGAGGTGATGAGACATCTGAAAAATTTTTCTTCCGCCTCGGTGTGAGAGGGCCCTCTATCTCAGGTAGTCCGCTACTTTGCCACTGATCTGGAGCAGCGATATTTCATAGAGCTTGGTGTTGTATTGTGCGGTTAAAAGGCGTTGTTCGGCTTCCAGCAAGCTGTTCTGTGCCTCGCGCAATTCCAGCCCGGAGAGATCGCCTACCTTGTATCTCTCCATCGCGATTTCATAATTCAGCTCCGCGTTTTCGAGACTCTCAATCTCCAGGTTGGTCAATTCCATGTTGTTTTGATAAGCCATCCATATATTCGCGAAATCACTCTGCAATGCAAGCTTGCTTCTTTCTATTTCCAGCTCCCTGTTCTTGATGGAGATCTGCGCATTTTTTTGCTCCCTGCTGCGGTTAAACCCGTCAAAGAGGGTATAGCCGAGCGTAAGGCCTATATTGGGTCCCCAATTGCGTTGCCTCTCTAATAAGCCTTTGTTGTAATCGTAATGCGTAAACCCGTACCCGGTATTGAGTCGCAGATAAGGATAATTCTGGCTTCTCAAATTTTTCAGTTCGAGTTCGCTCAGAGTCTTATTCTTCTCGGTCAAGAGCAAGAGCGTGTTTTGCTGCATCGCCGTTTCAAACAGGTCGCTTTTTAACAGTTCCGTATCGAACAGGATAGTGGTATCTTGGGCCATGAAAATTTGATCCACATCCACACCCATCAGCTCGTTGAGTTTTATTCGGGATCGGTTCAGCGTTTCGTATTGCTGAATGAGCAGTGAACTGTCCGCATTGAAATAGACGCGCGCCTGCTGCAGGTCGAGACGCGAGAGCGACCCAACCTGATAACGTGCTTCCACAATACGCAGCCGCTCTCTCGAAAGCGACACGGCATATTTGAGGTTCCCCAACCTAATCTGCTGTTGAACATAATTGTAATATTCAGCCGACAAATTAGCGATAAGATTCTCTATGGTCAAACGGGTATTCAACTCTCCTATTGTTTGCAATTCCTGAAGCCGTTTGTAGTTTGTTTGAACGCGGAATCCTTCAAAAAGAGTCCAGTTGAGGTTTACACCCGCATCTAATGTACCGGTATTGGAGTTGCGGGTTTCTACTGCACCGCCTCCTTCCGCAGGAAATTGGTCGGAATTGCTGTTGCGTAAGGTGTATCCTGAATTCAGACTGGCGCTGGGTAGAAATCCTGCATTTCCCAAAGTTACGTTGTTGTCGGAAATCAACTCTTCATTGCGTGTTATTCGCAAATCGTAATTGTTTTCAAGTCCTATTCTCAGGCATTCCTTCAGATCCATTACTGTTTGCGACAAGACTATGGACGGAATCAGAAGAAACAGGTATAAAGGCAGTTTTTCATCATCTTACGCATGTAGTAGTTTTTCTTCATTCTTCTTCTTT
>AGTN01098881.1_pt1 | contig 15066 bp, 21 predicted proteins | sample 314218 | NCBI WGS metagenome assembly AGTN01 (sample SAMN02954264, study PRJNA73603) | bioreactor metagenome | biome: terrestrial; feature: non-aerated bioreactor; material: poplar woody material; isolation source: poplar biomass | place: USA | collected 2006-12 | reverse complement strand
CCGGTTGAAGCCGGTCCGCGTCGACCTCTTCTCCAACGGCCAGCCGCGCGATCTATCGGCCAGCACGTTCACGTTCCGGATGGTCAGCGCCTCCGATTTGACCAGCGTCAAGATCGCTGCCGGCGCGTGCGTAGTGGAAGACGCGGCGACCGGCACGGTGCGATACGACGTGGCGGCCGGCGACGTCGACACGGCCGGCGACTACTACGGCTGGTTCATCGAGGTCCAGAACGGCAAGCCGGATCGTTGGCCGAAGGGGCTCGAGCTGCTGATCAGGATTCTGCCGGACTATTGAACATGACCCGACGAAGCTACAGCCCACAGACCATTCGGCTCGGCAATCGGATTGCCGGGTTGACGATCGCGCAGGCCAAGGAACTCAACGACTACCTCCGCGATCGCGGCGGACCTGGCTGCGCCGGGATCCCCGTTCGCCCTAAGACTCCACCCCGGCCGCTGTCGGCCGTTAGCTCGTAAAAGGAATCGACCCGATGGGAATCGCGACCCTCCCCTACAGCGGCACATGCGACATTCGGCGGATACCCTTTGGGCAATCGACCGCGGCCGATCATGCCGTGCTGGCCGGGATCACGGGCAAGCGCATCCGCCTGGTCGCGGCGTTCCTCAAGTGCGAGGGCTCAGTCTCGCTGACGTTCAAGAGCGGATCGACGGCGATCAGTGGCGTAATGCCGTGGGCCGACGATGACGCCTTTGTGCTGCCGGAGTGTGAAGCTGGATGGCACGAGACCGGTGTCGGCGAAGCTCTAAATCTCACGCTCAGCGCTGCGGTGGCAGTCAATGGCACCATCGTTGTGATGGTCGGGGAGTAGCACCGATGGCGGTTAGGCCGTTGATGTTGCGAGGCGCGGGCCGAGTTCAGGGCCGGCTCTGGACGCCGCTGGATTTGCCGTCGCTTGGCGCTTGGTACAGCGGCCCCAGCCTGTTGCCGCAATCGGTTGCGGCGCTCACCGGCTGGAACGACGAAGGCCCGAACAACTACGACCTGGGCACGCTCTCTACCCCCAATGTCCCGGCCGTGATCGCGGCGGGCTCGTCGTTCGCGGGCGAGTTCATCCGCAACGCCACGGCGGCCAATTCCGAATACGTCCACGGCTCGGGGTTCACGATCACGGCCGGAGCCTCGGGCGGGATGTGGGGCGTGTTAGCGCTGCGATCGGGAGCCGACACGGCGGCCTTCCACACCATCCTCGCGATCGGCAATCCGAGTTCGGCGACCCGGTTTGTCGAGTTGGACCTGCACCCCAGCGGTGGGGCGCTGTATCCGGGGATCTTTGTCCGCGATGCCGGGACGATCACCAGCACCCGCTGCACCAGTGCCTCGATCGCCGACACGAACTACCACTCCGTGCTGATCGAGCGCGACGGCGCGGGAGCCACCTGCAAAATCTGGCTGGACGGCACCGAGATTACCTCGCTCACAACCAGCGGAGCCCAAGGGCTGTGGTTCGATGATTGGACGCTGGGCTTCCTGCCGACCCGTATCGCCATCGGCGTTGGCATTCGCGGTGGCACACCAGCCGAAGGCGGCGACCTGAAGATTACTGACACCGGGTTCTATCACGGCACGCTCGGCGGCAACCTGAACAACTTGCTGGGACACTTGGCCAGGAAGGCAGCGTAAATCCCAATGCCCACCTATGCCCCGCAAAAGCTCTGCCCGGTTCACCGTACGCTGCACAGCGACGATCGCTGTCCGCGCTGCGTTTCGATCTACGAGGCCCGCCGCGGCAACTCGCATCGCCGCGGGTACGACAGCCGCTGGGTGAAGGTCCGCAACTTCGTGCTCCAGCGCGACGGCTACCAGTGTTTCTGCGGTGGCACGGAGCCGGGCTGTGACGGGATCGCGACCGAGGTCCACCACGTGAAGCCGATCGCTCAAGGCGGAGCCAGGCTAGACCCCGACAACTGCATCAGCGGCGCGCATTCGTGCCACATGAAGGCCGAGGCCGCGGCCCGCAAGGGCGTCGTGCTGTCGAAGATCCTGGAGGCGTTCGAGCAGCTTCGTGCGCGGGGGCTGGTGCGATGACCAGGAAGAGCGGCCCCGCGCCACTGCCGGCCAACGTGCTCAAGCTGCGCGGCAGCTACGTGCCCAAGGATCGACGAAACCCACCCGAACCGCCCAAGGCAGAAAACGATCTCTCGCCGCCGACCTACCTCGACAAGGTTGGCGCTCGCGAGTGGCGGCGAATCGCCCCCATCCTCCAACGGCTTGGCCTGCTGACCGTGGCCGACATCCCGCTTGTGGCGCAATGGTGCCAGGCTGTAAGTGATGCGGAGACGGCGGCGGTCGAGATCGCGCGGATCATGCGCCTGCGCACGATCACCAATCGTCGATTCGACGCCGAGGTTCGGGCCACGCTCAAGAACTGGCATTCGGTGGGCGATCGAGCGGCTAATCGGATGCTGAAGATCTCGCAGCGGTTTGGGTTCACGCCGGCGGATCGCGTCGGCCTCGACACCGGAGAACCGCCGGCGGCTGGCAACTTGACCGAGAGCAATCCCAGCGATCCTCCGACCGAGGGCCGCGGCCAGTGGGGAGGGTTATTGGCCTAATGGTTGCCGCTGTCAGAGATTACCCGGCGAACGATCTGTCCGAGCGAATGCTCGCGGTGATCAGTCGATTGCGACTGACCGCTGCGCCCCACGCGGGCCAGCCGTTCGTGCCGCGCGAGTTTCAAAAGAACATCGTGCGAGCCTACTGCCAGCCCGAAGTGTTGACGGTCTTTGTGGGCATGCCGCGCAAGAACGCCAAGACCCAGCTCTCGGCGGGCGTCGTCGACTACGAAATGTTGTCTTGCACGGATCGCGAAGCGGAATACTACTCGGCCGCTTCGACCCGCTATCAGGCCGGCACGCTCTTCAAGGCTGCGGCCGCGATGATCCGCGCCGACAAAGAGCTGAGCTCCCGGATCACGATTCGCGACTCGCGCAAATGGATGCGGAACTCGCGGACGATGGCCGAGTATCAGGCGCTCTCGTCCGACGCTGCTGGGGCCCACTCGCTAAAGCCGAGCAAGGTGTTCGCCGACGAGCTGCACGCTTGGCGGATGGGCGGCCACGATCTGTGGGATGCGCTCACGACCGGGAGCGATAACCGCGAGCGGCCCAAGACCTTGTGCATCACGACCGCCGGGCGAGACACGTCGAGCAAGTGCTTCGAGCTGTGGCAGTACGCCCGGCACGTCAGGGATGGAATCATCGACGATCCCACCTTCGCCCCGATTCTGTACGAGGCCGACCCCGAGTGCGATCCGTTCGATGAAGACGTTTGGAAGGCCTGCAATCCGGCGCTCGGAGACTTCAAGCGGATCGAGGGCATGCGAGCTCTGGCCAAGCGGGCCAAGGCGATCCCGAGCGAGCTCGATGCGCTCAAGCAACTGCACCTGAACATTTGGATTCAGGAAGCCAGCAAGTGGCTCCGCAAAGAGGAGTGGGCGAACGGCAATCCGGCGTTGCCCGATCTCACGGGCCGGCGGTGCTTCGCTGGGATGGATCTATCGGCCACGACGGACACGACCAGCTACGTGCTCGTGTTCCCGCCGCTCGAGCCGGGCGGGCTCTGGTATTGCATCCCGCGATTCTTCCTGCCCGCCGAGTCGATCGATCGCCGCGGCAAGAAGGACAGCGCTCCCTATCGGCACTGGGCGGCCAAGGGATTTCTATCGCTGACGCCCGGTCGCGTGATCAAACACGATTTCGTTGTCACTGCCTTCCTCGAGGACATGCGGAAATACCAGATCGCGGGCCTCGCGGTCGACCGGGCGCTATTCGCCTTCGTGGGCTCGATGCTCGCCGAGGCCGGGATCCAGGCGACCGAGTTCGGACAGGGCTACCTGAGCATGTCTCCGCCGGCCAAGAAGCTCGAGGAGTTTGTGATCGGTGGCCGGCTACACCACGGCGGGCATCCGCTGCTGGCATTCCAGGCGGCCGAGGCCGTGGTCGATCGAGACGCGGCCGACAACATCAAACCGACGAAGAGCAAGAGCACCGATCGCATTGACGGCATTGTGGCGCTGGTGATGGGAATTGGCTTGGCGGAGGCTGACGCCCTGGCTCCGCCGCCTCAGGTAATCACGGGCGGCTTCCGGCTGCTGGGGTAATGCGAATGTTGACGGTAGCCGACACGACCGGCGCGATCGAAACCCGCTCGCACTTCGAAGGCCCGTGGCTGGTCTCCGACGATGAGATCGTCAAGGCCTGGATCTCGGGCGAAAAGGTCAACGTCGACCCCGGCCTCAAAGACCCGCGCGACGCGATCACGATCAGCGCGTTCTGGCGGGCCGTGACGTTGGTCGGCGAGATCATGGGCAACCTGCCCAAGCACATCGTGCGTGAGCTCGACGACGACTCCTTCGAGCGGGTGCGCAGGCATCCGGTTGGCAAGATCTTCCGGGAGCAATCGTCGCCCTACGTCGCGGCCTCGACCTGGTTCGAAACGGCGGTGATTCACGCTTTTCTGTACGGGATTTCGATCTCGGAAATCGAGTGGACGCTCGGCAACCAGGCCATTGCGCTCCATACGATGGACCCCACGAAGGTCTCCGTGAAATACGGCCGCGACGATCGTGGCCGCGAGCTTTATTTCTACGAGTATCAGGGTAGTCGTGGGCCGCAGCGACTGCACCCGCAAGATGTGTTCGTGATCAAGGGCCCGTCGTTCTCCGATATCGAGTCGACTTCGCGCGTGATGCTGGCCCGGCGCACACTGGGCATTGCACTGCTCGGCGAGCAGATCGGTGGCCGCTTCCTCAACAACGGCGCAGTCCCGTCGCTGGTGATCGAGACGTCGGCGCTGATGCAGCCGCAGGCCGAGCAGCAGCTCGATGCCACGCTCAAGGCTCGGCAGGGTCCGAACAACGCCGGCAAAGCGCTGGTCATGCCGCCAGGCGCCACAGCTAAAGCGATCGGCGTCGACGCCCAGAAGGCCCAGCTACTCGAGACCCGCGAGCATCAGGTTCGCGAAGTGTCTCGCGTGACGGGCGTGCCGGCCTTCTTGCTCGGCGACATGACCGCGGCCACCTACAACAACGGCGAGTCGCTCGGCCGGCAGTTTGTGGATTACACGCTCGGCACCTGGGGCCGACGCTTCGAGGATGAGGCCCGGATCAAGCTGCTGTCGGACAATCTGCGACTCAAGTTCAACTACGATGCGCTGCTGCGAGCCGACACGCTCTCGCGAATGCAGGCTTACCAGATCGGCCGATCGATCTCACTGTACGACATCAACGACCTGCTGGCCCTCGAGGATCGGCCGCGGCTGCCTGGCGACGAAGGCAAGCAGCGACTCTATCCGTTGAATCACGGCATCGTGGGCGAAGACCAGCCGGAGCCCAAGCCCGCGCCCGAGGCTCCACCTTCCCCAGCGGCCGAGCCGTTGGAAGATGAGACCGAGCGCCGCGATCTGAATCGCAAGGTGATCAAGCCGCACGTGCAGGCCTTCGTGGCGCGGATGACGGACCGACACGCCAAGGCGCTGGCGGCGGCGCGTTCGAAGCTCGAGCGGACCGGCGACGTGCGGGAGTATGCCGATTGGGCGAGTGCTTACGTCGGGCGCACCAAGGAAGCGATTGTCGAGTTCCTGACCCCGATCACCGAATCGGCTTCCGCTCTCGACACGCGGAAGCGCAAGGCCTACGCCGTCGCCCGGTCGGAAGCCATCGGCGCCGAGCTGCAAGAGCAACTGCTGTCGGCCCGTACGGCGCACGACGTGGCTGGCCTGATCGATGAGATCAAGGCGGACTCCGATCGTCGCGTAACCAAGGAACTGCGTTTACTCATGGAGGCCAGCGATGCTTGACCTGCTAGACCAAGAAGCCCGTGCGCTGGGCGAGATCGAGCTGCGGTACGCGGCCGACAAGCGGCAGCCGATCCTCGAGGGGTACGCGGCCCGTTTCGGCGCGCTGTCTGCCGATCAGGGCGGATTCCGCGAGCGCTACGAGCCCGGCTGCTTTACCGAGGCGTTGGCCCGGCTGGAGCGTCGAACGCTGGACGACGACTGCCTGTGCCTGTTCAACCACGACAAGAACCAAGTGCTCGGTCGGCATAGCGCCGGCACGCTCGAGTTGTCGCAAGACAACGTCGGCCTGCGGGTTCGTGCGTACCCCGACATCGAACAAACCTGGGTGCGCGACCTGCTGCGGAAAGTCGAGCGCCGCGACGTGCGCGGGCAATCGCTGGCGATGCGAGTCTTTAAGGTGGGCGGCGCTACCTGGGAGCCGGCGGGCGCGGATGGGCTCCCCATTCGATCGGTGAAGCGCGTGGGCCAGTTGGTCGACGTCGGCCCAGTCAGCGATCCAGCCTATGCCACGTCGACGGACATCGCCTTGCGTGGGCTCCGCGAGTGGAACGAAGAGCAAGCCCGTCTGGCGGAGGAGGCAGCGAAGATCGCCGAGGCCAACGCCGCGCGGCGCGAGCGATGGAAAAAGCTGCTTGACAAAGCGGGCCTAGCTGGCTAACAATTCGTGCGTCGGCCCCAGTTGCCGCTCCTATCCGTCGAACGCCCAGCCGTTCGCAAATCCGCATTCACCTGCGGAGTCATGCGAGCGGCTTTCTGTTTGCGCCGGGCTTGGCTCCGCCAATGGAGTCCAAGCCATGACGGCAGTTGCCGATCCTCCCCTGGTCGATAAGCGCTCGCTGGCTGAGGAGCGAGCCAGCCTGATCAAGCAGGGCCGCGAGATCAATGAGCTGGCCGAGACCGAAAAGCGGTCCCTGTCGGCCGAAGAGTCCGAGAAGCTCGATCGCTTCGAAGAGCAGATCGACAGGCTGGACGGCCAGCTCGAGTCGATCGACCGGCGCGAGCGGTGGGACCGCCTCGAGAAGCGGACCGCCGAAACTCGTCCGCGGCAGACGCGCAGCTCCGATCTGAGCGGAGTCACCCGCGCGGCCAATCCCGAGCCCAAGGATGAAATGACGGAGCGGCGCAATCGCGCCTATTCGTCTTACATCCGCGGCGGAATCGAAACGATGCTCCCCGAGGAGCGCCGCGATCTGTCGATGGGTTCGATCTCCGAGGGCGGCGCCCTGACGCCGGAGACGTTCGTCAATCAACTGATCCAGGCGATCGACGAAGAGCTGCCGCTGTTCGGCCTGTTCACCAAATACACGGTGAACTCCGGCTCCGGCATCGGCATTCCGACACTGGACACCGACCCCTCCGACGCCGAGTGGACGAGCGAGATCGCCACCGGCACGAAGGACTCGTCGATGGCCTTCGGCAAGCGGTCGCTGAGCCTGTTCGACCTCCGCAAGAAAATCCTGATCTCGAACAAGCTGCTCGAGCAGGCCAACCCCGAGCCGATCGTGATGCAGCGATTGGGGCGCAAGTTCTCGGAAGCGATCGAGAACAACACGCTCAACGCGCATGGCGCGAATCGGTGCGTGGGCATCTTCCACAATGCTGGCGACGCGGCGATCCCCACCTCGCAAGACGTGGCGTTCGCCTCGGGCACGGCACTCGACGCCGACACGCTGATCACGGCGCAAGAGTCGCTGCGGCAGGGCTACTGGGCCCGGGCCAAGTGGCTCTTCCACCGCCAGGGCATGCGGCGCATCCGCCAGCTCAAGGACGGCCAGGGCCGCTACCTGTGGGAGACGGGCAACCTGACGCTCGGCCCCAACGGCGAGCTGCTCGGCATGCCCGTACTGCGCAGCCCGTATTGCCCGAGCACCTTCACCAGCGGCCTCTACGTCGGCGCGCTGGCGGACTTCTCGTGCTACGCCTGGTGCCAGTCCAGCGATGTCCGCGTGCGTCGACTCGTCGAGCTCTACGCCGAGACCGATCAGACCGGCTTCATCGGCACGCTGCGCGGCGACGGACAGCCCGCCGATCCGTACGGCTTCATCCGCTTGAAGATGGGCTAAGCCCTGACTGTTTGCTGACGATCTCCACCCTCCCGTAACCAACCCCGAAAAGGGAACTGCAATGTTGATCGAAGCACTCGTCCGGGATGGCCTGGACTATGCGAGCGGCACGGCCGATCGCGAGGCTGCCGCCTTCGATATGTCGTTCTGCAACCAGGTGCTCGGCATCGTCAAGCTCGCGGCGGTGGCGAGCTCGGCGGTGACCGACATCCGTTGGCAGCAGGCCGACGACTCCAGCTTCTCGGTGAACGTCGAGACGCTGGCGGGCACGTCGATCTCGATTGCCGACGACGACGACAACCAGGTGTTCGCGTCCATGCTGATCCGTCCGACGCGCCGTTACGTGCGGATCGTGATCAACAAGGACGCCTCGAACGCCACGGCCGAAGTCGTGGTCTACGTCGGCTTGGACCTCAAGAAGGCGCCGGGCGACAACTCCGAGGCCGACGTGACTTACGAGAAGCACGTCAGCCCGGCCTCCGGCACGCCGTAGTCGTTCCCCTTTGTTGCCAACCGCCGCGGCTGGACTTGCTAGCCCGGCCGCGGCGGTTTTTCGATCTGTGGAGAAACGATGAGCTACAACGCCAAGGTTCATTCGAACGGCCCGGATCAGCTCGTGATCGAGAGCGGGGCCAGCATCAACATCGCCACTGGCGGGAAGATCCTGGCGGCCGGCACCCAGGCGGCGCACATCGCCGACGAGGCCGCGATCACCGGGGGTCAGGATCCGACCGAGGCCGAGTTCAACGCCCTGCTGGTGAAGTTCAACGCCCTGCTGGCGGCCTGTCGCGGCGCTGGCATTCTCGCGACCTCGTAGGCCCTTCGTGCTGCTGCCTCGCTATGACGCGCTGACGGTCGCCACGCCGGGAGCTCCGCTGCTCGGCGCCGACGATGTTCGCGCGCATGGCCGGATCACGCAGCACGACGAAGACCCGCTGATCGATTCCTATATCGCCACAGCCACGGACGAGGCCCAGGACATGCTCGGCATGGTGTTCATGGCCAGCACGTGGACCCTGGCCTTGCCGTGCTTCCCGAGCTGTCGCGATCTGATCGTGCCGCGGTGGCCGCTGCGGTCGGTCTCGTCGATCAGCTACGTCGCGGCCGATGGCGTGCCGGCGACGTTCGCGACCTCGAACCTGCACGTGATTGACCGCCGCCGGCCCCCCGTGCTGCGGTTGATTGACGGTGCGGCCTGGCCGGTGGGGCAGAGCGGCTTCCCCGACGTGCGGCTCACGCTGGCAATGGGCTTCGCCACCCCAGCGGCCGTGCCGGAAATGTTCCGCCAGGTCGTGCGCTGGCTGGTGCTGCGGATGTTCGAGGAGCGGCTCGGCCCAGCCGAGAAAAGCAACCTCGACAACGCGATCAATAACTTCTATCGGCAACACCGCGTCCGAGAGGCCGTCTGATGGACCCCGGACAGCTACGGCACCCGATCACGATCGAGCGCGACGCGGGCGAGACCACCAACACGCTCGGCCAAAAGGTTCGCGATTGGCAGCCGATCCCGGGCGGCTCGAAGTGCTGGGCCAAGGTCGAACCGCTGTCGAACCGCGAGCTGCTGCTGGCGCAACAAACCAACTCCACGATCACCCATCGCCTGACGATTCGCTATCGGTCCGACGTGACTTCGAGGATGCGAGTCGTGTTTGGCGAACGGGTCTTTTACCTGGAAGGCGTCCGCAACCTGGAGGAACGAAACGTCTGGCTCGAGCTGACGGCCCGTGAAGATGTATGAACGAGCTGTCGGTCACCGTCGAGGTCGAGGGCATCAAGCGGATGCTCAAGAAGCTCGATTCGGTGCACTACAAGGTGCGCCGGAAAGTGCTGCGGCCGGCCGTTACGAAGACCAGCCGCCTGATCGTGAAGGGCGTCAAGAAACGAATCACCAAGCGCACCGGGAAGCTCCGCAAGTCGATCAACCCCAAGATCATCATCAAGGGTAATCGAGCCACGGGCCTGATCGGTGCCAAGACCGGCACGCCGTATTTCCACCTGTTCGTCAAGGGAACCGCTGTGCGAAAGACCAAGAAGGGCGCCAACCGCGGCCGGATGCCGGCCAAGGACGTGCTCGACGAAGCGGTTAAAGAAGGCGCCCCGCACTTCAAACGGTTCCTCAAAGAGGCCTTTGACAAATACGTCAAGTAACGATGTCGATCGAAGAGCGAATCCGAGCCCACGTAGCCAACGACGCCGAGCTGCTGACTGCGCTGGGGGCAGAGGGCGTGCGGGTTCGCCCTCTCAACGCCGAAGCCGACGACGACTACCCGTACTGTGTTTACGCCGTGATTAGTGATGACCTGATTGCCGGCAGCAATTCCGGCAACGGCAAGCTGCACGCGGCCGACGTTGAGTTTGCTGTGGTGGCCACCGATATCACGGTCCCTGTCAGTGCGATCGGCAAGCGGATTGAGGACATCCTGCCGGCGATGGAAGGCACGATCGGCAGCGACGTGCGGGTGGACGCGGTCAACGTCACGGGCCGAGCGTACGACACGGAAGAGCGAGACGACGCGGACGATCGCCAGCTATTCATCCAGCGGATCGCGGCGCAGGTGATTTACACGGAATGGACGCCGGCCGGGACTTACGAGCCCGTCGCCGCGCAACTCGACCCCCAGGCTTAGGAGCATAGCGATGGCCAACGACGGCATTGCAGCGAAATCGATCGTGGTCGCGTTCGGCGCTTCGGGCTCCGAAGTCGCGATCGGCGACCTGGTCGGCTTCTCCCACAGCGGCTTTGAGCGGGCGGACCTCGACATCAACTCGTCGAGCGACACGGACGACTGGGGCAGTTGGATCGCGGGGATCAAGCAGGCCGGCGAGATCGAAATCGATCTCCGCGTGGACCCGGCCTACAACCCGATCACGGCGATCGAAGGCGCCACCAACACGCTCAAGATCACCTTCCCCCTCAAAGGCGCGCAGTCAGTCGCGGCCAAGTGGACCTGTCTGGCGTTCTGCAAGCTGGTCACCGGCGGCGATGGCGATCGCGAATCGGCGGCCGCCCGCAAGTTGAGCTTCCGCCTCACCGGCGAGCCGACCTACACCGCCGGCAGCTAACCGAGAGGTTCCCCATGCAGCGTGTCACCGATACCGGTCGCTTCCAAGAGGCTCTGCCGTACGCCAGCGGCACCAGCACGCGCACCGGCCCGACGCTCGACATGCAGCTCTGGGCGCACCTGCTGACCGAGATCCACGTGCATAGCGTGGGCGCCACGGAGACGATCACGGCCAAGCTCTACCAGGGCAACGCGAGCGACATGAGCGACGAGGCGGAAGTGCCCCAGGCCACGCTGGTCTGGACGGCCGCCACCACGCCGCTGCAGATCATCGACCACAGCTCGATCACGAAGCGCTATGCCCGGCTGAAGATCACCAAGTCGCCCGGCTCGAACGCCAGCGCCGAATCCGCGGTCCACCTGCGCTACGAGCCCAAGCTGGCCGTCCCCGAGAACAACACGGCCGGCGTGGCCGCGACCGCCCGCACGCTGGGCGAGTCCGGCACCGTCGCCACTCCCGATCCCTCCTACTAGGAACCCTTGCCATGTCTTTCGACGCGATTCGCGATTCAATCTTCAAGCTGGGGCAAGACGAGCCGGCCGCCCTCACCGCCCCCGGCTGGCCCGATGGCATCTTCGTCCGCAAGCTCGACGCCGGCGAATACGAGGAGCTGGACCGGGCGGGCGCGTCCGCCAAAGTGACCTACGGCGTGCCTATCCCCGACAACTTCCAATCGATGCTGCTGGTTCGCACGCTCTGCGACCAGACTGGCACGCGCCTCTTCTCCAACGGCGACGTCGTCAAGCTGGCCAAGTTGCCACAGCAGATCATCGGCCCGGCGTTTCAACAGGCTGCGGCCCTGAACGGCTACGCGACCAACGCCGGCGAGGATGCGGAAAAAAACTCCGAGAGCGGCCCCGTCTCCGTTTCCTTTTCGACCTCGCCGGACACCTCGGCCGAACCGTCGAAGAGCTAGCGCGCGAGCTGTCGGCCGCCGAGCTCGTGTACTGGGAGGCCTACGCTCGCGAGCAACCGATTGGACCCTGGGCCGCGGATTACCGCGCGGGCGTGTTGTGCGCGACGCTAGTCAACGTGCATGCCAAACGCAAAGGCTACAAGCCCTGGCATTTCTTCCCCTGGCTGCGGCCGAAGCGTGAAACCGATCCGGATCAAATCGAGGCCTACCTGGCCGGCCTGGCTAGCGTGAAACTCTGATGGGCGTGAACCTCGGAAAACTGACGGCCTACATCACGGCAAACGCCGACGGCGTGGCGACCGGGATCCGTGGCGCGACCAAGCAGTTCGAGAGCTTCGGGTATCGCGTCCGCAGCGTGTTTGGCAAGCTGACCGGATCGTTCACGGGGCTGAGCGCCGCCCTGGGCCTCGGCGCCATCACGGCGGGGGTGGGCCGGCTGATTAGTCGGATGGACGAGTTGCAGGACACCGCCGAAATGCTCGGCGTGTCGGCCGGTAAGCTCTGGTCGCTGTCGGGCGCCGCCGACCAATCCGGGACCAGCCTCGAGGCCGTGGCCAAGGCCATGACCAGGATCAGCAAGGAGACCGGCAGCGGCGATCCGCTGGGCCTGCTGCAGGGCGTGGCCGAGCAAGTCGCGGCGGCCAAGTCGCCGGCCGAAGCCCTGGCGATCGCCATGAAGAAGCTCGGCAAGGCCGGTGGCGAGTTGGTGCCGTTCTTGCGCGAGCTGGCCGCCAGCCCGCCTGGTGCCTCGCTGTCCGATGCTGACATCAAACGCTGGGCCGACTTGGCCGACACCTGGGCGAAGATCAAGCACGACACCCTGACGCTCACCGTGAAGCTGCTCGGCGACAGCGGCGCGATCAAGTTCGTCGATTTCATGATCTCCAACACGGGCGCGATGAATGCTCCTGTCGGCGCGTTCAATTCGGGTGGCAAAAGCTCGGCAAGCATTGGCGCCCAGTGGGCTCAAGGCTGGGACACGGGACGCAGCGGCGGCGCTTCGGGCGGATGGGAAACCGCCCCTAAACCAAAACCAAAGGGCCGATTCGAAGGCCCCGGCTGGGTTTACTCCGGCACGATGTCGCCCTGGGTTGGCGGCGGCGCCACGGCGGATCAACCCAGGATGGATGGCAAGAAGAAGCGCAGTCCCTGGTCGGGCGGCGACGGCCTCGGCGGGCTGCTGACTTCTCCCATTCCCATCGGCAGCGGTACGCAAAAAATCCTCGGGCCCACGATGGACCTGCTGCGCTGGATGGGCTCGCCGCACCCAGCCCAACAACGGCGCACCGACTTCCGCGGCGAGGCCCTGGAGCGCGGCGGCGCGGCCGCGAATCAGGCGATCACGCAGCTCATGAACCAGCACAACGATAAACAGCTCGCCGTGCAGATCCAGAGCAAGGAGGCGCTGAACAACGTGGTCAATATCCTCGGCGGTCTCGCCGGCAACCTGGGGCTGGCCGTGATATGACGCTGGTCGCCCGAGAACGAGTCAACCACGGCACCGCCTCGCGCCGGATCCACTTCGAGCGCAGCTACGAGCGGGTGTTCATCGTCACCGACGACGGCGGCGCGGCGTTCTCGCAGCAGAATGCTCGCAACGCCTCGGGCATCCCCGCCATCGGCAGCACGTACACCGACGCCCTGGGCGGCGCGGACCCCTCGGCGTTCTGCGTCGATCTCCAGACCCAGGCGCTGTCGGCCGACGAGCAAGGGCACGGCAAGGCCTGGATCGTCAAGGCCAGCTATCAGGCCCCCGCCCGATCGCGGCAGCAGAACCCCAATCGCGACCCGGCCACGCTGACGGCCAACCCGCTGACGCGCCCCCCGGACTGGGAATTCTACACCGAGGGCAAGGCCAAGATCTTCGAGAAGGTCTACGCCTTTGTGGAGGAGGATGGCACCGAGCGCTCGAACCATCCGGTCACCAACTCGGCCGGCGATCCGATCGAGTACGAGCGCGAAGAAAAGTGGGTCGTGCTGCGGTACACTCGCAACGAAGCCCTGTCGACCTGGCAGAGCGATCCGGTCAACTGGATCAAGTGGGTCGACGCCACCAACAACGCGACCTTCCTCGGCGGCGCGGTGCGCACCTGGCGGATCCTCGACATCCGCGCCACCAAGATCTTCGAGGCCGCGACCGAGGGCAGCGGCGGCACCAGCTATATGCAGGTGACCTACATCCTGGCCTATCGCGAAGCGGGCTGGGATGACGAGCTGCTCGATCGCGGCGCGAACTACATCGACGCGGTCACCGGCAAGAAGCTCCGCGCCGTCGACGACAAGAACAACACGCTGGGCTGGGTGCCGCTGGACGGCACGGGCAAGCGGCTCACCGAGTCGCAGATCGCCGCGCGGAATTTCAAGTATCGCAAGTTCCGCCCGTGCATTCCGCGCACGTTCGCGAGCATCCCCGGCGGCGCGATCACGCTCACCTAACCCACAGGCAAGGCGATGGCCGAAGGGCTAGCTGTATTCTCTCAGGCCGACGTGCAGCGGTTGTCGGACACGGTCCGCGCCGTCGAGGCCCAGCTTCGCGAGCTGCGCAACATTCCCCGTCAGCAGCTCCCCGAGGGCGGCGGCGGTCTCCTGCTTGGCCTGCTCAAAGAGGACCTGGCTGCAGGCGGCGAAGCTAAAGGCGTATTCCTGGTCGACAGCGGCTCCGGCACGCTTGTTCCCGAGACGAGTGACCCGGCCAAGTATCGGACCTTCGTCGATCGACTCGAAGGCATCACGGCTGACGAAGGCCGGCGCTGCTATCTCTCGCCCGATGTGCTGTCCGGAGGCAAGTGGATGGTCGTGCAGACAGTGTTTGTTTGCGACGAAGCCCCGCCGGAAGACCCCTAAATGTCTATCCGCTGGTACGGGCCCTGGTGCTGTTGCGAAGCGAACTGCGATTTGATTTGCAGCGACACGGTTCCGTCATCGTTGATGCTCGAATTTGGCAACACCGAATGCCTGGTGCGCAACACCTTCTACAACTTCTTCCCGCCGCCGAGCCCATGCTACTACGACTCGAACGTCGACGGCTCTTGGGAGTTGCCGCTGGTGCGCTGTGCCGAGACGAGCTTCAACCACCCCACCGGCTGCGCGCCGCTGAACACGTCAACGGGCGGCGGCTGCTTTCCCTGGCCAGGTGCCAACCCGGTCGGCTTCTTTTGCAACAGTTGCCCCGAGCTGCTGTACGGCAACATCCCCCTCGAGCATCC
>AGTN01023985.1_pt1 | contig 15155 bp, 10 predicted proteins | sample 314218 | NCBI WGS metagenome assembly AGTN01 (sample SAMN02954264, study PRJNA73603) | bioreactor metagenome | biome: terrestrial; feature: non-aerated bioreactor; material: poplar woody material; isolation source: poplar biomass | place: USA | collected 2006-12 | reverse complement strand
TTAGTATTGCTATCGAAGCAAAGAGGATAATCTTGGTTTTTTAGTCATATCAATGCGCAAAATTTCCCCAAAAATACCGATTAAAAAGAGATAAAAGATGCTTGTGAGAATCGATTTTAGTTTTTTAGTCATTAAATCGACATATCGCCGAAAAAAACCGATGAAACCGGCTCCAAGACGAAATAAATAACTATTTTTGACATTCGAAAATTAATGCAAGATTCCACTCTGAAAACTCCGGATAGAACAAAATATAAGAGTTTCGCACAAGATAGTATACCGATTATGTGTATAGTGAAATGTAATTTCCGGGGATATTTTACAGATAATGACTTTTCGGAGGGGCTTATTTTAACAAATTCTAAAAAAAATCAGGGAGATGAATGTGAAAAAACTGTTTTTTACGCTTGTTTGTATGATGAGTTGTATAATGATTGCAGAGGCTCAGGATTGGGCGAACCTGAACCGTTTCAGAGAAGATAATGCTAAGCTGGGCCCCGCCAGGACGTGCGACGACCGGGTTGTGTTTATGGGTAACTCCATCACGCAAGGATGGATAGAGAAAGTTCCCGGTTTTTTTGCCGACAGACCCTATATAAATAGGGGAATAAGCGGACAAACCACACCCCAGATGCTGCTGCGTTTCCGTCAGGACGTGCTTCAGTTGTGGCCGAAGGTGGTGGTGATCCTCGCCGGGGTGAATGATATTGCCGGCAACACGGGTCCTTCAACACTGGAGATGATTGAAGACAACCTTTATTCCATGGCAGAACTGGCACATGCCCACGGAATTCAGGTAGTACTATGCTCCATCCTTCCTGCGTACGATTTTCCCTGGCGCCCCGGACAAGAGCCGGCTCCCAAGATCGTGGAGTTGAACCGGCGGCTTAAAGAGTATGCTGCCAGAAAGGGCGCAGTCTACTGCGATTTTTTCTCAGCCATGGCCGATGAGCGCAACGGGTTACCCGAAGAATTATCTGCCGACGGCGTACACCCGAACAAAGAGGGGTATGCCATCATGGCGCCGATTGTGGAGCAATCCATTGCACGCGCATTGTTGATGTGGAAGGAGTTCAAATAGATCTGATTGAAAATTGGCTTTCTAAAATAAAATTGAAATATCTAAGAATGGAATATCGGAATCCGCTCTGGTAGATATACAATAAACTGTCCCCTCAAAGTTAGATACAAGGCTTTTAGGGGACAGTTCCGCCTTATTTCTTTATCTTCTTCGGCTTACAAACATGTTTCTCTTTCTTTACCGTTGCATCACACTTCTTACAGATGAACTTCGGTTCATCCTTCACGATTAAATCTGTATCGTCGCAGGCTTTTCTGCTCATAAAAACAATTTACCTACAAACAGCATACAGAGCGATTTGTTCGGCATTATTCGTCGATAAATTCATAATCTTTTAGATCCCTTAAACCCGGCGCGGAGAAATAAGCCGCTAAATTCCCCTTAATCATCACCTTTTTATTTACATTTCCGTGATTATCAGGAATATTTAGTGCGCTCCGAATTGCTGCGGAGGCTTCGGACAAATTCACAGGAATCATTTTGCTGGTGTCGGTTTCATCTTTGCTGTCAGCCAAAGCTATATTGGTGGTTGATTCTCCTGTATTTCCGGGGAAAAAATTATTGATTGTACCTGTAAAAGAACCCACAATATATCCTTTCACCCACACTCCTGTTTTGCCTTGATTTTCCCTTGCCTCTATTACTGTATAAGGATCTTTTTTTGTTCCTTTAATTATGGGCGGTTGTTCGGTGGTGCGATCAGCTATCCCATTCACTGAAGGGCCTTCTATCCAGTCGGAAATGATGCCCTTGGCAATGACCGCTTCCCTATCTGTGTGCAAGGTAATATTATAGGTATATTTGGTGGATTTTTCAAAGGAATTAATTTCCAATGCACTGTTTAAAGGATATGTATACACCTCTTCATCTTCTCCGATAATAAACCAGAGATATTGCCCCGACAGATCGGTATCGGGCAGCAGGATTGCTTCGGCAGACGTTCCGTCAGTACTTGCCTTGAATACAAGATCACCGGTATCGGAAGGCGGGGAGAGCGATCCGTCAGTCAAGGAGAACGTAGTGTTTGTTCCCACATTGGTTATTATTACCGATAATTCGCTCAAATCCCGGTTTGCATCGTGCTGTATATTCAGCACAACCTTCGATAATTGATGCGAAAAGGCCATTTCCACATTCGGATCGTCTGAGTTCAGAGCCGTTGCATTGTCGGAATACAGCAAATCGATAACAGCCTGGTCCGATTGATTCGAAACATCCACAGGATACATAAACCCGGAGATACTTTCCCGAAAGGGGTAATAACCGATGAAATCAACATTAGAACCATCAAACGGGAAATAAAGTTTATCCGATTCATTCGCCGGAGAAAAAACGGAAGTACCGGTAGTCACATACTTTACATTTTGGGAAAGAGCGGAGGTACCGAGCGTGCTTCCCGCTTTCTTCATAAAAACCCCAATGGCATCATTGGCCTCCCATGAGGTATCGGATGCACGGGGAGACATCCCTGCAATCACTGCGTTCAACTGAACGCTTTCACCCATTTTCGACGGGTCAATGGGGACTCCTTCACACGAAAACAGGATGGCGCAAAGGAGCGGCAAAATAAAATTTTTGAATTTCATGATGCGAAACATTTAATTAATAGTATAGATAAAAATATTCTTCCTTAAAAGAAAGACGTATCTCGCAATTATAACAAAAATATAACTTAGCCAAATTATTGGGAGGGATATTTAGTGAAAAAAATTAATTTCGATCTTTCATAAATTTTTTGTTACATTTGTTTTTTCCGGTCAATAATCAGAGAACATTTGTCTGGTTTCATTATCCCCTTATATTCCGGCCAATAATATAGAGAACTTACAGTGAAAAAATTCAACCGAAGTGCTATTCGTGTGAACTTTATTGATGTGTAAAGAGTTCTCTATTTGTTTAACAAGTCTCTGCGCATATGTCCGGATTTGCTGTTCAAGGATGGGTGGTCATAAACAAAAGCAGGAAATAGATTCCATAGAGGCATTGTAAGGAAAAAGAATGTCGGTATTCTTTCTGTAATTAGCGTTCTTTGATATTTGTTTGAAATGTAAAAAATAAAGCAATAGTATGAAAAATGTGTATATAAGTAGTTACCCTCCCCGCCAGTGCGGAATAGGGACGTTTACGCACAATTTGTTGAATGCGATGGCCGGCACCGATACATCGGCGCGGGGCGAAAACGAAAGTTTCGTGGTAGCCATGAACGATTTTGAGCAGGATTATCCTTATCCCGATGAGGTTAGGTTTACTATCAGGCAAGAGCATCAGCAAGATTACCTCGCGGCGGCCGAATACATTAATATAAGTGGTGCCGACTGCTGTATCCTCGAGCACGAGTTCGGTATTTTCGGCGGGCAAAACGGCGTATATATCCTGTCGCTGCTCCACCGCCTCGAGGTGCCGCTGATTGTTACCCTGCATACGATTCTAAAAGCACCTTCCTACAATCAAAAGGAGATTCTGCAACGGATATGCCGTATGGCGAACCGTGTGGTGGTGATGAGCCGCAAAGCGGTCGGTTTTCTGACTGATATCTATGAGGTACCCAAAGAAAAAATCGTTTATATCGAACACGGCGTGCCCGATTTTCATTTTTCTCAGCAGGAGGCCAAAAAAGAATTCAAACTCGAAAATAGGAAAGTCCTTTTAACCTTTGGTTTCGTCAGTCGCAACAAGGGGATCGAAACCGCCATCAAAGCCTTACCCCAAGTAGTAGAGAAATATCCCGACGTGCTCTACATTGTATTGGGCAAAACCCATCCGCATGTCATGCATTATTCGGGAGAAGAATACCGGGTATATCTTTCCCGATTGATACGGGATTTACGGCTTGAAAATAATGTTGTCATGGTCAATAAGTTTGCAGATGAAAAAGAGTTATTCCAGTACTTATATGCTTCCGACATATATATCACGCCATATTTGAATGAAGCGCAGATAACAAGCGGCACGTTGGCCTATGCGGTAGGTGTGGGATCAGCCGTGGTTTCCACACCCTATTGGCACGCTGTGGAACTGCTCGATGACGACAAGGGTGTTTTATTTGATTTCAATAATTCATCCGAATTGTCCCGTGTGCTGATAGACCTGCTGGACAATCCGGAAAAAAGGATGCTGTTAAGGAGAAACGCTTATAAATATGGCCGCAAAATTGTATGGCCTAGAATCGGCATGAAGTATAATGGGCTGGTAAGGAAGGTGGTGGATGAAAGACTCAAGGTCGATAAAAAGGATGTTATTCCTTTCGATATTCGTTTGCTGCCTGCTCTTTCTTTGGCGCACATAAAACGGTTAACAGACGATACCGGAATTATCCAGCACGCCAAGTTCGGCATTCCCAACCTCAAGGAGGGATATTGCTTAGACGATAACGCCAGGGCGCTGCTCATGGCCCTGATGGCATTCGAGGAAAACGGAGATGAAGATGCGCTTGAATTATGTCCTATCTATCTGAGCTATATTCATTACATGCAGAATAGCGACGGGACGTTCAAAAACTTTCTGAGTTTCAACCGTCAGTTCCTCGATAAGGTCGGCTCGGAAGACTCTTTCGGAAGAACAATCTGGGCGATCGGATACATGCTTGCCAATCCCCCCAACGACTCCTATTATCAGATCGGGAGGTTTATTTTCGATAAAGCGATACCGGTATTCGACAAGCTTACATCGATACGGAGTATCGCCAACGTAATTATCGGCATTTCGCATTATTTAAGAAACAACATGGGGGATGACGTTATGATTGAAAGGCTTAGGAAATTGGCTAATATTTTGGCAGATGAGTATAGTAAGAACTCTGATGAGAACTGGAAATGGTATGAAACGCTGTTCGCCTACGACAACGCCATCCTCCCGTTAGCCATGCTGCATGCCGCCGAAATACTGAAAGATGAAAAAATATCGAAAATAGCCTTTGAATCGATGAATTTCTTGTCTGAACTGACATTAAAAGAGGGGTATCTATCGATTATCGGCAACGAAAAATGGTATAATAAAGAGGGGATGCGTTCGCGATTCGCCCAGCAGCCCGTAGATGCGATGGTTATGGTGCTTATGTTTCAACAGGCGTACAGGATGACCGATAACCGGGAGTATCTTACCAATCTGTTTGCATCGTTTATGTGGTTCCTGGGTGAAAACGATCTGCGAATGAGCTTGTATAACCACGAGACGAACGGCTGTTGCGACGGGTTGGAGCAGGATGGAGTCAGCCGCAATCAGGGAGCGGAAAGTACGCTGGCATATCTGATATCCCATTTAGTAGTGATGCAAGCCCACGAAGAATATTACAGTAAAGATTAATAGATAATAGACGGAAAGGTGGAAAGGTCCATACACCGCAAAAATAAATGAACCAATTGTATGAAACGAGCATGAACCAACGGTCAGCGTTAACTAAAATCAATCACACACAGGTGACTGATGGTTGCGAGTTTCATACGGTGTCTTTGAAAATAATAGTTTTAATCGTATGAAAATAGCCCTATTATCTCCCATAGCATGGCGGACACCACCGGCAAGATATGGTCCATGGGAACAGGTAGCATCGAACATTACCGAAGGACTCGTTGAAAAGGGATTAGAGGTAACGCTTTTTGCTACAGGTAACTCGCAAACAAAAGCAGAATTGCAATATGTGAGTGAAACCGCGTATGCGGAAGATGCCGACCTTGACGCAAAGATCTGGGAGTGCTTGCATATCAGTCATTTGATGGAGCAAGCCAGTCGATTTGATATTATACACAACCATTTTGATTTTCTGCCGCTTACCTATTCGCGTCTGATAGATACGCCCATTGTTACTACTATTCACGGTTTTTCGTCGCCGGACATATTGCCGGTGTACAAGAAGTACAACGACAACGCTTATTACGTATCCATCAGCAATTCCGACCGGAGCCCCGAACTGGATTATATCGCCACGGTTTACAACGGAATAAATCCTGACGACTTTACGTTTAATCTTCGGTCCGATAACTATCTGCTGTTTTTCGGGAGAATCCATCCCGAAAAAGGTACCGACGAAGCCGTTCGCATAGCCCGGAAGGCCGGACGGAGACTGATTATCTCCGGATTGATTCAGGATGAAATATATTTCAGGGAGAAAGTAAAACCATTTGTCGATGGTGGCACGGTGATCTACGTTGGTAATTCCGGGCCGGCGGAACGCGATAAACTCCTGGGAGGAGCTTATGCCCTGCTGCATCCCATCAGTTTCGAGGAACCTTTTGGGTTGAGTGTTGCCGAGGCAATGATGTGCGGAACGCCAGTGATTGCGTTCAATAAAGGTTCTATGCCCGAATTGATTGACAATGCAAAATCGGGATTCCTTGTCGATACTGTAGATGAGGCTGCTGAAGCGGTAAACAGGGTTGATTCTCTCAACAGGAGTTATTGCCGTGAATGGTCGCTCTCGAATTTCAGCCGTGAGAAAATGATTAACGGATATCTGGACGTTTACAAGAAAGTGTTGGACAAAGGAGTACGCTTGAACGAATTTCCTGCGAAGTATCCCGGCGTTTAAAAGAAAGTATTACGCTGATTATCGCCGAATAACCCATAAAATGATTCGATGATGTGATGATTTAATGAGTCAATGTGACCAATGTGATAATTCAATCTATTAATCAATAAATCAAAATTATCGCGAAACAACGTTCGACGACCGGATGGGAGTCAATTGACTCCGTCGATTCTTCGCGCTCGAACTTGTTCGCTCGTTTTGACGAGAATTCCATATACCGTAATGAAAAAAATAAAATATATTGTATGAAACGAGCATGTGAATCAACAATACACAAGGTCATGATTAAAAATATCTTATGTCTTGATTCCGGGCTCTTATGTCTAAATTTTTAATCGTATGAAACCATTTTTTAAGAGGAAAAAAACAAAGATAGAAAGGGATACATCCCGAGTAATCATGCTGGTAAATGTTCCCGGTGATTTAACACGCGTTACCAACATCATCAACCGGGTTTTGGGTTTGTCCGAATCAAAAGCCAAAAGAGTGCTGGAGGATACGCTTTATAATTATTCGGACCGCCACAAAAACATAGAACAACAGTTGCTCCGTCATTTCGACAGGGTGGCTGAATACATTCCTTCAAGCACCACGTTGAGTAAAACAACGAAGATGCTAATCGGCTCTTATTTTACCAAAGAGTATTCCATAGAGTCGGCGGCGCTTTTCAACCCGTCTATCGTTTCTCATCCCGATCAGAGCGGAGTGCCCCCAGGCAGTCTGCGGTTTATCATGAGCCTGCGCGCTACAGGCGAAGGACATATCTCTTCCATCGTTTTTCGCAGCGGTGTCATCGACAGTCATTTCGCTGTTACGTTCGATACTGTTTCGGAATTTGTGGAGACCCCTGTCATGCTGCATGATCCGTTCTATGAGAATCGTCTGTTCAGGCTTACCTTACAAGAATTAGATGCTTTGAATGAGACAAGTACACGCATATTGGATCGGTTGGACAAATTCTTCACCTATTCCGAATTGAAGTTCAGTATCGGAGAGGTTTTTAAGGATGAAGGTTTTGAATGCGATGGAGCAACGATAAACGTGATTAACTGGATTGCCGACTCTAATTATAAAATAAAATTCGAAGAAGGTACTAAATTGTCGGAGCAGGTGATATTCCCCGTTTCCGAAAATGAGAGCGGGGGGATCGAGGACGCGCGCTTCGTCTGCTTTTTTGATGAGGATGAGGCGGAAAGCACCTATTACGCCACGTATACCGCTTACAACGGGCACAGTATCTTGCCGCAGCTTATTAAAACCAAAGATTTTGTAACTTTCAGCATTACTACCCTTAACGGTAAGGCGGTACAGAACAAAGGCCTGGCATTGTTCCCTCGCAAGATCGGAGGGAAATACGCCATGTTGTCGCGGCAGGATGGAGAGAACAACCATATCATGTTTTCGGAGAATATGCATTTCTGGCACGACTCGCAAATCATACAGGTGCCGGAACAGCCCTGGGAATTTATTCAGGTGGGCAATTGCGGAGCGCCTATAGAAACGGAGCATGGATGGCTGGTGCTTACGCATGGGGTGGGCCCGATGCGGCAATACTCGCTGGGTGTTATTCTGCTGGATTTAGAGGATCCTACAAAAATAATTGCACGCCTGGAAGAGCCGCTGATGTCGGCCAACGAGGAGGAACGCGAGGGATATGTACCCAATGTGATTTACACATGCGGCGGAATGATATTCAACGGTGCTCTTATTGTTCCCTACGCCATGTCCGACGTAACTACGCGGATTGCCATAGTGGAACTCCATGAGTTGCTAAAACGCATGAAATTTTCTTAATGCTGTGGTCGTTCTCAAATTTAGCTGGTTTTTGCAGAATTCATCTGTTTAATCCCTGAGGGTTTAGTTCTCCGCTACTTGTGGCGGGTAAACAAATATTATTCCGCTAAGATACCTTGTCCACTTGCGGAGGGGCCGTTCATTTACTTGCATCTGATGCGTTTTCTGGAGAACTCCATTCAACAAAAGCTCACGATATCTGTTAGAATTATATCCTTGAAAGGGGGCGCCCGGTGACAACCTAAAAACAGGTATGGATGAATTAAAACAAAATTGACTGCAGTTTTTATACAAATCAAGGAATGAAGAATTTAAATAAATATTCAAGAACAATCACACAAGACCCTACACAACCGGCAGGACAAGCTCAGTTGTATGCATTGGGTTTAACCGAAGAAGATTTAAGAAAAGCTCAGGTGGGCATTGTAAGTATGGGTTTTGACGGAAATCCCTGTAATATGCATCTGAACCATTTAGCTGCGGAAATAAAGAAAGGGGTGTGGGAAAATGATCTGGTAGGACTCATATTCCATACAATTGGCGTGAGCGATGGAATGAGCAACGGAACGGACGGTATGCGTTATTCGTTGGTGAGCCGGGAGGTGATCGCCGACTCCATAGAAACGGTTTGCGGGGCACAGTATTACGACGCTCTTATTGCTGTGCCGGGATGCGACAAGAATATGCCGGGCTCATTGATAGCCATGGGACGATTGAACAGGCCTGCCCTTATGGTGTATGGAGGTACCATTGCTGCGGGGCATTACAAAGGAGAGGATCTGAATATTGTATCTGCTTTCGAAGCCTTGGGTGAGAAGATAGCCGGAAAACTCAATGAACAGGATTTTAAAGAAATAGTAAAACGAAGTTGTCCCGGCCCGGGAGCTTGCGGTGGTATGTACACGGCAAACACCATGGCATCAGCCATAGAGGCCATGGGGATGAGTTTGCCGTACAGCAGCAGCAATCCGGCTGTAAGTGAAGAGAAGAAAAAAGAATGCCTCGAAGCGGGAAAGTACATCCGTTTACTATTGGAGAAAGACATTAAACCGCGGGACATTATGACCCGAAAGGCATTTGAGAACGCCATTACGATTGTTATCCTGTTGGGTGGAAGCACCAATGCCGTTCTGCATCTTTTAGCCATGGCGCGAAGCGTGGGTGTTCCACTGTCGCTGGATGATTTTCAGGCTTTCAGTAATAAAACACCCGTCCTTGCCGATTTTAAACCCAGTGGCAGGTACTTGATGGAAGATTTGCATAAAAAAGGCGGAATTCCGGCAGTGATGAAATATTTATTGCAAAAAGGATTGTTGCATGGCGACTGCCTGACTGTGACAGGGAAAACAATGGCGGAAAATTTAGCAGGAGTTCCCGACTTGGATTTTGAAACGCAGGATATAATAGCTCCACTCGAAAAACCACTTAAACCCACCGGACATCTGCAGATTTTATATGGCAATCTTGCCGGGAAGGGAAGTGTTGCCAAGATCAGCGGCAAGGAAGGGGAGAGATTTGAAGGCCCCGCACGGGTCTTCGACGGAGAAAAAGACCTTATCGCCGGAATTGCCAACGGACGCGTAAAGGCGGGTGATGTGGTAGTCATTCAAAACGAAGGACCGAAAGGCGCTCCGGGTATGCCTGAGATGCTGAAACCCACATCAGCCATTATGGGTGCCGGATTGGGTAAAACCGTTGCTTTAATCACCGACGGACGTTTTAGCGGCGGCACCCACGGATTCGTTGTAGGGCACATTACACCCGAATCTTTCGAAGGCGGATTGATCGGTTTGGTTCACGACGATGATATTATCGAGATCGATGCGGTAGAAAACAGCATCAATGTAAAAATCTCCGATGAAGAGATTGCCAAACGCCGTGCAGCATGGAAACAGCCTGCTTTAAAAGTGACTAACGGCACGCTCTATAAGTATGCTAAACTGGTAAAAGATGCATCACACGGCTGCGTAACCGATGAGTGATTTGCAAAAATACTTTACTTTCACTACATGCAATCGTACAATTATTTGCTTATTACTCTATTATCGTTGTGACAATCGGCACACGATACAAAGTGAATATTATTGAGGCTATTGGGATTTACATAAGAAGTATTCATTAGCGTTACATCTATATTACAATTCGATATTGCAGGATGACAGGTTACACAGCTATTTGTGACATCATTACTGTGAGGTTCATGACAGGCCATACAACTTAGCCCTTCATGAACGCCTCTTGGGGTTCGATCATCGTTAGTACCTGCCTCATGACGTGAGTTTGGTGCATGGCATTGTACACAATTGCGCATTGCAAGATCATCAGATATGTTCACTTTTGTATCTCCCTCAAACAATGTGAGCTTAGGTAAATTTTTAGCGGGATAATTGGTCTTTTCCGCACGATCATAGAAACCAATACTAGAATTCCGATTTACTTTAGCATAATGTGTTGAATCAAGATTATAATTATCCTGTAATATATCTCTTATGGGATTCCCATCGGTGTGTATCGGATGACATGATGCACAAAGTATCGTCGGTACATCTTTTTTCCCATCATCACGGAGAGACCAGGGACCTTCTACAGAAAGGGGTTCTGCCAAATTTGTGATGATACCCTCATAAAACATTCCATGACATCTTAAACAATCAAAATTGAGTTGTTCCGTACTATTATGAATACTATCCAAAAAAACTTCGGAGTAGGTAATTGCATGTCCTCCGGCTGCCCATTTGGCATATTCTGAAGTATGGCATCTACGACAGTTATTCATCATTTCCAATAGTTGAGACTCATTCATCCGTATATCTTCGGTATGGATGTTGCGCAAGTGATTGACAACCATCATGCTTTTTTCTTTCAGACTATGCAAGCCATTGCTTAATGCAGTACCATGACAATCTTTGCAAGTTAATTCCCTGTGAGCCGAATTGGTAAAAGAATGAACGGATCTGCTTATTTCATGACATGAAGCACAAGTTCTATCCGCCGGAGCGGAATTCCAGTAGATGTAAAATGAACTAAATACCACAATACCAACTATAAAAGCTATGGAGCAAATGGAGAGTATCTTTTTTTGTTTATCAGATATCTTCATATTATTTTATTTAAAACGATTCCCTTTTTGCCACTCAGATGCAATATATCCACCTACCCAATATCCCAATGCCATTATTGTTAAAGCCGGGTTAAATCCACCATTTGTAACGTTTAAGCTTCCATCGGCTACAAATACATTCGGGACTCCGTGTACTCTCCCATATCTATCACAGACTGATGTTTTCGGATCATTACCCATTCTACATGTTCCGGCTTGGTGCTGACCGCCTGATACACCCCGTTCTCCTCTAACGACTCCGGTTTTCCATACCTCACTTGCTCCGGCTTCTATCAGCCATTTCTCGGCTATGCCTGCCATGAATGCTGTTCCGTCAGCATCTTTTATACTGGCATTCCCCGATAGTCTGCCTACAGGTATTCCCCAAAAATCCTTGACTTCGGGGTGAACATCTATCCGAGCTTCAAAAGAGGGCATCTCCTGGTAAGGTCCTACTACCTGCCCCACTCGTTTATAGTTTATTCTTTGAAATTTTTTATGTTCGATTCCCCAATGCCTCGAACCCGGAGGTCTTATTCCTGTAAAAAGATAAGGCATTCTTATGAATTCGTTACATAACACGCCTCCACCAATAATACCGGGATTATGGTGATTGAAATCGCAAACAGCCAGTGAAGCGCCAGGGCCTCTGTCATCATAGATATCCTTATCAAATATTCCGTACGCACCGCAATATGCATGACCTTGTAAATTTCTTCCAACCCAATCATTTTCATTACCGAGTCCCCGTGGGGAAAATTTCGATTTTGAATTAAGCAATAGCCGGGCAGTCTCAGTAGCCGATGCGGACAGGATTACTATATCCGCTGTTTGTGTTTGTGTTTTATTTTTCTCATCAAAGTATGTGACTCCGGTAATTTTACCATTCTCATCGATATTTATTTTACTGACTACACAGTGTGTCCTAAGTTCGCAATTATTTGTCGCCAGCGCTACGGGTATTACGGTATTGTGTGTGCCACATTTTGCGTTTACCGGACATGCAAATCCTACACACGTTCTGATTCTATAGCATTTGGGACGTCCGCCATATGGAATTGAATTTCTCAACATTGGAATAGGGAAAGGATGATAACCTAATCTATGCGCAGCAGCCTCTAATATTTGCGCTTCTTTATTGTGTTCGAAAGGAGGCATAGGCTGTGGTTTATTACGTGGGGGAGAGAATGGATTCTGACTATCATCACCTGCAACACCAATCTCCCATTCTGCTTTTTCATAGCAGGGCTCCAAATCATCGTATGAAATGGGCCAATCTTCTAACGTTGATCCTTCCACATGACCATAAGTCGATTTCATTCTAAAATCTTCTGCCATAAATCTCCATCCCATTGCTCCATAGCTCACCGTTCCGGAACCAACGCAAGCAGCATTATTCCCATAGCCACCTTCACTAGGTAATAAAATGACTTCTTTCCCGTCAGGCAACACCTTTACCCTCTTATGGTGTTTATCGTCGGGTCCATAGGCATTACCTAATACGGTAGTTCTTTGTGATAGAAGTTCGTCATGATCGTGATCGTCATACGTAACCCATCCCCCTCTTTCAAACAACACTACCGACATACCGGCAACACTTAACTCTTTTGCTACAACACCTCCGCCGGCTCCGGAGCCAATTACCACTGCGTTTACATGTCTATTTTTCATTTTCCTTATATCTGTTTTGCCCTTGAATAACCGGGTAATCTAATCCGATCATCCTATAACTGACATGTTGATAATTACCGCCATGACGAGGGCTTCCGTAATATCCTTGCATCGTGTTATTGCGTATTTGCATGAAAAAGGAACGATCAGCTCCCTGTTCCCAAACTAATCCATCGTTTTGGTTTATTATTAAACTCTTACGTTCAGAAAACGTTCCTTTTTCTAACTTTAGCAGAAACTCTGTTTGTTCATCCCATGATAATTCTTGAAAAGAGGTATTATGTATCTCTAAACATGAAACGTTGAATGCATGTAAGCCATTTCTATATTGTTCCTGAAACCTCGATAGAGTCCCTGCCAACTGTTTGTCAATATAATTAGTTACTTTAGCATCTTTTGCTCCTAACCATTCATCAGTAGGGATTATTTGCTCAACAATTGCATCCACCAATGATGCTTCTTCATCGGTGAAAAAACGCCAAGACGATTTAGGTGCATTCGTACATTTTGCAATCAAAAGTAAACTACCGGCACCAAAAGCCATGGATTTTATAAAATTCCTTCTGGAAATGCTTTTACTTCTCATGACATTTATTTGAAATTTAATGTTGATGTATGCAAATATTATTTCTCATCAGAGGCTGTTGAAAAGATTCTTTCCATGTCTCCCGATAACTATCGGGAGACATGGAAATGGATCTAAAACGAATTGCGGATAATCATTTATCCAGATACCTGTCGTACTTTCCTTCCAATATTACCTCTTTTACCGCTTCAAGATAACCATACCCGTATTTCATGTCAGGTAACAGGTAACTGCCTTCCACCCATTCGTTCCATGCATTGATCGTGATCAGCTTTGGTTGATCCGGACGACTGTCCGCAAATCTTTTGGCTTTTGATAACAGGGCGGCAAAGCTCTCGGGTGATTTATTGTAGTGAATAATATCCTTCATTCCATAGGCAGGGAAACGGGGGGTGTCGTCCCAGCCAACGGATACACACGGGAAGAACGGAACATTCATCGCCTTATCCCACTGCTCCCTGATCTTGATGGAATTGGTTCCGTATACTATATAATCTTCCGCACCACCCCCCATGTTATAGAAGGTTACGCTGTTAAATCCCAACTTTTCAATACGATCAGCCGTTTGTTTACCGGATTCTTCGGACAAGTATCCGCCGCCGCCGTAGATCTGCTGCAGGTGTAATCCGGGAAAACCGGCTTTCTTCACCTCGTCCCTGAAATAATCCAATGCTTTACGGGTTTCTTCTTCGCTGTTATTAAAGCTTTGCATCAACTTCTGCTGGCTGAAAATGGCAAAGACCGGTTCGCCGTTGATCTTGAAATAATTCGGCTTGTGGAAGTATTGTTTGATTACCCTGTCGACGATGATTTTGAAGTTCTCCCAGTCAACAGCGGCATCCCACAATATGGAAGTGTCATCCCCGTATTTATGGTAGTTCCAGTAGTTCCTTTTTACATCATGGTTAGCCCACATTACATAGAATTGCATCTTTTCATTATTTTTGGCTCCGAGGAATCCGTCATTAAGGGCGCTTTCCAGGAACGGGCCTTCATCATACCAGTACCAATCGTAGATGAATACATTCACCCCGTGATCGGTGGCCACGTCGATCCATTTTTCCACTACCTTGGGATCATTATCCATTTCGTAACCCCACAAAGGCTGTTTCGGTTGATAATGACCATCGAAACGGGGATTCCCTTTTTTGATCACTTCCCACTCACCGATACCTTCGGGCCACAGTACTCTTTGTGCCATAGTATCGTTATGGCATGATGGCCAGATATAAGCGGCCACGTAATAGTCATTTTTCTTCTCCACAGGTTGCTCTTTCTGCGGTTGCGAAACACAAGCTGCAAATGCAAAAAAACCAAGTAGATAGATATAAAAATTGGGATGTCTTAATTTGAATTTGTTCATAGGATTTAATTTTTATTGTAATAAATGTTCATTAAA
>AGTN01166262.1_pt1 | contig 15207 bp, 14 predicted proteins | sample 314218 | NCBI WGS metagenome assembly AGTN01 (sample SAMN02954264, study PRJNA73603) | bioreactor metagenome | biome: terrestrial; feature: non-aerated bioreactor; material: poplar woody material; isolation source: poplar biomass | place: USA | collected 2006-12 | reverse complement strand
CTGGAACGGCGGACGGAAACCACGCGAGGCATGGCGGGACCGCTGTCGGACGATATCCACATGACGTTCGCCGCCGCCGACCTTGCCGATCCCGCGGCCGCCGTGCAACGGGTGGCGAGCCTTCGCACCGCCGCCATCGACCTCGCCGCCGTTCCGCTGGTGCGCCACCTGCAGCGGCATGACCCCGAGGCCCTGGCGCGTCCCGACGCCGGTGCTCCGGTGGTGATCAGCAGCCTCGCCTCCGACGCCGAACATGCGTCGGAAGACGGGCTTCTGCACATGCGGCAATGGACCTACCCGCGCTACACCTCGCCGCACGACGCCGTCCTCGTCTTCTGGCGGCATGGCGACGCCCTTTCCCTGATGCTGGAACACCGTCTCGGCTACCTGCCCGAAGATCAGGCCGACGTCTTCCTGTCCCGGCTCCAGGCAACGCTGCGCCGCTTCTGCGATGCCTTGCCCGCTCACTCCTCCCCTCTTCCCCGGATCATCCCTGCATGAACATCCCGTCGTCTTCACCCTGGCTCTTCACCCCGCAGCCGCGCCCCCGGGCCAGGATGCGCCTCTTCTGCTTTCCCTTTGCCGGAGGCAGCGCCGCCTTCTACCACAACTGGGCGCAGGTCCTGCCGGACACGGTGGAAGTCTCGGGCGTCGAGCTTCCCGGGCGGGGCATGCGGTTCAATGCGCCGCTGCACCGACATCTCCCGGCGATCGTCGATCCCCTGGCCGCCGCGCTCAAGCCGCTGTGCGACCGGCCGTTCGTGATCTTCGGCCACAGCATGGGATCGCTGCTCGGCTTCGAGACCGCGCGCCGGTTGCAAGCGGCGGGAGTGGTGCCGGCGGCCTTCCTCGCCTCCGGCCGGCGCGGCCCCGGCATTCGCCGCGAGGGCACGCCCCTTCACCAGTTGAACGACGAGGCCCTGGTCCACCAGTTGAACCTCTATAACGGCACCCCCACCGAAATCCTGACCGACCCGGACATGCTGGCGCTGTTTCTGCCGATCATCCGCGCCGACCTTCAGGTCAACGAGACCCACACGCATCTGGAGGCGCCGAAGCTGCAGTGCCCGATCCATGCCTTTGCCGGAACGGACGACGAGGAGGCGCCCCCCCATCTGGTCTCGCACTGGCGGCGGCAGACACAGGGGGATTTCTCCCTGACCGCCATCTCGGGCGGCCATTTCTTCCTCAAGGAGAACGAAGGGGAGTTCTTCCGCCATCTGCTGGACGTGTTGTGGCACATCGAATCCACACCCCCGTCCGTCACCCCTCATTCCCCCCGATTCGGCGAGACGTTTCCATGACCACGCGCTATTTCCGCACCTTTCCGCTCAATGAAATTGAACAGACCGCCATTCAAGCCGACGAAGCGGAAGAAGGGGGAAGGATCGTGGGCTTTCCCTTGTTGAAGGATGAAGACGACGTCCTTGGGATCGTCGTCGAGCCCAAATGTCCGCCCCCCGAGGCGGACCGGATGATTGAACGCATCCGCACCTCCCTCATCTCGCGATACGGTTTCGAACCGGCCCTCATCGTCGTGCTCCATCCGGGACAATTGCCGCAAAGCGTTTCAGGGAGCTATGAGTGGCAAGCGATTCGTCTCGCCGTTCTCCTTGGAACCCTGGGCGAGGCAAAAGCGTGGGTCGCCGACGGCATCGCCCGGGAACACCTGCTCTGTCCGCTGCAGGAGGACACAAGAACAGCAAAAAAAGACGAGGACAGCGCCTTCAGACCGAATACGGTCAAGTCAATCGAGCGCTGGATAAGAAATAAGATACACAAGGAATATTCAGTTCCAAAACTGCAGGCCGAAACTGCACGGTCATTCAATGAAATTGGCATAAGCTCGATATCACAGCTACAGATTACAAGTGATATCGAAAACGCGTTGCTGATAAAGGTCGCGCCGACGGCGACGTGGGAAACCGGGACGATTGGAAAATTCTCCGAGTACATATTCCATATATACAAAAAACATGATATATAGAGGCGGCCTGTCCGTATTGACATTTTGGCTGCCCAAGTAGGAGGCTCGCTCAGACCCTGGCAATGACGATGGGAACGGGCACGACGGCGGCGAGGTCGTTCTCGGCCGATCGGTCATACCCTGTTGCGACCCTGCGCCAAGTTCTCAGGCGTCCGAACCGTCGCACTGGGGATGAAGGCGACGACGTCGCCAACGGCCAGATGGGCCGCATCGCGGACCTTCTCCGGGATCGTCATCCGGCCCTTCGACGTGATGCGGGCGAGTTCCATCGGGAACCCCCATTCCAACGTCCTTACCAGTAGGAATATCGGAACGACGCCATGATCGACAACAGATGCTCCGGCCTGGGCCTCGTCATCGTCGCCAAGTTCATGGCCGCCGTGCAGTCAACTGATGCTGCCGCCGCACTCGTCGGCATGGTCATCCGATGGAACGGATCGAAGATCGAACCTCGTTCTGTACGAAAAGAGCTTGAACAAATAGAACGGTACGGCATCGTATCCTTAGGTCCAGTTGCCGTTCACATCGCTTCCCGCGATGTGTGACTGCGACGGCGAACAATGCTCGCTCACCGGCACTCGGCGGGATTCGATTCCATCCCGGGGGCAAGTGCGATGCGGCCGGGTTGCCACCACCACCCCGTGCCGGCCGCATCGCTTACAGCGCCCTGAACCCGCCTGTCCAAATCCTGCCACACGGCACCGGGGACGGGCTCACGAACATCTGCTGCTGAAAGGTCGGTTTCATGGATTTGCTCGCCGCCACGCTGAAATACGTTCCGATAGTGGTGCTCGGCCTGCTTCCGATCATGAACCCGCTCAGCACCGTTCCGCTGTTTCTGGCGCTGACCAAGCGCATGTCGGACGCGCGCAGGCGGCAGCAGGCGCGCCGCGCCTGCCTGTACGCCTTCGCGATCCTCACCGTCTTCCTGTTCATCGGAAACGGCGTCATCGCGCTGTTCGGCATCTCGCTCGCCGGCATCCGGGTCGCCGGCGGGCTGATCATCCTGCTGTTGGCGTTCAGGATGCTGTTCTCGGGCGAGAGCGAGGCCACCTCGCTCGACGCCTCTCCATCGGAGATCAAGCAGGCGGAACTCGACTTCTCCTTCTCGCCGCTCGCCATGCCGAGCCTCAGCGGCCCGGGATCGATCGCCGTGGTTATGGGCTACGGCTCGCAGATCCCCGACAATGCGCTGGTTTTCGGCCACGCCGTCGTGGTGGCCGGCATCGCCATCACGGTGGCCGTGGCCTATGTGGCGCTCTCGTGCTCGTCGTGGATCGCCAAGTTCCTCGGCCCGCACGGCATCCAGGCCGTCACCAAGATCATGGGATTCCTGCTCGCCTGCATCGCGGTGCAGTTCATCGCCTCGGGGATCAGGGATTTCGTCGCGACATTCGGGTGAATGCCCAATTCGGCCTGCCAAGCCCGGCAATGGACATCACAGCCTGCGGCCCGCGGCAAGGCGGGGTGCGGAAAACAGACCAGGCAGACTGTTTTGGGTCGATTTTTAGGCTATATGGCACAGTCGCCCCCGGCATCGGCAGGACATACCGGCATTGGCGGCATTGCCGTTCCGGAAGGTTGCCTTCACCCCGCCGCCGACACAAATCCGCCACCACTTGTGGCTAAACCCCGGGCGCGAGACGTGCTAAGACCGGGCCATCATGGAAGTCCACCATCCTGAACTGACCGCCGCCGCCCTGGTGGCCCTGGCCGCGCTGTTGTGCGGCACGGTCATGACGCGCCTGCGCCAGCCGGCCATCGTCGGCTACATCCTGGCCGGCGTGGTGCTGGGCCCCAGCGGCCTGTCGCTGGTCTCGAACCGCGAAGCCATCGGCACCCTGGCCGAATTCGGGGTGCTGATGCTGCTGTTCGTCATCGGCATCGAGCTGGACATCCGCCGCTTCGTCCAGGGCTGGAAGGTGGCCGCCTTCGTCACAGCCCTGCAGATCGCCGGCTCGGTGGGCACGGCATTGGCCTTGCGCGACGTGCTGGGCTGGAGCTTCGGCCTGTCCATGGTGCTGGGCTTCGCGGTGGCGGTGTCGTCCACCGCCGTGGTCATCAAGATGCTGGAAAGCTCGGGCGATCTCGACAAGCCGGTCGGCCGCACCATCATCGGCATCCTGATCGCCCAGGACATGGCGGTGGTGCCGATGATGCTGTTCCTGGGCGGGCTGGAGCGCAAGGGCATCATGCCCATGGACGTGGCCCGGGTGGCGTTCTCGGTGGTGTTCCTGGTGGTGCTGTTCTGGGTGCTGGTCAAGAAGGACATCCGCCTGCCCCTTGCCGACCGCCTGGTGAAATCGGTGGAACTGGGGCCGCTGACCGCCCTGGCGTGGTGCCTGAGCGCCGCCGCCCTGTCGGGCCTGATGGATCTGTCGCCGGCCTACGGCGCCTTCCTCGGCGGCGTCATCATCGGCAATTCGGCGCAGCGCGAGATGGCGCTGAAGAACGCCGCCCCGGTGCAGAACGTGCTGCTGATGGTGTTCTTCCTGTCCATCGGGCTGCTGCTCGACTTCACTTTCATCTGGAGGCACCTCGCCCAGGTGCTGACCCTGCTGCTGATGGTCACCCTGTTCAAGACCATGCTGAACGTCAGCGCGCTCCGCCTGCTGCGCCAGGACTGGCGCACCGCCTTCCTGGCCGGCGTGGCCCTGGCGCAGATCGGCGAGTTCTCGTTCCTGCTGGCCGAGGTGGGCAAGGCGGGCAGGCTGATATCGGGCAACGAGACCAAGCTGGTGGTGGCCGTGACCGTGCTGTCGCTGGTGTTGTCGCCGTTCTGGCTGTTCACCATGCGCCGCCTGCACCGGGTGGCGGTGGACGGCACCACCTCGTTGCGCGGGGTGCTGGCCGCCGTCTACGGCCGCGAGGCCGGCGCCGTGGCCCGTGTGATCGCCACGGGACGCAAGTTGCTGCCCAAGCCGAAGGCCGCCGATGCCTGACATGTATCATGAAACCGTGCTGGGCGGCGTGGTCGCCGGCATCGACGAGGTCGGACGCGGCCCGCTGGCCGGGCCGGTGATCGCGGCGGCGGTGATCGTCGATCCCGCCACCCTGCCCCCGCGCCTGACGGCGGAACTGGACGATTCCAAGAAGCTCTCGGCCAGGAAGCGCGAAGCCCTGGCGGCGCTGGTGCTGGAAAGCTGCCACGTCGGCATCGGCGAGGCCAGCGTCGAAGAGATCGACCGCCTGAACATCCTGAAGGCCACCTTCCTGGCCATGCGCCGGGCGCTGGACGCCCTGGGCCGGCCGGTGGACCACGCCCTGGTCGACGGCAACCAGGTGCCGCCCCTGGACTGCACGGTGCGCTGCCTGGTGGGTGGCGACGGCCTCAGCCTGTCCATCGCCGCCGCCTCGGTGGTGGCCAAGGTGCGGCGCGACCGGCTGATGGCCGACCTTGCCCTGGCCCATCCCGGTTACGGCTGGGAGAAGAACGCCGGCTACGGCACCGCCGCGCATCTGGAGGCGCTGCGGCGCCAGGGACCGACCCCGCACCACCGCAAGAGCTTCGCCCCCGTCGCCCGGCTCAGCCTGCTGTAAGCCGGTCCCCGGCACCATGGGCCAGAACGTCCCACAGCGCCAGGCCGCCCACCACCAGCCCGACGGCCACGTGGTTCCACAGGGCGGCGGCGGTGTCGGCGCCGGCAAAGCCCATCACCCAGGGCGCGACCAGCAGCCAGACGCCCAGGATGACGTTCACCCATTCCTGCCAGACGGCGAACAGGATCAGCGCCGACAGCGACACCGCGCCGATCACCAGCCCCATGATCCAGGAGTTCCACGCCGCCGAGCGCACCGCCTCGTAGCCCAGCACCCAGGGCGCGGCGAACAGCCAGCCGGCCACCGCCAGATTGGCCCAATCCTGCCAGAAACGCACCAGTCCGCGTGGTCCGATGGGCATGTCGGCCTCCCGTCCCTCAAGCATCCTGCCGCCATGTGGGCGGGTGCCGGATGGGAGGCAATACGCCCATCAGGAGATGGGCTTTCGAAGGCTCTCGACAGAATCACGCGATTCCAATAGGTTCTATCAAGACTCTCGCTTTTGACTCGAAATGAATCCATGGCCCTGCCGCTCGACACCATCCTTGAAGGCGATTGCATCGCCCATCTCGACTCCCTGCCGTCCCGCTCGGTGGACCTGATCTTCGCCGATCCGCCCTACAACCTTCAGCTGGGCGGCGCGCTTCTGCGCCCCAACAACAGCAAGGTGGACGGCGTCGACGACGCGTGGGACCGCTTCGACAGCTTCAAGGATTACGACGACTTCACCCGCCGCTGGTTGAGCGCGGCGCGCCGCGTGCTGAAGGACGACGGCGCGCTGTGGGTGATCGGCAGCTACCACAACATCTTCCGCGTCGGTGCCACGTTGCAGGATCTGGGCTTCTGGATGCTGAACGACATCGTCTGGCGCAAGTCCAACCCCATGCCCAATTTCCGCGGCACCCGCTTCACCAACGCCCATGAGACGCTGATCTGGTGCGCCAAATCGGCCGAAGCGCGCTACACCTTCAACTACGACGCCATGAAGGCGCTCAACGACGACCTTCAGATGCGTAGCGACTGGACCATTCCCCTGTGCACCGGCACCGAGCGGCTGAAAGGGGCCGAGGGCGCCAAGGTGCACCCGACCCAGAAGCCCGAGATGCTGCTGTTCCGCGTGCTGATGGCGACCACCAGGCCCGGCGACGTGGTGGTGGACCCGTTCTTCGGCACCGGCACCACCGGCGCGGTGGCCAAGAAGCTGGGCCGCCACTTCATCGGCATGGAACGCGACCCCGGCTACATCGCCGCCGCCAGGGAGCGCATCGCCAAGGCGCGCCCCGCCACCGACCTCGCGCTGCTGGCGACGCCGTCCAAGCGCGCCGAGCCGCGCATTCCCTTCGGCGCCGTGGTCGAACGCGGCCTGCTGGAGCCGGGCACCGTGCTGTACGGCGGCGACAAGGCGAAATGGACCGCCAGGGTGCGCGCCGACGGCACGCTGGTCACGTCGAGCGCGCAGGGCGACCATCGCGGCTCGATCCACAAGGTCGGCGCGCTGGTGCAGAACGCGCCGGCCTGCAACGGCTGGACCTTCTGGCACATGAAGGAGGGCGACGAGATGGTGCCCATCGATGCATTGCGCCAGAAGATCAGGGCCGAACTTCACTGAAGCGGAGCCAGGCGCGTTCGCCGTAGCCTGGCGTGTCGAACTCCGCCTCGACGTGCTGCCGGGCGGGGCAGTCGTCGCTCAGCCGATGATTCCCATCATCCAGGCGAAAAGGACAACGCTGCCGAGAAGGGCGGGAATCACGACTTGAGGGGTAACAAAATCCGTAAATGAGCGTGGCTTTTTTGCAGTATTTTCCGCCACCGGGTGATTGATCATTTATAATTTTCCTTTACTACGAACCATTAAACTCCACGCTCATTATGATGCTATTTTTTCGAATAGCGAGAAATCAAAAGATAAATATCAATTTTTATTTTATGGCCGAATTCCACCCGCGTGCCGGCATGGCGGAGACGTTGACCTTCGGCGCCGGCGGGCTTAGGTTTCCGCTCTTTCCTTAACCGTCGAGTAGCAACCCCATGTCCGACCTTTCCCAACTCGCCCGCAACGCTACCGCCTGGCCGTTCCAGGAAGCCAAGGCCCTGCTGGACGAACGGCTGAAAGGCAAATGCCCGGACAAGGGCTACGTGCTGTTCGAGACCGGCTACGGCCCCTCGGGCCTGCCCCATATCGGCACCTTCGGCGAGGTGGCGCGCACCACCATGGTGCGCAACGCTTTCCGCACCCTGGCGCCCGACATCCCCACCCGCCTGTTCGCCTTTTCCGACGACATGGACGGGCTGCGCAAGGTGCCGGACAACATCCCCAACCCGGAGATCGTGCGCCCGCACCTGGGCAAGCCGCTGACCGAGGTGCCCGACCCGTTCGGCACCCATGACAGCTTCGGCGCCCACAACAACGCCCGCCTGCGCGCCTTCCTCGACGCCTTCGGCTTCGAATACGAATTCCAGTCGGCTACCGAATGGTACAAGGCCGGCAGGTTCGACGCCGCCAAGCTGCGCATCCTGGAATGCTATGACGAGGTCATCAACGTCATCCTGCCGACGCTGGGCGCGGAGCGGCGCCAGACCTATTCGCCGTTCCTGCCGCTCTGCCCGGAGACCGGAATCGTGCTGCAGGTCCCGGTGGTCGAGCGCGACGTCAAGGCCGGCACCATCGTCTACAGGCGCGACGACGGCAAGCTGGTCGAGACCCCGGTCACCGGCGCGCACTGCAAGATGCAGTGGAAGGCCGACTGGGCCATGCGCTGGTATGCGCTGGGCGTGGATTACGAGATGAGCGGCAAGGACCTGATCCCGTCGGTGGAACTGTCGGGCCGCATCTGCCGCAATATCGGCGGCCGCCCGCCCATGAACCTGACCTACGAGCTGTTCCTGGACGACCAGGGCCAGAAGATCAGCAAGTCCAAGGGCAACGGCCTGGCCGTCGAGGATTGGCTGAAATACGCCCCCGACGCCAGCCTGGCGCTGTTCATGTACCAGAAGCCCAAGGCGGCCAAGCGGCTGTACTTCGACATCATCCCGCGCTCGGTGGACGATTGGCTGACCTATCTCGACAAGTTCGAGGGCGAGGACGCGGCCAAGCGCCTGGACAATCCGGCCTGGCACATCCACAACGGCAAGCCGCCGAAGGAAGAGGCGCATCTGTCCTTCAGCATCCTGCTGAACCTCGCCAGTGTGTGCAACGCCGAGGACAAGACGGTGCTGTGGGGCTTCATCCGCCGCTATGCCCCCGGCGCCAGCCCGGAGACCGCGCCCATCCTGGACAAGCTGGTGGAAGGCGCCGTCGCCTATTACGCCGACTTCGTCAAGCCGGCCAAGAGGTACCGCCTCGCCACCGCCGCCGAACGCCGGGCCTTCGCCGACCTCAAGGCCAGACTGGAGGCGGCGGGCCCCGACGCCAGCGCCGAGGATCTGCAGGACGCCGTCTACGAGATCGGCAAGCGCGACGCCTTCCCCGAACTGAAGGCGTGGTTCAAGGCCTGCTACGAAGTGCTGCTGGGCCAGGAGCAGGGGCCGCGCATGGGCAGCTTCATCAAGCTCTATGGCGTCGACAATACCATCGCCCTGCTGGACAAGGCCATCGCCGGCACCGCCATGGCCTGACTGGCCGGCCGGCGGAGGGATCTATACGAAAGGCTATGCCTGTGGGTGTAGCCTTTTTCGTGCCTGCGCGATGGTGAAGGAATCCCCCGCATGGCATGCGAAAAATACATGGCTGATATGCGCATATAGTTCATTATGCAATCTCAGAATGCTTTTCAAGCACGGATACTCTCTTTGGGAGATTTTCTGATACGGTTTTTCCTGAAGTCACCACCGTGCGCCTAAGGTTCCCTCATCCTTTGGATGGTAAGTATTAATACGTCCCTCATACTACATACCGCTTGTATAGGCACCCACCCCTTGCATTAGCCTCCCACGGAAGCATTTACCACTAAAACGCCACAGACGCGGGAGTGGTTATCATGAATACCCTTGGCGAGCGGCTGGAATTTCTTGATATCAGCCAAGAGGATTGCGCCCTCCTGCACTCATTCAAGAAAACGCTGGAAACCCGCATTGATGGGTTGCTTGACAAATTTTATGAAAAATTGCTGTCCACGCCGGAACTGGCACCGCTTTTCAAGAACGCAGCCCATATCGAGCATGCCAAGGCGGCGCAGCGCGGCCATTGGATGCGTCTGTTCTCCGCCCAGTTCGACGAAGGATACTATCAATCCGTGCGCGACATCGGCCGCGCCCACAGCCGCATCGGCCTGCAGCCGCGCTGGTATATCGGCGGCTACGCCATGGTGCTGGGCGAATTGCTGGCCGCCGCCTCCGAGTGCTGCCCGCCCGGTCTGCTGGCGCGCAGGCACACGCCCGAACTGGTGAAGCTGCATTCCGCCATCACGCGGCTGGTCATGCTGGACATCGATCTGGCCCTCTCGGTCTATCTGGACGAGGAAAAGGCGGTGCACGACCGGTTCGTCGAGCGCATCGGCACCGAATTCACCGGCTCGGTGCTGGGCATCGTGGACGAATTGGTGCACGAGGCCGAGCATATCGGCGGCGAGGCCACCGAATTGCACAAGGCCGCCGAATCCGCCGGCACCCAGGCCCGCACGGTGGCCGAGGCGTCGGAAGGCACCAACGCCAACGTCCAGATGGTGGCGGCGGCGGTCGAGGAGATGTCGGTGTCGATCCGCGAGATTTCCTCGCACCTTTCCAATCAGGTGACCATTTCCGCCCAGGCCCTGAACGACGGCCACCAGGCCGACCGCCATGCCAAGAGCCTGACCGAATGCGCGGCACGCATCGGCGAGGCCGTCGGCCTCATCAGCGACATCGCCGCCCAGACCAATCTGCTGGCGCTCAACGCCACCATCGAGGCGGCGCGGGCCGGCGATAGCGGCAAGGGCTTCGCCGTGGTCGCCAACGAGGTCAAGGCCCTGGCCAACCAGGTGGCCCGCACCACCAACGACATCCGCACCCTGGTGGATGAAGTGCGCAGCGTGGCGTCCAGCACCGCCGACGCCATCCAGGCGGTGACCGGCACCATCGCCGAGATGGACCACGCCACCGGCGCCATCGCCGCCGCCGTGGAGGAGCAGTCGGCGGCCACCCGCACCATCGCCGAGAACGTGCACGAGGCCGCCCGCAGCACCCAGACGGTGACGGTGACCATCAACGAGGTCCGCGACATCGTGGTGCTGACCGAGCGTTGCGCCGACAACACCAAGCTCGGCATGGACGTCCTGGCCGGCCGCGCCACCCGCCTGCACGGCCACGTCAACCAGTTCGTCCAGCAATTGCGGGCGTGACGCGGCACCGGACGGACGGAAAGCCCCCGGCATCCGCCGGGGGCTTTCCGTCTTGCGGAAAAACAAAACGCTGGAGGGGGGAGCGATACACGATGGCGCCGTCATCCTGGCTGGGGCGCCGCGCCGCCTATTCCCCGACCACCAGCACCTGCCCCAGGACGCCGAGAGTCTCGACGCTGCCCAGGCGGGCGGTGGAATAGAGCAGGTGGTCCTCGTAGGACACGCCCAGGGTCGCCAGAGCGGTGGCGCCGCCGCACAGCGCGCGGGCGACCTCGCCGCCGCAGCCCTGCCTGGCGTGCTCGATCATGGCGCGGGCATGGCGATCCTCATGGGGATTGGTGGCGGCCAGCACGCCGAACACCGCCACGCCGGCAGGGACCATCAACTTGATCATCTTCACCCCGAACCCGTCATGCACTGGAGAAATAGGTGGGGTCGCGCCCATCCTTCGGCCAGTGTCAAAGATGGGGACGTTTCCTAATCCGATTTCTTCTTGCCGATCCTCGGCTCCTCGCCCTTGAGCAGGCGGGAAATGTTCTGCCTATGCCGGATGAATCCGACCACCGCCAGGCCGGCGGCCATGGCGGCCAGGGCGGGGGTGGCGAAGAGCCAGGCGTAGAGCGGCGCCAGCGCCAGCGCCACCAGCGCCGCCAGCGACGAGATGCGGAAGGCGAAGGCCGCCGCCAGCCAGCTCAGGCCGCAGGCGATGCCCACCGGCCAGGCGGCGGCGAACAGGGTGCCGAAGGTGGTCGCCACCCCCTTGCCGCCCTCGAATTTCAGCCAGACCGGAAAATTGTGCCCCAGCACGGCGCTGAAGCCTGCCACCGGCACCCACTCGGCGCCCAGCAGCGCCCAGGCCAGGCCCACGGCGATGGCGCCCTTGCCGCCGTCGAGCAGCAAGGTGGCGAGCGCAAGGCCCTTGCGGCCGGTGCGCAACACGTTGGTGGCGCCGATATTGCCCGACCCGATCTCGCGGATGTCGCCCAGGCCGGCGGCACGGGTCAGCACCAGCCCGAAGGGAACCGAACCGAGCAGATAGCCGCCCAGGGCGGCGAGAGCGGCCTCAAGCATTTCTGTTGAACACGCTGCGGCCGTCGATCACGGTGCGGACCACCTGCCCCTGGACCGGGCGGCCATCGAAAGGCGAGTTCTTGGACTTGGAGCGGAACCTCTCGGGATCCACCACCCAGGCGCGGTCGGGGTCGAACAGCACCAGATCGGCGGCGGCACCGACCTTGAGCCGGCCGGCCTTGAGCCCCAGGATGGCGGCCGGGGCCGAGGTCACCAGCTTGAGCGCGTCCAGCAGGTCGAGATGGCCGTTGTGATAGAGTTCCAGCGTCACCGCCAGCAGGGTCTCCAGCCCGACGCCGCCGAATTCCGCCTGCACGAAGGTCTGGCGCTTGGAATCGGCGTCCTGCGGGGCGTGGTCCGAGGCCACGGCGTCGATGACGCCGTCCTTCAGACCCTGCACCACCGCCTGACGGTCGGCCTCGCTGCGCAGCGGCGGCGACAGCTTGGCGAAGGTGCGGTAATCGCCCACCGCCAGTTCGTTCAGCGCGAAATAGGGCGGCGCCGCGTCGCAGGTGACGGGCAGGCCCCTGGCCTTGGCCTTGGCGATGACCGCGATGCCCTCGGCGGTGCTGACGTGGCCGGCGTGATAGCGCCCGCCGGTCATTTCCACCAGCCGCATGTCGCGTTCCAGCATGATCGCCTCGGCCGCCGCCGGAATGCCGGACAGGCCCATGCGCGTCGCCAGTTCACCGGCGTTCATCAGGCCGCCGGCGGCGAGCGCCGGCTCTTCCGGGTGCTGCACGATCATGGCGCCGAAGGTGGCGGCATAGGACAGGGCGCGGCGCATGACCTGGGCGTTGCTAACGGCCCTGGTGCCGTCGGTGAAGGCCAGCGCCCCGGCCTCGGCCAGGAAGCCCATCTCGGACAGTTCCCTGCCTTCCAGCTTCTTGGTGATGGCGGCATAGGGATAGACCTTGGCCAGGCCGTTCTTGCGGGCGCGGCGGGCGACGAATTCCACCGTCGCCACCTCGTCGATCACCGGATCGGTGTTGGGCAGGCAGACCATGGAGGTGACGCCGCCGGCCACGGCGGCCTCGCCGGCCGATTTCAGCGTCTCCTTGTGCTCCTCGCCCGGCTCGCGCAATTGCACGCGCATGTCCACCAGGCCGGGAGCCAGGCACAGGCCCTGGACGTCGACCACCTGGATGCCCTCGGGCACGCCGCCCTGGAACAGGCCGGGGCCGACGTCGGCGATGGCCTCGCCGTTGGTGAGCAGGGCGCCCGTGGCGTTCAGCCCGGTGGCGGGGTCGAGCAGGCGGGCGTTGACGTAGGCGACAAGGCCGGCTTGGGCGCGGTTGGGCATCAGGCGGCGACCGGATTGGCGAGGTTGCGGGTCAGCAGGTCGAGGCAAGCCATGCGCACGGCCACGCCCATTTCCACCTGCTCGCGGATCAGCGAGCGTTCCACGTCGTCGGCGACGTCGGAATCGATCTCGACGCCTCGGTTCATCGGGCCGGGATGCATGATGACCGCGTCGGGCTTGGCGCGCGACAGCTTGTCGTAATCCAGGCCGAAGAAGTGGAAGTACTCGCGGATCGACGGGATGAAATTGCCGCTCATGCGCTCGTTCTGGATGCGCAGCATCATCACCACGTCCACGCCGTCCAGGCCCTTGCGCATGTCGTGGAAGACCTCGACGCCCATGCGCGACACGTCCGACGGCATCAGGGTGCGCGGGCCGATCAGGCGCACCTGCGCGCCCATGGCGTTGAGCAGGTAGATGTTGGAGCGGGCCACGCGCGAATGCACCACGTCGCCGCAGATCGCCACGGTCAGGCCGTCGATGCGGCCCTTGCGGCGGCGGATGGTCAGCGCGTCCAGCAGCGCCTGGGTGGGATGCTCGTGGCTGCCGTCGCCGCCGTTGATGACGGCGCAGTTGACCTTTTCCGACAGCAGCTTGACCGCGCCCGAATCGGGATGGCGCACCACCAGCACGTCCAGGTGCATGGCGTTGAGCGTCATGGCGGTGTCGATCAGCGTCTCGCCCTTGGTCACCGACGAGGCCGAGGTCTGCATGTTGATGACGTCGGCCCCCAGCCGCTTGCCCGCCAGTTCGAACGAGGTGCGGGTGCGGGTGGAGTTCTCGAAGAACAGGTTGACCACCGTGCGCCCGCCCAGCAGGTTCTTGCGCTTGTCGGCGGATCGGTTCTGCACGACATAGCCTTCGGCCAGGTCGAGAATGTTGGTGATCTCCTGCGGGCCGAGGCCCTGGATGCCCAGGAGATGACGGTGCGGAAAGCGCGGTTCGGTCATGATGGCCGAACTATATGGCGGCCATGCGTCCCCTGCAAGCGGCTGACGCATGGCTTGCGAGTCGATTCAGGGATGATTTCGCCCGCGCAAATCCGTACACTGCGCATAATATGGATGCGCCGTAGATGCGCGAGTAGGCACAAGTCCTTACGAAGACCATATAACGGCACAAACAGGTGAAACCTACCATTGGCGCAGTCATTTGAGAACATTCGACTGGTGATTGCAGATCCCAGTCCCATGATAAGAAGTGGATTGAAGGGCGCCCTTTACTCCATCGGCTTTCGCTCAATATTGGAAACCAGCAGTTTCATCAAGCTGCACGATCTTATCGAGCAGGATGCGATCGACCTGCTGGTCACCTCCAGCGAGCTGGAGGACAACGAGGTCGGCTTCCTGATCAGCGAGATGCGCAACCAGCGCCTGGGCGTCAATCCCTTCCAGGTGGTCATCACGCTGCTGGCCAGCGCCGAGCCGGACTACGTCAAGCGCGTCATCGATTCCGGCGCCGACGACCTGCTGCTGACCCCCGTGTCGCCCGACCAGTTGATCCTGCGCATCGAGAAGCTGCTGCGCGTCCGCAAGCCGTTCGTCGTCACCCACGACTACACCGGTCCCGACCGCCGCACCAAGGCGCGCGCCTTCGACACCCATTCCGCCCCCATGCTGGAGGTGCCCAACCCCCTGAAGATCAGGGCGGAATCCTCCAGCCTGGACGGCACGCGGCTGAACCGCATGGTGGCCGAAAGCGCCGTCACCCTGAACCGCATGAAGATCGAACGCTACGCGGTGCAGATCGACTGGCTCATCACCCATATCCACGCCACCATCCGCGACGGCGTCAACTCCGATCCGGGGGCCCTGACCCCCTATACCGCCAAGCTGGCGCTGGTGGCCGAGGACATGATCCGCCGCATGCGCGGCACCCCGACGGAAACCCACAGCAAGCTGGCCGCCGACATCCTGCACATCGCCCATCAGTTGGAGCAGGACATGGCGGCGGTCCCGTTCGCCGTGCTGGAGCAGGTCAACACCCTGTCG
>AGTN01031475.1_pt1 | contig 15243 bp, 12 predicted proteins | sample 314218 | NCBI WGS metagenome assembly AGTN01 (sample SAMN02954264, study PRJNA73603) | bioreactor metagenome | biome: terrestrial; feature: non-aerated bioreactor; material: poplar woody material; isolation source: poplar biomass | place: USA | collected 2006-12 | reverse complement strand
ACCCCTTTCCCCGCATGGGACGGAGAAGACTACAGGGATTTGCCCCTGCTCATCAAAGTAAAAGGAAAATGTACCACCGATCATATTTCCATGGCGGGGCCGTGGCTTCGTTTCCGCGGACATCTCGATAATATTTCCGACAATATGCTCATCGGGGCGGTGAACGTTTTCAACGATAAGACCAATGCCGTGCTCAATCCCGAAACATTGGAATATATTCCTGTGCCCACGTTGGCGCGTAAATTCAAGGCCTACGGAGTAGGCTCTATCGTGATTGCCGAAGAGAACTACGGCGAAGGGTCGAGTCGCGAGCATGCCGCCATGGAACCGCGTCATCTGAACGTGAAAGTGATTCTGGTGAAATCGTTTGCCCGGATTCACGAAACCAACCTCAAGAAACAGGGAATGCTGGCGCTCACTTTCGTAAATAAGGACGATTACGATAAAGTGCAGGAGAGGGATAAAATAAATGTCATCGGATTGAAAGACTTTACTCCCGGTAAAAATCTGACGATAGAACTGGTTCATCCGGATGGTACAAAAGATATATTCGAAGCGGCCCACACCTATAACGAACAGCAAATTGGGTGGTTTAAGGCGGGAAGCGCGTTAAATGCAATGAGGAAGTAGAATGAAATCTGAACAGTGAGTTTTAAATGCAGCATAAACCGGAAATTGGATGCAAATAACCAAACAAGTTGATAAACTGGTCGTTCCCGATAATCCGGGAATACCCTTCATTGAAGGGGACGGAATAGGGAAAGAGATTACACCTTTCGTACAGCAGATTATTGATAAAGCGGTTGAGAAATCGTACGACGGGGCGCGCAAAATAGCATGGAAAGAGGTCTTGGCGGGCGAAAAAGCGTTCAACAAAGTGGGAACATGGCTGCCGCAAGAAACCGTGGATGCTTTTCGCAACTGTCTGGTGGGGATAAAAGGGCCGCTTACCACCCCGGTGGGAGAGGGAATCCGTTCCCTCAATGTGGCGCTGCGCCAGGAACTGGATCTATACGTCTGCCTCCGGCCTGTACGATGGTTTAAAGGGGTGGCGACACCGCTGTTGCATCCCGAAAAAGTACAAGTAACCATTTTCCGCGAAAACACGGAAGACATCTACGCCGGAATAGAGTGGGCTGCCGGAACGCCCGAACTGAAAAAGGTGTTGAAATTTCTGAATGAGGAGATGGGGGTAACAAAAATCCGTTTTCCCGAAACCTCTTCTATCGGCGTGAAGCCCGTATCTATGGAAGGGACCGAACGATTGGTCCGCGCGGCCATCGACTATGCGTTGGAGCATCAGTTGCCCTCGGTCACGCTGGTGCACAAAGGCAACATTATGAAGTTCACTGAAGGTGGTTTTAAGAAATGGGGATACGCCTTAGCCGAACGTGAATATCCCGATCAGACATTTACCGAACACACATTCAACCGAATAAAAGCGGAACGCGGGCTGGAAAAGGCGGTGGAAGAGTATAATACCGCCGTTGAATCGAGAAAAGTATTCATTAAAGATGTGATAGCCGATGCTTTTTTGCAAAACACACTTCTCAAACCTGAAGAATATTCGGTTGTAGCTACGCTCAACCTGAACGGCGATTATATCTCCGATCAGTTGGCAGCCATGGTGGGTGGCATCGGTATTGCCCCCGGAGCAAACATCAATTACACTACCGGACACGCTATCTTTGAAGCTACCCATGGAACCGCACCCGACATTGTGGGGAAAGATCAGGCCAATCCTTGTTCCATGCTGCTTTCGGGCATAATGATGCTGGAATACCTGGGATGGACTGAAGCCGGAAAAACCATTACCTCATCGTTGGAAAAACTCTTTGAGGACGGATATGGCACTCCTGATCTGGCACGTTTTATGAAAAACGGTAAAGCGTTATCCACTTCGGAGTTTTCACAAAAAGTGAGGGAAAACTTGTGATATAATTACTTTTTTTAAACAAAAATAGGTGGTACATGTTAAACGACTAAGAAGTGAAAACTTTAACCGAGCTCAATATTGAAGCAGATTAACAAACAAAATATAGCAATATGGATAATGTACAAATAACGAAAACTTTATCAGATTCAATAGCCTTTACCAGCAATATCGATAAAGATCTTTTTCCTAAAATGGGAGTAAAACGTGGACTTCGCAACGAAGACCACTCCGGGGTACTCGCAGGGCTTACCCGCGTAGGCGATGTAGTCGGCTATGAGCGCCAGGGCGATGGAACATTGAAACCCATTCCCGGGAAATTGTTTTACCGGGGGATGGATGTGGAAGACTTTGTTAAAGGGATTCAATCCGAAAACCGACTCGGATTTGAAGAGTCCGCCTTCCTCCTTTTATCGGGTAAGCTGCCCAATAGGGAAGAACTGGATAGTTTCTGCAGCTTAATCTCTCAGACGATGCCTTTAAACCATACGGCAACGATGAATATCCTTTCCCTGAAGGGGAAGAACATCATGAACATTCTGGCAAGAAGCGTCCTGGAGTTATACGCCTATGATGACAATCCGGATGATATTTCACCCGATAACCTTATCAAGCAGTCCATTAACCTCATTGCCAAGTTCCCCACCATCATCGCGTATGCCTATCAGGTGCTGCGCCACAATCAGATGGGGCGTTCGTTACACATCCGTCATCCGTATGAAGACCGTTCGGTTGCCGAAAATTTCCTCTTTATGATGAAAGGACGGGATAAATATACCGACCTGGATGTTAGAATTCTGGATTTGGCATTGATTCTGCACGCAGAACACGGAGGAGGGAACAACTCCACCTTCTCGGTACGCGTAACCAGCTCCACCGAAACGGATACTTACTCTGCCATTGCGGCCGGGATCGGGTCATTGAAAGGTCCGCTTCACGGAGGCGCCAACATTAAGGTACAGGGCATGTTGGAAGACATGAAGAAAAATGTGAGTGATTGGAAAAGTGTGGAACAGGTGGATAATTACCTGCACAAGATACTCAATAAAGAAGCTTTCGATCGTACGGGACTCATCTATGGTATCGGGCACGCGGTATATACTATCAGCGATCCGCGTGCAGGCCTTCTGAAAGGGATGGCACACGACCTTGCCAAAGAGAAGGGATGCGAGGAAGAGCTTGAATTCATGGAGCTTATCGAAGAACGTGCCGTAAAAACATTTCTTGATTTTAAAAAGTTAACAGCCAAGGCGAATACATGTATTAACGTGGATTTCTATTCAGGGTTCGTTTACAATGTCATCGGACTACCGGCTGAAGTCTTCACTCCGTTGTTTGCTATGGCGCGCATCGTAGGTTGGTCGGCTCATCGTATAGAAGAAATGAACTTCACCAGCAAACGCCTTATCCGGCCCGCATACAAGAATGTCCGTGAGAAACAGTCCTTTGTGCCGATAAACGAAAGAAAGTAGCAATGCAAAAGATAAAAGTGCAAAATCCTATTGTAGAGCTCGATGGCGACGAAATGACCCGTATCATCTGGTCGTTCATCAAAGAGCAGTTAATATTGCCGTACCTCGATCTGGATATCAAATATTATGACCTCAGCATACAGAGCCGTGACGCTTCAGACGACCGGGTGACCGTAGAGGCTGCCGAGGCCATCAAACAATACAATGTGGGCGTCAAGTGCGCCACCATAACGCCCGATGAGGCGCGCGTAGAAGAATTCGGCTTGAAAAAAATGTGGAAATCGCCCAACGGAACCATTCGTAACATCGTGGGCGGCACGGTTTTCCGTGAGCCGATTATCTGCGACAATATTCCGCGTTACGTGCAGGGGTGGACGGAGCCAATTATTATCGGACGTCACGCTTTTGGCGACCAGTACCGCGCTACGGATACGGTTATTAAAGGCAAAGGGACCCTGCGTATGACGTTTACCGGCGAAGACGGTAAGACGCAAAGCTGGGAAATATTTCACTTTGAGGGTGATGGCGTTGCCCTGGCGATGTACAACACCGATGAATCTATTTACGGTTTTGCCCGTTCCTCCTTTCAGATGGCTCTGACGAAAAAATATCCGCTGTATATGTCTACAAAAAACACCATATTGAAGGCATACGACGGCCGTTTTAAAGATATCTTTCAGGAAGTGTATGAGAATGAATTTAAGACTGAATTCAAAAGAACCGGTATTACCTATGAGCACCGCTTGATTGATGATATGGTAGCGTCGGCCATGAAGTGGAGCGGAGGTTTTGTGTGGGCCTGTAAGAATTACGACGGCGATGTGCAATCGGATACCGTAGCGCAGGGTTTCGGTTCGTTGGGGATGATGTCGTCGGTGTTGGTTACACCCGACGGTAAAACGGTAGAAGCCGAAGCAGCGCATGGAACGGTAACGCGCCATTACCGTCAGCATCAGCAGGGAAAAGAGACAAGTACCAACCCCATCGCCTCTATTTTCGCGTGGACGCGAGGACTGGCACACCGGGGCAGGCTCGATAACAATCAGCCGTTGATATCCTTCTGCGAGAAACTGGAGCAGGTATGTGTAGAAACCGTGGAAAGCGGCGAAATGACGAAAGACCTTGCGCTGCTTGTACACGGAAACAACGCATCGCGCGATACGTATTTAACTACTCAGGAGTTTTTAAACGCGTTGAAACGTAATTTGGAAACAAAACTTTCGTAAATACCATAATGTACAACAGGAAACAAGGGCGGCCTCGTTGGCCGCCCTTGTGGATGCTGTTCCGTGTGCAAGGTGTTGAAAGTTACTCTTCCTTTTCCTGTGCTTCGTATGCTTTCAGAAGCTTGTCCTGCACATCCGACGGGACAAGTTCATAGCTGGAGAATTTCATAGAGAAAGAACCCCTGCCTCCGGTAATCGAGCTTAACGAAGTGGAGTAGGAGCTCATCTCTTTCAAAGGAACTTTCGCCTTCAGCTTTTCAAATCCCTTTTCACTTTCCATCCCCATAATCATGGCGCGCCGTCCTTGCAGGTCGCTCATCACATCACCCATATATTCGCCCGGTACGGAAACAACCACGTCATATATAGGTTCGAGAATCTTCGGGCCTGCGTTCTTGAAGGCCGTGCTGAACGCGTTACGCCCGGCAAGCATAAAAGAGATCTCATTGGAATCTACCGGGTGCATCTTTCCATCGTACACGATGACGCGCACGTCGCGGGCGTAGGATCCGGTAAGAGGGCCTTGCTCCATGCGTCCCATAATTCCTTTTAAGATAGCGGGAAGAAAGCGCGTGTCGATAGCCCCGCCCACAATACTGTTTACAAATACCAGTTTTCCGCCCCAGTCCAGATCAATGAGCTGCGTATCACGGTTCTGTATTTTAAACTCCTGCCCGTTAAACCTGTAAATCTCAGGCACGGCCATCCCTTCTATATAGGGTTCTACGATAAGGTGCACTTCTCCGAACTGGCCGGCGCCACCCGATTGTTTTTTGTGGCGATAATCGGCACGCGATGCTTTCGTGATGGTTTCCCGATAGGGGATTTTCGGTTCAATGAATTCGATCTCTATTTTATCGTTATTTTCAAGACGCCATTTCAGCGTTTTCAGGTGGAATTCGCCTTGCCCGGATACAATGGTCTGTTTCAATTCTTTGGAAATCTCCACTAACCAGGTCGGATCCTCTTCTTTCATGCGGGTGAGCGCTTCGTTGAGCTTTTCCGCGTTCGATTCGTGGAGAGCTCTGATGGCTCTCCGGAAACGTGGTTCGGGATATTGAATGAAATTGAACAGATTATCAGTCCCTTTGGCATTCAATGTATTGCCTGTGCGCACATCTTTGAGTTTTACTGCCGCGCCAATGTTTCCCGCTTGCAGCTCTTCCGCTTTGTTGCGGATTTGCCCGGCTACGGTATAAAGTTGGGCGAGGCGTTCCTTGGAACTACGGTTGGCGTTGGTGAGATCGTCTCCTTCCTTCACGGTTCCCGAAATAACCTTAAAATAGGACACCTCCCCGATGTGTGGTTCTACGGTTGTTTTGAAGAAGAAAAGACTTGTAGGTGCAGAAGCGTCGGGTGTTACCTCGGCTCCCTCCTCATTTATGGGAGCGGGTACATCGTCGGGTGAGGGTGCTACCATGCTCAGGAAATTCATGATACGGTGCACCGCCATATTTTTTTCGGCAGAAGCGCAAAACAACGGGAAAAGACTGTGACTGAGCATCCCTTTGTGGATCCCGTCGCGCATCTCCTCTTCGGTAAGCGTCCCCTGATCGAAATATTTTTCCATTAATCCCTCATCATTTTCAGCAGCAGCTTCAAGCAATGCCTGATAGTATTCGCCGGCTTTCTCTTTCTCGCTGTCGGGGATGTCCAATACTTGGGGAGCGGTGTCGCCCGGCTTCCATTTGTACAATTTTTGTTTCAGGACGTCCACAATCCCGTCGAAAGAGAGGCCGCTGCCTATAGGATATTGTACAGGCACCACTTTGCTGCCGTAGAGATCTTTCAAGCTTGCCAGAGTGTTATCGTAATCGGCTTTTTCATGATCCATCTGGTTGACCAGCAGCACGAGCGGTTTATTCAACTCGTCCACATAACGGAACTGGTTTATAGTGCCTACCTCCACGCCGTTGGCCGCGTCAATCAACATGAGTGCCATATCGGTTACATTAAGGCCGGAGACAACCCCACCCACAAAATCATCCGATCCGGGACAATCGATGAAGTTCATCATCTTATCTTTCCATTCGTACGAAAAAACGGTGGAGAAAACGGAATATCCATATTCCTTTTCTACAGGAAAATAGTCACAGACGGTATTCTTGCCGTCAACAGTACCGCGACGTTTTATAAGACCACACTCGAAAAGCATGGCTTCCGCGAGAGTGGTCTTACCCGATCCTGAATTGCCAATAAGAGCAATGTTCTTAATTTCGTTTGTTTTGTAAACTTTCATACTATTAATTTATTTTTTTGATTATAATGTATGGAACTCGCGATAATCATGTTTCTTAGATGTAATGATTGACCCGCTCGTTTCATGATTAGAAATTATTTAGAAATAAAAAATATACTTATCTGCAAAATATCAAGTTTCCCATATAGATTGATAGAGATACGAAGGTGATCATCAAAAATATCCATATGAAAATGACTTTGCGTCCTTATGGAGGACCGGCAAAGTCATACTATCCCAGATAGCGCTGCAATTTATAAAAAACGGGTGACAAAGAGAAATGTTACGATTATGTTATACAACATATATTCCGGAAGTATACGTTGGAACATGTTAATGTAGTAAACATTTTTGACCATGCGGTTGTTTACAAACGACACATTCACACGATGGCGCAAATGCTATATAATACGTGAATGGATAACATTCATGTTAGGTATCGAGAAGACGGCGGGTGCCTGGATAGGCGCCGGGATCGTTTTTTTGTGGTAAGACTTTTTTCTATTAAAATATCAAAATATCATTCATAAAATAAAAATGATTATGGAGCAGTATTACAATAAATCGGTCGATGATGTATTGCAAAAGTTCGGAGTTTCTTCCGATTCGGGCCTTCCGGAAGAGGAGGTGAAGAAACGGCTCGAAGAATATGGCGCCAATAAGCTTGAAGCCCAAAAACAAAAATCGGTACTCACTATATTCCTGGAGCAATTCAAGAGCAGTATGGTCGTTATTCTGCTTGCTGCGGCGGTCATATCCGGCGTCATCGGCGTGATGGAAGGCGAAGGATTGGTAGAGACCTTCGTGATTCTCGCTATTCTGATAATAAACGCGATCATTGGTACCGTGCAGGAGACAAAAGCGCAATCGTCGCTCGAAGCGCTGAACAAGATGAGTTCACCGCACACAAAAGTATTACGTGGCGGACAAGTTGAAGAAATTGTTTCCACTGAAATAGTCCCCGGTGATATTGTAATACTGGATACCGGCGATATCATTCCTGCAGATTTGCGGTTAATCGAGGCTGTGAACCTGAAGATACAGGAATCGGCGCTCACCGGTGAATCCGTGCCTGTGGAGAAAAAGAATGCCGTGCTGGATGCAACGGAGGTACCTTTGGGAGACCGTGATAATATGGCATTCTCTACCAGTGTGGTCACCTATGGACGTGGAAAAGGAGTGATTGTGGGTACCGGAATGAAAACCGAAGTGGGTAAAATTGCCCATATGCTCCAGAACACCCAGGAGACGGAAACGCCTATGGGAAAACGCCTGGAGCAACTCGGGAAGGTGTTGGGATATGTGGCGTTGGGAATCTGTGCCCTTATTTTCATTGTAGGATTGTTCTACGGCAACGATTGGCTGGAAATGCTGATGATGGCTGTCAGTCTCGCTGTGGCCGCCATACCCGAAGGGTTGCAAATTGTGTCGACGATTGTTCTGGCAATAGGCGTGCAGCGCCTGGTGAAACAAAACGCGATTGTCCGCACGCTGCCCTCGGTGGAAACGCTGGGGAGTACCACGGTTATCTGTTCCGATAAAACAGGCACGCTCACTCAAAATAAGATGGCTGTAGTGGAAGGATGGGCAGGTGGTAACCGCATCGATTTTCGCAATCCGCCGCTTCCTGATGAACTGGATGACGATGAAGAAATATTGCTTCTGTCGTCATTGCTTTGTACCGATGCGCATTTAAAAGTGCAGCCCGACGGCAAGCATGAGACCGCGGGCGATCCCACGGAAACAGCCATTGTCACTATTGCATTCGAATTGAGAATGAATAAAAACGAGTTGGAGAAACAGTTCCCCCGCGCGGAGGAAGTGCCGTTCGATTCCGACAGAAAACGCATGGCTACCATCAACCGGATGGAAGAGGGGAGGCTCCGGGTGAACGTGAAAGGCGGTCTGGATGAGGTGCTTAGCGTATCTACGCAGATTCTCATCCATGGAAAAGTACGGCCTATTACGGAGGAAGACAAGGAAACGATAAAAAAAGACAATCACCGTATGGCACAATCGGCGTTGCGTGTGCTTTCGGTGGCGTATAAAGATATGGATGCCGTTCCGGAGAAAGTGAACGCCGAAACGGTGGAGAAAGATTTGATCTTCGTGGGCCTGTTGGGGATGATCGATCCGGCACGCCCGGAAGTACTGGAAGCCGTGAAGAAATGCAAAACGGCCGGTATCCGCCCCGTGATGATTACCGGCGACCATAAGGTGACGGCTGTTGCTATTGCCGATGAAATAGGCCTTTACAACGAGGGCGACAAAGCTATTACCGGGTCTGACCTGGTGGAAATGTCTGATGAAACGCTGTATCGCGACGTACAGGATTATTCTGTCTACGCGCGCGTAGCACCGGAACACAAAGTGCGTATCGTACAGGCATGGCAGTCGCATGGCGATATAGTGGCTATGACCGGCGATGGCGTGAACGATGCTCCGGCGCTCAAGCAGGCCGATATTGGCGTGTCGATGGGTATCGTGGGGACGGAAGTAGCCAAAGATGCATCCGATGTAATCCTTACGGACGATAACTTCGCTACCATTGTAGGCGCTGTGGAAGAAGGGCGTCGTATTTATGACAATATTCTGAAAGTAATTCAGTTTCTGCTCTCGGCAAATGTGGGAGAAGTATTGCTGATTTTTATCGCATCCATCTTCAATATCGGCAATCCGTTGTCACCCATCCTCATTTTGTGGATCAACCTGGTAACAGACAGTTTGCCGGCGCTTTCGCTAAGCATGGATCCCGCGGAGGAAGATGTCATGACACGAAAACCGAGAGATCCCAAACAAGGATTTTTTACCAAAGGAATGATCTGGAGGATATTTTATCAGGGAGCAACCATCGGATTAATTTCACTGGCGGCTTATATCATCGGCTATACCGACGGCGGTCAGCCTTTGGGGCAGACCATGGCGTTTGCCGTATTGGGATTCTCACAACTGCTGCATGTTCGCAACCTGCATTCCAACAAACGCTCCTCGTTCCGGACAAGTCTATTGAGTAATACACCGCTAGTTGGAGCCATTCTCGTCTCTTCCCTGCTTATGTTAGCGGTATTGCTTATTCCGGGCGTAATGAATATTTTCGGCGTAGTAACTATGGATTCTTTGCACTGGCTTTATGTGGGACTGTTGTCATTGGTACCCATCGTCGTGGTTGAATTCGTGAAACTGATGAAGGTAAATCATACGAAAGATGAGTATTAAGAGCTTACGGGCCCTGCCTCCGGCATCGCCCGTAAGGGTTTAACCGCATACTTCGCGAATCGCGTCCGCAATAACAGGTACGCCTCTCCGGATAATTTCCACATCTGTATTGCAGAACGATACACGCATATAGTCATCTTTTATGCCATCGGGATCGAATGTTTTTCCGGTCACGAAAACCACTCCTCTTTCAATGGCTTTTCGCAGAATAACTGCCGAGTCGGTTCCTTCGGGGAGCTTGAGCCAGGTATAAAATCCGCCACGCGGTTTTTCGAAGGAGACATATTCGGGCAGGCACCTTTCCAGTGTTTCAATCATGGCAAGCCCGCGTTTTTTTATATTCTTCGCGTACGCGGGAGGTGTAGGTGTGAATATGTCCGCCGCGGATGAACTTGTCGGCAATAACCTGCGATATGCTGGGCGAACAGGCATCGATAGATTGTTTGATCAATTCGCATTTGCTGTAAATAGATTCGGGTACCAGCATCCATCCCAAGCGTAGTCCGGGTCCCAGGATTTTAGAGAACGACCCCGTCAGGCAGACTTCTATTCCATCGGGATCCATCGCTTTAATAAGCTGCATCTCCTGAAGATCTTCTTCATAGAAATAGAGATCGCTGTACACATCGTCTTCTATAATGGGTATCTCCTGATCTTTCAGCAAATCAATTATCTGTTGTTTCACTTCCCGGGAATAGATAATGCCGGCCGGATTATGGAAATTGGGTGAATAATAGAGAAATTTCGGTTTTGGATGGGTGGTTTCTAATCTTATTTTCAACTGTTCGATATTCATGCCGTTTCCATTCAACGGAACAGCAACCAGATTCGCCTGATAGGCACGGAAAGCCGAAAGAGCACCGATAAAGCTGGGGGTTTCAACCAAGACGGGATCTCCCGGATCAATAAACGCTTTCGCCAGAATATGAATCGCCTGCAACGACCCTGTAGTGACGATCAACTTGTTCTTCTTTACCGGCAATCCTTTCGCTTCCAGGTATTCCGACAGCGACTCCAGTAATGAGGGGATTCCCGTGGTGGGGCCGTATTGTAAGGCGGTCTGTTTCTCATTTTCCGTGAGGGCGTTGAAAATCGCATCGATGGTGTCGAGGGGAAAAAGCTCATTTCCGGGCATACCTCCGGCAAACGAAACAATATCGGGAGCCGTTGCCAGGCTCATCAGGTCCCGGATTTCCGAAGAACGGAGATTCGAGACGCTGGTTGCAAATCGGGTCATAAGATGTAGTTTGGAGTAAATCGTTAAATGTCAATATTTTTTTTGGTGTTGTATGCCATCCCGGTGAAATGTGCCAGCAACACTTTTTCTTCGTTGTAAATATGCACACTAAACGTGTTTAGACGGTTACTTTTGCTCATTTCCGTCGCTTCGGCGGTGAGAACACCTTCACTGCTTTTTACGAAAAAAGAGATAGTGCTGTTGATGGTCAGGGCAACCTTTCCGTATGCATTCGCGGCTGTTCCGAAACAATAGTCAGCCAGTGTGTAGAGCAATCCTCCGTGAACTACTCCGGCCCCGTTAAGATGGCTTTCATTTATTTTTACCCGGACTTTGGCGTAACCCGGACGGCTTTCAATGAGTTCGAGGCCGCATAATTCGGCGAAGCGATCTTTTTTTAAATAGGTTTTATTCATCCGGTTTTTCTTTTCTTAATAATGCATGAACCGTTTTCCCCTCCGATCGTTTTTTCTTGATGTAATGTACGGAATGTTTTCTTTCTCACAGGGTGTTCATAACTGATATATATCGCTTTGGGAGAGCAGTTTCATTCTGTTTTTCTGCAATGTTCCAATCACCTGGTGAATGTCTTTCGCTCGGATAACGGCCAGAGCCACATCGCAGTTGGAGAAAGCATACATATAATCAATATTGATCTTCTCTTCGGCCAGTATCTTCAGAATCTGATAGAGCGATCCCGCTTTATCGGGCATGCTTACGCAGGCAACGTCGGTTAACCCGATGGAAAAACCGGCTTTTTCCAGTACTTCCTTCGCGACTTCAGGCCTTCCTACTACCATGCGCACCATGCCGTAATCGGCTGTTTCGGCTACGCTGAGCGCTGTGATGTTCACATCGTTCCCGGCCAGTATCCGGGTTAATTCGGTGAGACGTCCCGATTTGTCTTCCAAAAAGACGGACAGTTGTTTAATAATCATAGTATGTATATGTTGACAGTAACCTTCTAACGTTTTCTACCGGCATTTTGTTTCAACATTTTCGGTGATCGATAATCCGTTTTGCTTTTCCTTCGGAGCGCTCCATACTGTTCGGTTCTACCAGTTTAATCAGCGCGCTGATCCCCAGTATGCTTTTAACGTTTTGATCGATCCGGCGGCGGATGCCTTCCAGTTCACGGATACTGTCGGACCAGTTTTTTTCGTCTATTTCAACATGAATTTCCAGTGTGTCGAGGTTGTTTTCCCTCCGGATAATAAGTTGATAATGAGGCGATGTCTCCGTCATTTCCATCAGCACTGACTCTACTTGCGACGGGAAGACGTTCACACCGCGAATAATGAGCATATCATCGGTGCGGCCGAGGCATTTATCCATGCGTACCAGCGTTCGTCCGCAATCGCATTTCTCCCGATGTAAGCGGGTGAGATCACGGGTGCGGTACCGAAGCAACGGCATGGCCTCTTTGCTGATGGTGGTGAAGACCAGTTCACCCTGTTCGCCGTCCGGCAATACTTCCAGTGTATCGGGATCGATAATCTCGGGGATAAAATGATCTTCGAAAACATGATTTCCGCAATGGCACTCGCATTCCATGGAGACCCCGGGGCCGATCACTTCGCTCAGGCCGTAAATATCGAAGGCTTGAATGTTTAGAATTTTTTCAATTTCCTTTCGCATTTCGTTTGTCCATGGTTCCGCGCCGAAAACGCCCGTGCGCAGTTTGATATCGGCAGGGTCGATACCCTCTTTCAGGATGCTCTCTCCCAAATGTGCCGCGTAGGAAGGGGTACACGCCAATACGGTCGCGTTGAAATCAGTCATGAACTGCAACTGTTTTTTGGTGTTTCCCGTCGATATGGGGATCACCGTCGCACCCACTTTTTCGGCTCCGTAATGCACTCCCAGGCCGCCGGTAAAGGGGCCGTATCCGTAAGCTACCTGAATGGTGTCTCCATTGTGAATGCCGGCCATCGTAAGGCTGCGTGCCACCACTTCCGCCCAAAGGTCTATGTCTTTTTGCGTGTAGCCTACCACTGTGGGCTTGCCGGTTGTGCCGCTCGACGCATGAATGCGTACCACATCGGTTTGATGCACGGTAAACAGGCCAAACGGGTAGTTATCCCGAAGATCCGATTTTGTGGTGAAGGGAAGGTCTTTCAGCTGATTCACGCTTTTTATATCGCCGGGTTCCATCCCTTTTTCCTTTAACCTGTTTCGGTAAAACGGTACGTTTTCATACATCCGTTGTATCATTTCGATTACCTGTTTGCTCTGCCATGCGTGCATTTGTTGCCTGTCGGCACACTCTTTTTCGGGATTCCAGATCATTTTATTTCGATGTATTTTCTATTCCGAGCCTGAAAGCTTTCAGGTTTATTGTTACACTATCTTTTCCTTTTCGCGAGAAAAACATTTCAAGGGCTTTTTCCAATTCGCTCGCCTCAATGCCCAGATAAGGCGATGCCGCCCCGAGCATCGCCACATTGTATGCTTTCGCACTCCCGGCCTCTTTGGCCAGAGATTCCGCTTCTACCAGAACACACGAAGCGGAATCTCCGATGGTTGCCAGCAGCTCTTTTTTATCGGGATAATTCGGGATATTTTTGTACGGTTCGGTAGCCGTAACAATGAAGCCGTCGGGCGACAGGAAAGGGAGGTAGCGAAGTGCTTCCATCGGTTCAATCGATAAAATAAGATCCGCTTTGCCGAGAGGTATCAAATCGGAAAAAATTTCTTCCGTTGAGATGCGCAGGTGGGATTCCACTGCGCCGCCGCGCTGACTCATACCGTGTACTTCAGCTTGTTTCACATTCAGCCCGAGGTTCATTGCCGCCAGATCGATAATGGAAGCGATGGTGAGGATACCCTGGCCGCCTACGCCGGCTATGATGATGTTTTTGTTCATGTATATCCAAGAAGTTAGAGGTTTGGAGTATCTATCTTATCTGTCATCTGCTCACTACTAACGGTCGACGGGACACTGTTCTTTTTCCTGTTTTTAAGGGCAGTCTGCACGCATTCGCGCTGGGCGATAATCACGGAAACACCGTCGTAATCGAACTCCTCTTTGAGGATGGCCGCATTTTCATTCAGATTCTTTTTGAGTGGAACCAGAAGGCGGATGTGCGCTTCTTCCACGCCGATGCCTTTACAGATATCGAAAAACCTGTCGGTCCCGGCTGAATCCTGGCCACCGGTCATGGCTGTGGTGCCGTTGTCGGAGATGATGATGGTGACGGGCGATGCGTCGTTCACCGTGTCCAGCAGTCCGGTCATGCCCGAGTGAGTGAAGGTGGAATCTCCGATAACACACACTGAGGGGCGAATACCCGCATCGGCCGCACCTTTTGCCATAGTGATGGACGCACCCATATCCACACAGGTGCTGATGGCGCTGTAAGGCGGCAGTGCACCCAGCGTGTAACAACCAATATCGCCGAAAACACATTGTTGCGGGTAATCGCCGATTACCCGGTTAATGGCGTCGAACAGGTCGCGATGACTGCATCCCTGACAGAGCATAGGGGGGCGGGCGGCAACTATGGAAGGGATGGTTCGCTTGTCGTCGGTTTCCACGTTCAGCGCTTTCGCCAGCAGATTAGGCGAGAGTTCTCCTGTCCGCGGCAAAGCGCCGTCAAGCCTTCCCCGGAATTTACCGTTGCCGGCGAATCCCTTCAGCAGTTCTTCGTACACAGGATACCCTTCTTCGGCTATGAGAATGTCGGAATATTTCTCTGTGAACTTTTTGATTCTCTTTTCAGGCAGCGGATATTGCGCTATTTTCAGTACGGGAATGTCGAGATGGTATGCCTCAATTACTTCCATCGCATAGTTGTAGGCGATGCCGAAAGCGATGACAGCCCTTTTTCCGTTGCCTCCGGTTTCTCTGTTAAATTGGGATGTTTCCGATGCTGAAACAAGTTCCTGCTGCTTTTTGAGAAGTTCCTGATAATTTTTTC
>AGTN01061419.1_pt1 | contig 15272 bp, 11 predicted proteins | sample 314218 | NCBI WGS metagenome assembly AGTN01 (sample SAMN02954264, study PRJNA73603) | bioreactor metagenome | biome: terrestrial; feature: non-aerated bioreactor; material: poplar woody material; isolation source: poplar biomass | place: USA | collected 2006-12 | reverse complement strand
TTCCGGCCGGGGAGACACCATGACCCACCAGCCCAAACCCGCCACCGTTTCCGACGTCGCCGCCGGCCTCAAGGCGGCGCTGCGCTGGCTGGGGCCGCAAGGGCCCGTGAAGGTGAAATCCGCCCTCATCGCCTGCTGGCACTGGCTGGTGCCGACCGGGCCGGTGCTGCTGCCGGCCCCCGAGCAGCCCCACCACGCCGCCGCCCAGGGCGGCCGGCTGCTCGCCCTGTCCAACTCCTATCCGCTGCCCACCTGGCGCCTGATGGGCCGTGCCGCCATGGCCGGGCTGGCGCTGTTCCTGGTCTGGGCCAGCCTGGCCCGGCTGGACGAGGTCGCCATCGCCGCCGGCGAGGTGGTGCCGGAAGGCAAGGTCAAGGTCATCCAGCACCTGGAAGGCGGCATGGTGCGCGAGATCTACGTCGCCGACGGCGCCGAGGTGAGGGATGGCCAGCCGCTGCTGCAGTTGGATCTGTCGGCCAGTTCCATCAACCGCGACGAGTTGCAGGCGCGCCTGGATGGTTTCGCCTTGCAGCGCGCCCGCCTGAAGGCCGAGGTCGCCCTGGCCGACGCCATCGCCTTCCCGCCCGAGGAAGCCCAGCGCCAGCCGGGGCTGGTGGCTTCGGAGACGCGCAACTTCGACAGCCGCCGCCAGGCGCTCAAGGCCACGCTGGCGGTGATGCGCGACCAGGCCCGCCAGAAGGCGCTGGAGATCCAGGAGCTTGAGGCCCGCCAGCGCGCCCTGGTCGCCAGCCTGCGGCTGGCACGCGAGCGCCTGGGCATGTCCACCGAGCTGATGAAATCGGGCCTGACCGCCAGGATGGAGCACGTCCAGCTCCAGGGCCAGGTCGAGGAACTGGAAGGCCAGATCGACACCGTGCGCGCCTCGATCCCCCGCGCCCAGGCCGGCCAGGCCGAGGCGCAAAGCCGCATCGAGGAGGAACAGGCCCGCTTCGCCCGCACCGTCCAGGGCGAACTGTCGGAACTGGAGATGAACATCGCGCGGACCCGCGAGCTGCTGTCCCAAGCCTCGGACCAGCAGCGCCGCACCCAGGTGACCAGCCCCATCGACGGCATCGTCAAGAACCTGCGCGCCAACACCATCGGCGGCGTCATCAGGCCGGGCGAGCCGATCATGGAGATCGTGCCCCTGCACGAACGCCTGCAGGTGGATGCCCGCCTGAGCCCCACGGACCGCGGCTACGTCCAGGTCGGCCAGAAGGCCACGGTCAAGGTCTCGGCCTACGACTACACCACCTATGGCGGGCTGGAGGGCGAGGTGATCCTGGTGGCGCCCGACACCACCATGGACCAGGACAACCAGCCCTATTACCGCGTGGTGGTGCAGACCGGGCGCGCCTATCTCGGCGACGAGGACTTCAAGCGCCCCATCAGCGCCGGCATGCAGGCCACGGTGGACATCCACACCGGCACCCGCACGGTCATGCACTACCTGGTCAAGCCGGTCATCAAGCTGAGGCACGAGGCGTTCCGGGAACGGTGAGGCGCGATCACCAGGTCGAGCACCCAGGCTCTCACCTGCTCCGCCGTCATGCGCGGGCTCGACCCGCGACTGTCCGGTTTACCGAATCCAGGCTGTTTCCACCCCTCCGCCGTCAAGCCCGCGCTCGACGCGGGCATCTACCGTGGAACCGCCTAAGCCTTTGCTTCGGATCATCTTCATGCAGCGCCTCGTGGATCGCCGGGTCAAGCCCGGCGATGACGAAAAAAGAAAGGAACGGCACCGCCGCGTGAATGCCCGCGTCCAGCGCGGGCTTGACAAAGCACGGGGCTGTCCGATCGGCCTCAGGTGATGTTGAACCGCGCCAAGCTTTCGGCCAGATCGTCGCCGAATTGCGGCCCCTTGCGGATCAGGGCGGCGCGCGGCGGCAGGCCGGCCAGCTTGGGATGGCCCCAGTTGTACGAGGTCAGCACGGCGAAGGGGATGCCCTGGGTCGCCGGCATGGCGGCCAGGGCGCAGCCCAGGTCGACGCCGGTCAGCACACCCAGTTCCATGGACGCCACCACCATGTCGGGCTTGGTGTGCACCACCGCCTCCATGGCGTCGAAGGGGTTGCGCACCACCGAGGTGCGGTAGCCGCAGGCGGCCAGTTCGCGCTCGACGATGCGGCTCATGGCCTTTTCCGGGATGACCAGCACCACCTCGATGTTCTTCTTTTCCAGCGGGCCGAAATCGATGTCGGCGGTGCGCTTGGCCGGCAGGGCGCGCACCACGGCGGGAATCTCGGCGTCGGTCACGTGCTCGCCGTCGGCCAGCTTCTCGATGCGGTCGACGAAGACCTGGATTTCGTCCAGTTCCGCCGTACCGCACGCCTTCAACTCGCCGACATATTCGTCCAGGCGGTGGGTGACCAGCTTGATGACCGGCAGGTTCAGGCCCTGGGCCTGGCTGCGCAGGTTGCTCGCCGAGCGCTTCAGCGTTTCCAGCCCTTCCTCGGGCGTCACGCTCTTCGAGCGCATGTTGCCGAGCAGGACCTGCAAGCCGCTGGCCGTATCGCGCAATTCATCGAGGAATTCGTTGATGACGCGGCGCTCGTTCTCGTTGTCGCCCGTATCCATGCCCGTCATGACCCCACCCGTATCCTTAAGTCCCTGGAGACAAAAAGGGATACACCAGTTCGGCGCAAAGCGGAACCGGCAGGTTGCTCAGACGCAGACGGGCGGATGCGCGCCGGCACGGCACTGTTCGGCGGCGATCATGTCGGCCAGGGTGAAGCGGTCCAGGGCCCCGAAGAAGGCGACCAGCGCCTGGCCGAAAGCCCGCTTGGCGACGCAGTCGCCCTGCATCATACAGCCCTCGTCCTCGTCGCACTCGCGCATGCACCGCGCCAGGGCGAAATCGTCCTCGGTGCGGCGGATGAAATCGCCCAGCCGCACGTCCTCGGGCTGGACCAGCAGGCGCACGCCGCCATACTTGCCACGCACGGTCTCCAGATAGCCGGAGCGGCCCAGTTGATGCACCACCTTGGTCAGGTGGTTCTTGGAGATGCCGTAGCAATCGGCGATCTCGCTGATGGTGACCAGATCCCCCTCGCGCAGTCCGACATGGACCAGGACCCGTAAAGCGTAATCCGTATGGAGCGTAAGGCGCATGCTGCCGACTTTGTTTTATCCCCTGATAAGCGCATCTTCTATTGGTTGCGATGCACAGGTCAATGCTCTTGCAATCATGCCACCCATGCGAGTTGACGGAAATGTGAAAACATCCCTTTCCCCACCCTTTTCCAAGCGGCGCCGAGCCTCGTCACCAGCGGGATGGACGGCGCCCCACCGAACCCTGTAGAACAGAGCCGCCGGAAAGAGGTACGGACCAGGCCTGTTCCCCGGCGACGACCAACCCCAAAGCAGTTGTCCGCCGTGTTCGCATCCGCTGTTCTCCGCCCCCTCGCCGCGAGACTGGCACGCCACAGCCTTGTGGCGGCCGTGGTCGCGCCCGTGGTGGCGCTGGTGGCGTTTTCGGGCTACGTGGTGGCCGAGAAGCTGGAGAGCTATCGCAGGAGCGCCGACGTGCTGGCCATGGTGCGCGTGGCCCGCAACGCCCATTCCCTGGCCCGCGAGCTGGAGAACGAGCGCACCTTGTCGGCCTTGTATCTCGGCACCGGCCGCCAGTCCTGGCAGTCCGAGCTGGAGGATCAGCGCCGCCTGACCGACGAGCGGGCCGAGGACTTCCGCGTCCTGGTGCTGTCGCCCAGGCCGCCCCCGGCGCTCGGCGCCGGCCCGACCGATCTGGGCCTGGGCCGGCTGGAGGATTTCCGTGCCGGCGTCGACGGCGACGCCCGCGTGCAGCAGGTGATGGAGGGCTACGGCACCCTGATCGGCACCATGCTGGGCACGGCGAACAAGCTGTCGGTCAGCGAGTTGGCCAACCTGGTCTCGGCCTACATGGACCTGGGCAACGTCAAGGACCGGGTGGCGCGCGCGCGCTCCGTCGGCTCGACCTGGCTGCTGAAGGGGCGCACCGATCCGGAACTGCTGCAATTGCTGGCGTCGGCCCGGGCCGAGTTGCAAGCCTTCCTGCAATCCTTCCGCGACCATGCCGCGCCCGACAACGCCGCCCTGTTCGAACAGGTGGTCGGCACGGACCTGCCGGCGCGGCTCGACGCTCTGCATCACAAGGCCCTGGCCGGCCGGCTGTCCATGACCGACGCCGAGGCCTGGCACCGCAGCCATCTCGACCTGACCGGCGCCATCGCCGAGGTCGAGGAGGCCCTGGCCGACGAACTGGACCGGCGCATCCAGAACGACCTGCGCTCGGCCCAGGTCACGTTCTACGCGGTGCTGGGCGTGGTGGTGGTGCTGGTGGGCTTCTCGCTGGAGACCCTGCGGCGCAGCGAGCGCCGCGCGGCGATCGCCGAGGAGGAGGCGCGCAAGCTGTTCCGCGCCGTGGAGCAAAGCCCGGTCTCGGTGCTGATAACCGACCTGTCCGGCCTGATCGAATACGTCAACCCCGCCTTCACCCGCATGACCGGCTTCACCCGCGAGGAGGTGCTGGGGCACAACCCGCGCCTGCTGCGCTCGCCGCTGACCCCGGACAGCGTGTACCAGGAGATGTGGGCGCAGATCCGGGCCGGCAACGAATGGCGCGGCGACATCGTCAACCAGCGCCGCGACGGCACCGTCTATTGGGAACACATGACCATCGCCCCGGTGAAGGAGGCCGACGGCCGCGTCGACAGCTTCATCGCCATCAAGGAGGACGTGACCGAGGTCCGCTCGCTGCGCCAGGCCCTGGAGCGCGAGCACGCCAACGTGCGGCGCGTGCTGGAGGGCATCCATGACGGCATCGCGCTGACCGATGCCGAGGGCCGCTTCCAATACGCCAATCCGCCGCTGCTGGAGCAGTTCGGCCCCGTCGAGGGCAAGGTGGCGGGCGATCTGTTCGAGACCTCGCCGCCCTCGCCGTCGGAAACCAGCCGCCGCCAGGAATGGCGCTCGCGCCGCTCGGGCCGTACCTACGACGTGACCTCCACCTGGGTGCACAACCCGGATTCCAGCCTGTCGCTGTTGCAGGTCTTCCACGACATCACCGCGCGCAAGCAGGCCGAGGAGGCGGTCAACGACGCCCGCGAGGCCGCCGAATTGGCCAACCGCGCCAAGACCGAGTTCCTGGCGACCATGAGCCATGAGCTGCGCACGCCGCTCAACGCCATCATCGGCTTTTCCGAGATCATCGAGCGCCAGTTGCTGGGGCCCGTCGGCACCGACCAGTACCAGGACTACGCCCGCGACATCAACGAATCGGGCCGCCACCTCCTGCAACTCATCAACGACATCCTGGACGTGGCCCGCCTCGACGTCGGCCGCGTCACCCTGCGCGAGGACCGCATGGCGCCGGCGGCCTGCATCCGCGCCTGCCTGGGCATGGTGTCCGAGCGCGCCGTGGCGGGCGGCATCGAACTGGCCGCCGACCTGCCGGACGACCTGCCCTTCCTGTGGGCGGACGAACGCCGGGTCAAGCAGGTGCTGGTCAATGTGCTGGGCAACGCGGTCAAGTTCACCCCCCGGGGCGGCCTCGTGCGGGTGGCGGCGCGGGCGGAGTCCGAGGGCCTGCACATCACCGTGACCGACAACGGCATCGGCATCGCCGCCCCGGACATCGCCAAGGTGATGGCCCCGTTCGGCCAGGCGGATTCCAGCATGGCCCGGCGCTACGACGGCAGCGGACTGGGCCTGCCGCTGTCGCGCAAGCTGATGGAACTGCACGGCGGCAGCCTGAGCCTGGAAAGCCGGCTGGGCGCCGGCACCGCCGTGACCCTGCGCTTCCCGGCCGACCGCCTGCGGCCCGCCTGAAGCCTATCCGCCGCCGCCCTCGTCCTGGAGCATCAGCAGGGCGAGGTTGTAGTGGGACCGGACGAAGCCGCGCGCCGCGGCCATGCGATAGCAGCGGGCCGCCTCGGCCCTGTCGCCGCGGCCGTCGTCGCGATGCTGCCACAGCCAGCCGAGATTGTGCATGGCCTCGACCACGCCCCGTGCCGCCGCCCGTTCCAGCAGCGCCGCGGCGCGGTCGTAGTCGCGGCCGATGCCGCGGCCGTACAGCAGCATGAAGCCCAGATCGGCCTGGGCCACCGGGTTGTCCTGGGCGGCGGCCTTGCTCAGCCATGCCACCGCCTGGACGTCGTCGCGGCCGGCGGCCAGCATCACGCCCAGGGCGGTCTGGGCATCGGAATGGCCCTGCATGGCGGCTTGGCGCAGCAGCGCCGCCGCCCGTTCCGGCGACCGCCCCACCACCGCCCCGCGCCGGTACAGCATGCCCAGCATGTAGCGGGCATCGGCATCGCCGCGCGCCGCCGCCCGTTCCAGCAGGGGAATGGCCTCGGCCAAGGGCCGCCCGCTGGCCCCGGCCAGGATGCGGACGGCCTCGCGCACCCGGGCGTCGGCCCGGGTATCGGCATGAAGCGGTGCCGCGGCCAGCAGCGCGGCCACGAGCAACAGGGCCGGTCCTTTGCGCATGACGCCCTCTTTCGCAGGGGAATTCACCGCATGATAAGGTACAGCGTCCCGGCCGCGCCCCGGCAGTCTCCATCCGGGGTAGGGCGCCGCCCCTGACGGCCTAAATCCCCCCACTTCGCAGGTTGTTGAAATCCCCCATAGGTCGGGAGTAGGGTCCAACCTCGATTCAGTCATTGGGAACATCCTGTCCATGCGACGCGACCTTTCGGCCAAGTACGACCTTCGGGTGCCCCGCTACACCTCGTACCCCACCGCGCCGCATTTCCACCCCGGCATCGGCCCCGGGACCTATGGCGAGTGGCTGGCCGGCATCGACCCGGCCGAGGAACTGTCGCTGTACCTGCACATCGCCTATTGCGCCGAGATGTGCTGGTTCTGCGGCTGCCACACCAAGATCACCAAGCGCTACGCCCCGGTGGCGACCTACATGGAGGCGCTGCTGGGCGAGATCGCCCTGGTGGCCGACCGCCTGCCCGCCCGCATGACCGCGCGCCACGTCCATTTCGGCGGCGGCAGCCCGACCATCCTGAGCCCGGAGGATTTCGTCCGCACCGTCGACACCCTGCGCGAGCGCTTCATCGTCAAGCCCGACGCCGAGGTGGCGGTGGAACTGGACCCGCGCACCGCCGACGAGGCCTACGTCAAGGCCATGGCCTCGGCCGGCGTCACCCGCGCCTCCATCGGCGTGCAGGATTTCGACCCCAAGGTGCAGCAGGCCATCAACCGCATCCAGCCCTACGAGGTGACGGCCAACGTCATCGACTGGCTGCGCAGGCACGGCGTGCCCGAGATCAACATGGATCTGGTCTACGGCCTGCCCCACCAGACCGTGGACGGCCTGCTGGCGACCATCGACAAGGCGCACGGCTTCGGCCCCCGCCGCATCGCCCTGTTCGGCTATGCCCATGTGCCGTGGATGAAGAAGCACATGCGCCTGATCCCCGAGGACTCCCTGCCCGACACCGAGTCGCGCTGGCAGCAGTACGAGCAGGCCACCGCCAGGCTGGAGGCGCTGGGCTACGTCAAGATCGGCCTGGACCACTTCGCCGCCCCCGACGATTCCCTGGCCATCGCGCTCAGGCACAAGCACCTGCACCGCAACTTCCAGGGCTACACCACCGACACCGCCGACACGCTGATCGGTTTCGGCGCGTCGGGCATCGGCTCGCTGCCCCAGGGCTACGTCGCCAATCTGGGCGAGATCCACGCCTATCAGGACGCCATCGCGCAAGGCCGCCTCGCCACCGCGCGCGGCGTCGCCATCGACGACGACGACCGCCTGCGCCGCACCATCATTATGACCCTGATGTGCGACCTGGAGGCGGATCTGGACCGCATCTGCGCCCGGTTCGGCTCCGACGCCGCCCAGTTCGGCGATGAACTGGCCTCGCTGGCCCCCATGCAGGAGGACGGGCTGGTGCTGGTGGAGGGCCGCCGCATCACCGTCACCGACGAGGGCCGCACCCTGGTGCGCGCCGTGGGCGCCGCCTTCGACCGCTATCTCAAGCGCGGCGAACAGCGCCACTCCAAGGCCGTCTGACCCCCACACCCTTGGGTGGAGAAATATCCACCCATTTTCTTGCCGCCTCCTACCCTGTCCAGGTGGTGCGGCGCGCCGAAATGGGGTATGGGAAGAAAGGGCTGGTGCGCCCAGGGGAGTTGGAGAGCCAAGGCCTTGTCGAGGAAGCATCCCATCATCGCCGTGACCGGCTCGTCGGGGGCCGGAACCACAACGGTCAAGGAATCCTTCGAACACATGTTCCGGCGCGAAGGCATCAAGCCGGCCATCGTGGAAGGCGACAGCTTCCACCGCTTCAACCGCGCCGACATGAAGAAGGCCATGGCCGAGGCGGAACGCACCGAACACCGCACCTTCAGCCATTTCGGCCCCGAGGCCAACCTGTTCAACGAGTTGGAGGACGTGTTCCGCCGCTATGGCGAAACCGGCCAGGGCCGCCGCCGGCTTTATGTCCACAACGACCAGGAGGCCAGGCGCTTCGCCGACCTGGCGGTCAAGTCGGGCGAATACACGCCGTGGGAGGACCTGCCCGCCCGTACCGACCTGATGTTCTACGAGGGCCTGCACGGCTGCGTCGTCACCAAGGACTGCAACGTCGCCCAGCACGTGGATTTGAAGATCGGCGTGGTGCCGGTCATCAACCTCGAATGGATTCAGAAGATCCACCGCGACACGCGGGTGCGGGGCTATTCGGAAGAGGCGGTGATGGACACCATCCTGCGGCGCATGCACGACTACGTGCACTACATCGTGCCACAGTTCAAGCTGACCGACATCAACTTCCAGCGCGTGCCCGTCGTCGACACCTCGGACCCCATCATCGCCCGCGACATCCCCACCGCCGACGAGAGCCTGGTGGTGATCCGCTTCCGCAAGCCCGACCGCTTCCGCGTCGATTTCCCCTTCCTCTTGCAGATGATCAAGGATTCGTGGATGAGCCGGCGCAACACCATCGTCGTGCCCGGCGGCAAGATGGGCCTTGCCATGGAACTCATCATCACCCCCATCCTGCGCCGCATCATGGAAGACCGCCGCGCCCTGCTGGGGTGACCCCTTTCCCATGACCGGACGCACCCAGCCGCCATTGGGGTTGGCAGCCAGGCGGGGGACAACCGCGACATGCCGTTCCCCGCCCGACATTCTGTCGGGGCGGGGAACGGGGCCTTCCCGCCAAGGAAGCCGGGGCCAAGGAATGGGGAGGAGCGTTTGGGGCCGCTCCTCCCCGCATGTCCACCCCGAGGTGCTGGGGTTCGGGGATGCCCCCGGAATGGACATTGACGGAATGTGAGGGGAAGCGTTTGGGGCCGCTTCCCCTCAGGGGTTGCCTCCGCGGTCTGGGGTATTGGGGACCGGCCGCGGAAACACCCCGAACTGTTTCAGGCCGCCTGCGCCTCCTGTCCGTCCTCGACGGGAACCTGGACGATGGTGGGCAGCGAGAACATGAAGGTGCTGCCGGCGCCGGCCTGGGTTTCCACCCAGACACGGCCGCCATGGCGCTCGACGATGCGGCGCACGATGGCCAGCCCCATGCCCGTGCCCTTGTGGCCGTCCAGCCCCGGCAGGCGGTGGAAAATCTCGAAGGCGCGCGCCAAGTGGCTTTCCTCGATGCCCATGCCGTTGTCGTGCACCGAAAAGACCACGTGGTCGCCGCTCCACTGGGCGGAAACGTGGATGACCGTGCGGCGCTCGGGATTGCGGTAGCGCAGGCCGTTGTCCAGCAATTGCGCGAAGATTTCGGTCAGGCTTTTTTCGTCGACGGCCACCTCGGGCAGCGGCTCGACCAGCAGGCTGGCGCCGCTGCGCCGCACCTCCTCGGCCAATTGCTCGGCGGCGGCCTTCATGGCGATACCGGCGGGAACGGTGGCGGTGGGCAGCGGCAGATTGTCCACCGCCACGAACGCCTCAAGATCCTTGACCAGCTTGCGCATGCGGTGGGCGCCCGCCACCACGTGGGCGGCGTAGTCGCGGCTTTCGGCGTCCAGCGCGCTCTGCGCCCGCACCGACAGCAGTTGGGCATAGGCCACCACGCGGCGCAGCGGTTCCTGCAGATCGTGGGCGGCCACCTCGGCGATGCGCTCCAGATCGGCGACATAGCGGCGCAGGCGCTCGCGGTTCGCCGTCAGTTCGGCCTTCTTGACCGCCAGATCGTGGGCGATGATCTCCTGGCCGCGCACCACGCGGAACACCAGCAGCAGCGCCGCCAGCAGCAAGGCCGTCACTCCCAGGCCCACCAGCAGATAACCCTTTTCCGTCAGCGCGGACCGGGCCAGCACATCGGATTTGGCGCGGCCGACCCACACCGCCAGCGGCAGGCCCTTGAGGGTGCGGAAGCTGGAAATCCGGGTTTCCTGGTCGAACGGGCCTTCCATCTCGGCGGTGCCGACGCCGGCCTCGAAGATCGCGCCGGCAAGGCCGGGCGCCGTCGTCCACTCGCTGGCCGAAACGTTCGAGCCCGCGCGCACCACGCCGTCGCGGCCCAGCAGCAGGATGGCGCCCTTGCTGCCGATATCGATGGAGTTGTAGAAGCCCGACAGGTAGTCGGGGTCGAGGGTTATGGACAGCGTCCCGGCGAAGCTGCCGTCGGCATTGCTGAGGCGCCGCGTCAGCATGATGACCCACGTGCCGGAAATGCGCCCGACCATGGGTTGGCCGATGAACAGATGGTCCGCGGTGGCATGACGCTGGAAACGGAAATATTCGCGGTCCGAGACGTTGATGCCGGACGGCCCGCCCAGGGTGCTGTCCACCATCGTTCCGGAGGCGTCGGCCAGGGCCAGGCCCATGCGGCTGCTGCGCGGCGCAAGCGACAGGACGGCGGAAGCCTTCAGCGAGAAACCGGCGGGATCGCGCTCGTATTCGGCTTTGACGAATTGCAGGGTCTGGTCGAGGCCGGCGATGGTGCGGTTGACGTGTTCCTCGAAGGCACGGGCCAGATTGGCGGTATCGGCCTCGGCCACGTGGATGGCGAAGGCCCGCTCGCGCCCGAGATTGAAACCGAGGCCCAGCCACAGCAGCACGAGTACGAACGCGCCGAACGCCATCACGGCGCCCCCTGCATTCATCCTCGGCATGATTCCACGCGGCATCGCCTGTCCCACCCGTGTCCACCGCATTCCCGAACGGCAGACCCCAAAAGCACGTCTTGGCGGACAAGGCCATCTGATGCAGCGCAAAGTCCGGGCGCTGCAATTTTCTTGACCGCAGTTGGTTTTGTAGCAACTCTCTTTCAATAGAATACCGGTTGTGATTGAATTTCACTGAAACACCGTGTGAACGGTTTGTAAAAATTTGGGACAGGAAGGAGATTCCCTTGCCCGGCGCAAAGGCTCATGTGCTGATCGTCGAGGATGAACCCGTCACCCGCGGTAAGCTGGCTGCCCACCTTGTCTCAGAAGGATTTCAAGTCAGCGAGGCGGCGGACGCCCGGGATATGCGGACCATTGTGTCGCGCACCGTTCCCGACGTGGTTCTGCTGGATATCAACCTGCCCGACGAAAGCGGCCTGATCCTGGCCCGCGACCTGCGGGCCAAGTCGTCCGTGGGCATCATCCTGGTGACCGCCCGCCAGGACGAGACCGACCGCATCGTCGGCCTGGAACTGGGCGCCGACGACTACATCACCAAACCGTTCAACCCGCGCGAACTGGCGGTGCGTGTGCGCAACCTGATCCGCCGCGTCGCCCCCAGCATGGCCGCCGAACGCCAGGCCAGCGGCGTGTTCGCCTTCGCCGGCTGGAAGCTGGATTGCGACGCCCGCCAGTTGATCTCGCCGCAGGACGAGAACGTGCGCCTGACCCGCGGCGAATTCGACGTGCTGGCCGCCCTGGCCCGCCATGCCGGCCGGGCGCTGACCCGCGACCAGTTGCTCGACCTGACCCAGCATGACGGCGAGGCCGTGATCGACCGCACCATCGACGTGCTGGTGGGCCGCCTGCGCCGCAAGATCGAGGTCGATCCCAAACACCCGGCGATCATCGTCACCGTGCACGGCATCGGCTATCGTCTGGTCGGGGCCTGAGGCCCTATTCCACCATCTCCTCCAGCGTCCTGGTCGAGCGCCGCCACAGGTCGGGCAGCGCTTTCGCCAAGGCCAGCGCCGTCCGGTCCTCGGCGCGGGCCAGGGTCTCGATGGCGCGGCAACGTTCGTTCAGCGCCAGCAGGTGCAGGCTGGCGGCGGCCGAGGCCATGCGGTGGACGACCGACGCCAACTGCCCCAGGTCGCCGGCCTCGGCATGGGCGCCGGCCTGCTCCAGGTCGGCGGCCGAGGTGGTGCGGAACAACTGGACGAAGCCGCGCATGCGGTCGCGCCCGAGATCCTTGAGGTCGGCCAGCAGGTCCGGCAGGGCGACCAGGGCCGCCGCGGGGCCGGTCTCCGGCGTCGCCGCGGCGGAGTGGCCCTGGTGCGAGAGGATGCGCACCACCTCCTCGACCCGGAAAGGCTTGGCCAGGCAGCCGTCGAAGCCGGCGTCACGCCACAGCCGGGCGTCGTTTTCCAGCGGATTGGCGGTCAGCAGCCACATGGGCGTCTGGGCAGCGGGCTTGCCCAGGGCGCGGATGCGCCGCCCGGTCTCCAGCCCGTCCATGCCGGGCATGTGCATGTCCAGCAGGACGAGATGGAAGGCGCCGTCGCGCATGGCCTCCACCGCCGCCGCGCCGTCCTCGACCGAGGTCACCCGGTGGCCGTGGCGTTGCAGCAGGCCCGACGCCACCTCGCGGTTGACCGGGTTGTCGTCCACCAGCAGCACGTGGCAGCACGGGCCGTCGTCCCGGGTTTCGACCGGCACGTCCTCGGGCTCGGCCGCCTCGGCCGAGGCCAGCGCGACCACGAACCAGAACTGGCTGCCCTCGCCCGCCTCGCTGTCATAGCCGATCTCGCCGCCCATCAGGGTGACCAGCCGCTTGCAGATGGCAAGGCCCAGGCCGGTGCCGCCGAAACGCCGGGTGATGGAGGAATCGGCCTGGCTGAATTCGGTGAACATGTCCGCCCGGGCCGCGTCGGGAATGCCGATGCCGGTGTCCGAGACGGCGAAGCGCAGCGCCACCCGGCCGTCGTCCAGGCTGTCGAGCAGTTCGATGGAGATGGTGACGCTGCCGCGCTCGGTGAACTTGATGGCGTTGCCCACCAGGTTGAGCAGCACCTGGCGCAGCCGCAAGGGATCGCCCTCGACGAAGGCGGGCACGTCGTCGGCGATGCGGCAGCCCAGGGTCAGGCCCTTCTCGGCGGCGCGCGGCGCCATCATCAGCCGCAATTCGTCGACCATGTCGATGATGTCGAAGGCCACCGATTCCAGGGTCAGGCCCTCGGCCTCCAGGCGCGAGAAATCCAGGATGTCGTTGACCAGCCCCAGCAGCAGTTCGCCCGACGAGACCACCGTCTCGGCGAAAGTGCGCTGCTTGACGTCCAGCGGGGTGTCCAGCAGCAGGCGGGCCATGCCCAGAATGCCGTTGAGCGGCGTGCGCACCTCGTGGCCCACGGTGGCGAGGAACACCGATTTGGCCTGGGCCGCCAGTTCGGCGCGGTCGCGCGCCTCGGTCAGCGCCCGCTCGCCCGCCTTGCGCTCGATGGCGTAGCGGATCACCCGCGACAGCATGTGGGCGTCGCCGCGCCCCTTGACCAGATAGTCCTGGGCGCCGTGCTTCAAGGCCTCGATGGCCTGGGAATCGTCGTCGTTTCCGGTCAGCACCACCACCGCCAGGTCGGGCGCCGCGCGGGTCAGCCCGGTCAGGGTGGCGAGACCCGAGGAATCGGGCACCGACAGATCGGCCAGCACCACCTGGATGTCGCCCTGGGCCAGCCGGGCGGTGGCCTGGAGCAGGCGGCCGACGGTGACCACCTCGAATTTCGCCGGGCCGATGCGGCGCAGCATGTGCTCGACCAGCCGCGCGTCGGCGGGGTCGTCTTCCAGCAGCAGGACGCGGATGGCGTCCGTCATGGGGCACCGGGCAGATGGACGACGCCGAACCAGTAATCCAGCATGGCGCGGACGGTGCGCGAGAAATCCTCGACGTCCATGGGCTTGGACACGAAGCTGTTGGCGCCCAGTTGATAGGATTTCTGGATGTCGCGCTCGGCCTCGGAGGTGGACAGGATGACCACCGGCACCGAGCGCAATCCCCGGTCGCCCTTCAGTTCCTCCAGGATTTCATGGCCCGAGCGGCCGGGAAGGTTGAGGTCGAGCAGAATCAGGTCGGGCCGGGGGGCATTGAGGAAATCGGCCCCGATGCGGCGCAGGAAGGCCAGCGCCTCGGTGCCGTTCTTGACGTGGTGCAGATCGACCGCGTGCGTGCTGCGGCGCAAGGCGATCCTGACCAGCCCGGCATCCCCCAGATCGTCCTCGACAAGGAGTATCTGGCGCTGTTCCTTCCCGTCCTGCATGGCGCGTCCCACCGTTCCTTCCCATAGCGAAGCTGGAACCAATCGCTTTTCCGCACAAGGTGTTTATCCGGCCGCGGCAGCATCCTGGACACGTTTTAATTTCGGCAGGGTGAAATGGAACACCGTCCCGCCGCCCGGCGCGGACCCGAACCAGATGCGCCCGCCCAGGCGTTCCACGATCTTGCGGCAGATGGCCAGGCCGATGCCGGTGCCTTCGTACTCGTCGCGGGCATGCAGGCGCTGGAAGATGCCGAACACCCGCTCGGCATGCTCGTCCGGAATGCCGATGCCGTTGTCGGCGACGGTGAACTCCCATTCCTCGCCGCGGTCGTGGCAGGCCACGGTCACGGTGGCGGGATGGTCGGGGCTGCGGTACTTCACCGCGTTGCCGATCAGGTTCTGGAACAGCCGGGCCATTTCGCCGGTATCGCCCAGCACGACCGGCATGCGCGGCGGCATCACCACGGTGGCGCCGGCCTCGTCGATCTCGCCTTGCAGGTCCATCACCGCCAGATCGGCGGCACGCCCGGCATCCACCGGCGCGTCGGTGCTGGTGCGGCCGACTCGGGAATAGGTCAGAAGATCGGTGATCAGCGCATCCATGCGGCGCACCCCGTCGCGGATGAAGCCCATGAACTCGCGGGTGTCGCCGTCCAGCTTGTCGTCGATGGCCTCCTCGATCAGCGTCATGTAGCTGCGCACGGTGCGCAGCGGTTGGCGCAGATCGTGCGACGCCACATAGGCGAACTGCTCAAGCTCGGTGTTGGAGCGGCGCAGTTCCAGCACCAGGGCGTCCAGCTTGTGCTCCAGGGCCTTGCGCTCGCTGATGTCCTGGATGGTGACGTCGACGCGGACCGGGCGCTTCGAGGCATCGCGCGCCACCTCGGCGCGGAGCTGCCCCACCCGCTC
>AGTN01648334.1_pt1 | contig 15275 bp, 10 predicted proteins | sample 314218 | NCBI WGS metagenome assembly AGTN01 (sample SAMN02954264, study PRJNA73603) | bioreactor metagenome | biome: terrestrial; feature: non-aerated bioreactor; material: poplar woody material; isolation source: poplar biomass | place: USA | collected 2006-12 | reverse complement strand
ATGTAAAAATATTACGCAAAGATATTTCCTATGTCGATCTCAAGGAAATCCGGACCTATCCTTTCTGGAACCAGCGTTCCAATCGTAGCGGACTCATAGCCGAAGAGAGGAATGCCCGCAAAAAACCCTTCGGCAACCTTGCCACCCGGACGGTAGGAAACGTCTACAAGGACCTTGCAAAGGGAGGCGCCAGTGGGTTGGAGTTGAAGTACGATTCACTGCTGCGGGGCGTGCAAGGCGTAAAATATCGTCAGAAAATACAGGGGAAATGGATGGATGTAGTAGAGAACCCGGCCGAAGAAGGGTACGATATCGTTACCACTATCGATGCTGATATCCAGGATATTGCCGAACGTTCCCTGCGCGATAAATTAATAGAGACGGAGGCGGAATCGGGCACGGCTATCATCATGGAGGTGAAAAGCGGTGAGATTAAAGGCATCGTCAACTTAGACCGCATGAGCAATGGAAATTACGCGGAAGGAAACCCCAACGCCTTTTCCTATATGAACGAGCCGGGCTCTACATTTAAAACGGTGACCGCGATGGTCGCCCTCGATGACGGTGTGGTTACCCCCACCGACTCGTTTTACGTGGGTACCGGCCTTTTCAAATACAACAACAGATGGGTGAGAGATCACTATTGGCGCCGTGGACAAGACCGGGGGTATCTCACAGTGGCGGAAGGAATAGCACTGTCGTCGAACGTTGTGATGAGCAAAATAGCATTGAAGGGATATGAGGCCAACCCCGCAAAATTTGTGGAAGGAATAGACCGGATAGGGCTGAGAAAACAACTTACGTGGGATGTGCCGCTCAATGGTATAGAAGGAACCTCATCCATTCGTTTCCCCGACGATAAAGTGAATTATTGGTCAAAGACAACCCTTCCCTGGATGTCTTTCGGATACGAATCGCAAGTTCCGCCCATCTATCTGCTGATGTTCTACAACGGCATTGCCAACGGCGGAAAAATGATAAAGCCCTTTATCGCCAAACAATTGATTAAAGGCGGTAAAACAATGAAAGATATCGAGGCCGAAGTGGTCAATCCCCAAATGTGTAAGGAGACCACGTTGAAACAGATACATGAGATGCTGATAGACGTGATTGAAGAGGGTACGGCGAAAGTGGTCGCATCGGATTATTTTGATATAGCCGGAAAAACCGGTACGGCGCAAATAGCGTCGGGCGGTGCTTACGGTGGTTATTACGTCTCTTTCTGCGGATATTTTCCTGCCGATGAGCCCCTGTATACCATCTTCGTAGGCCTGAGAAAACCCAAGGGAGTGCCGTCGGGTGGCGGCATGGCGGGCATGGTCTTCAAAAATATTGCCGAACAGACGTATGTAAGAAAAGTACAGCTGACGGTGGAGGATTGCAAAGTAGATTCCACACTGCAAAAATATCCTGCGTTGAAAAACGGCAATTGGGAGCATAGCCGGACCGTGCTCCACGCGTTGAACTTTCCCTCCGGCGAACCGCAGGAAGCGGCGGACTGGGTGAAAGTGAAGCAGGACAGCATTGCCTATCAGCCTCAGGCGCTCGCGCTGAACAAATCGCTTATCCCCGACGTGCGGGGTATGGGTGCACGCGACGCGCTCTACCTGCTGGAAGAAGCGGGACTGAGAGTGAATCTTATCGGGGCAGGAAAGGTGGTGTCGCAATCGTTCCCACCCGGACAAAAATTGACGAGGGGAACAACCATCAGTATTACAATGAGATAGTTTTAATGTTATGAATGTGCCAATGAAATTTCATAATTTTGAATTGAAAATTGACGTAGTCAAATCTTGAAATTCTAAATTCTACATAGAATATGAACCTGAGTAAATTGATTGAGGCTTGTGATGTTGTTGCCCTGCGCGGTAATAGCGGGGTGGAAGTGACTTCCGTTACTTCCGATTCGCGTACGGTACAACAAGGTTCCCTGTTTATCGCGGTAGAGGGGATTTGTACCGACGGCCATTCCTACATCGGAAAAGCGATAGAGCAGGAAGCGGCGGTAGTAGTGTACGACAAGCCGATGATTGAAGAATATTTTTCGCGTGTTACGTATGTACAGGTGGAGAACAGTGCTGTGGCACTGGCCCAGATAGCATCGGAGTGGTACGGTAACCCTTCGGGGCGGCTGAAGCTGGTGGGTGTAACCGGTACAAACGGGAAAACAACCATTGCCACACTATTATATAAGATGTTCCGTAACCTGGGGTATCCCGCCGGATTACTATCCACCGTGGCCAATTATGTGAACGATGAAAAATATCCCACCACGCATACCACCCTCGATCCGCTTACGTTGAACGGACTCTTGCGTAAGATGGTAGATGCCGGGTGTGAATACGCCTTTATGGAAGTAAGCTCTCATGCCATACACCAAAAACGGGTGTACGGCCTCCGTTTTGTGGGAGGTGTTTTTACCAACCTGACTCAGGATCATCTCGATTACCACAAAAATATGCTGGAATACCGGAACGTGAAAAAAGCGTTTTTCGACGATCTTCCGGCGGAAGCGTTCGCGCTTACCAATGCCGATGATAAGAACGGCCCGGTGATGTTGCAGAATACAAAGGCGAAAAAACAGACCTACTCCGTTCAGCGGATGGCCGATTTTAAGGCGCGCATCTTCGAAAAACATTTCGACGGAACGGATATCGAAATAAACGGAAAAGAGCTTACAGTACAGTTCGTAGGCGTTTTTAACGTATACAACCTGCTTGCCGTTTACGGAGCAAGCGTTCTTCTGGGGCTCGATGAGGAGGAGGTGCTACGCTTGCTCTCTTTATTGAAACCGGTTGCAGGGCGTTTTCAGACGATTCGTTCGCCGAAGGATTTCACGGCAATAGTGGATTACGCCCACACGCCCGACGCGCTTTCCAATGTGTTGAATGCCATTCATGAAGTGCTCGATAGCAAAGGGCGCATCATCACCGTGGTGGGTTGCGGCGGCAACCGCGACCGGACCAAGCGTCCTATCATGGCCCGTGAAGCGGTACGGATCAGCGATAAAGTGGTGTTCACCTCCGATAATCCGAGGTTTGAAGAACCGGAAGATATCCTTCGGGATATGACGGACGGCCTTTCGGAAGAGGAGAAAACGGCGGCGCTTACCATCGTGGATCGCCGCGAAGCAATAAAAACCGCTTGTGCGTTGGCACAACCCGGAGATGTGATTCTCATCGCCGGAAAAGGGCATGAAGATTATCAGGAAATAAAAGGAGTAAAACATCACTTTGATGATAAAGAAGAAGTGGAGAAGATATTCTCCTCTCAATCCGGAGCCCAAAAGAATGTGAATAGTAAACAGTAAACAGTAAACAGTTATCAGTGAACGGTAAACAGGAGCCAGAACTATGTTATATTATCTTTTTCAATATTTAGACAAACTCGATGTTCCCGGAGCAGGCATGTTTCAGTATGTAATGTTTCGTTCTGCCATGGCGGCGATTTTCTCCCTGCTGATAGGCATTTTTGCCGGTAAAAAAATTATTAGCAAGCTGCAGCAGAAACAGATTGGCGAAACCATCCGCGACCTTGATTTGGAGGGGCAGTACAGCAAACGCGGAACGCCTACAATGGGAGGAGTCATCATCATCATCTCCATATTGGTTTCTACGTTGCTTTTGGGGAAGTTGGAGAATATCTATATTATTCTGATGCTGGTCAGTACTGTCTGGCTGGGCACACTCGGTTTTGCGGACGATTATATCAAGGTGTTCAAGAAAGATAAAGAGGGGTTGAAGGGGAAATTCAAAATAGTTGCCCAGGTTGGACTGGGGTTAATTGTGGGACTGACCATCTATTTTAGTCCCGAGATTGTGGTACGCGAAAACACGGAAATACGGGTGAACAATGTTATTGAGGATGTTACCTACCCAACAGAAGATGTGAAGACTACCAGCACTACCATTCCGTTTGTAAAAAACAATAATTTCGATTACAAATGGCTTGTAAGCTGGATGGGCGACTATGCGGACGAAGCTGTCTGGATTGTGTTCATACTGATAGTGATTCTAATTGTGACGGCGGTATCCAACAGCGCCAATCTCACGGATGGGCTGGATGGATTAACGTCCGGCTCCTCGGCAGTTATAGGGGTGGCACTTGGTGTCCTGGCCTATGTCTCGGGGCGTGTCGATTTTGCCTCTTATCTCAATATCATGTATATTCCGGGAGGCGATGAATTGATGGTTTTTGCTTCCGCCTTCGTGGGAGCATGCGTAGGGTTTCTCTGGTATAACGCCTATCCGGCGCAAGTGTTTATGGGTGATACGGGCAGCCTGACATTGGGTGGTATCATCGGCGTGTTCGCCGTGCTGATTCATAAGGAGCTGCTGCTGCCTATATTGTGTGGCGTTTTCTTTGTAGAGGCGTTGTCGGTTATTGCACAGGTGACCTACTTTAAGTTTACGAAAAAGAAATACGGAGTGGGTAAACGGATTTTCAAGATGACGCCTTTGCATCATCACTACCAGAAGCCGGGTGACGGAAGCATCGGTGCACTTATTCAAAAGCCTTTTGCACCGTTGGCCGAACCGAAGATTGTGAGTCGTTTCTGGCTTGTAGGAATGATTTTGGCCGTCTTGACGCTGGCCACGTTGAAAATGAGGTAATGGTTTGAAGTGAAAAAGTGAAAAAGTGAAAAAGTGAAAAAGTGAAAAAGGGTGGATTTTGAATCTAAAATCCGAGATCTGGATTCTGGAAGTTCAGGTTTGAGATTCGGCAAATTATAGTATGAAAGAGAAATTGATCGTTGTACTGGGCGGTGGTGAAAGCGGGGTAGGATCTGCGATACTCGCTCAGAAAAAAGGATTCGAAGTGTTTCTGTCGGACAGCGGAGAGCTGAAAGAAGAGTATCGGGAAACATTAAGTGCGTACGGTATCGATTTTGAGGAGAGTGGACACACGGAAGAGCGTGTGCTGAAGGCTGATGAGATCGTGAAAAGCCCGGGAATTCCGGATACCGTCCCTTTGATGCAGAAAGTACTGGAGAAAGGGATTCATGTGATTTCAGAAATTGAGTTTGCCGGAAGATACAGCGACGCGAAAATGATCTGTATCACGGGGAGCAACGGCAAAACAACCACCGCCAGCCTTATCTATCATATTCTAAAATCGGCCGGATTGAATGTGGGATTGGGAGGAAATATAGGGAAGAGCTTTGCCCGCCAGGTGGCGGAAGAGCATTTCGATTATTATGTGCTGGAACTGAGTAGTTTCCAATTGGAGGGAGTATACGATTTCAAAGCGGATATTGCAGTGCTGCTCAACATTACTCCCGACCACCTGGATCGCTACGCCCATAACATGCAACACTACGTGGACGCCAAAATGCGTATTATTCGAAATCAAAAAGTAGACGACGCGTTTATTTACTGGATGGATGATCCCATAGTGACACAGGAGATTGAGAAACTGAAACCGGAAGCAACCCTTTTTCCTTTCGGAGAGTACAAGAAGGGGTATTCGGCGGGTTATACGGAGAATGGAAAACTAGTTATTCACACCAAAGAACATCTGTTTAATATGGAATTGGAATTACTCGCCCTGGAAGGCATGCATAACGTGTATAACTCGCTGGCATCGGGAATTGTGGCAAAATTGGTGGATATCAGCGATGCGCAGTTGCGTGCGTCCCTGTCCGATTTCAAGGGTGTCCCGCACCGGCTTGAAAAGGTAGCTACCGTGCGGGGAGTGCAATACATCAATGATTCCAAAGCTACGAATGTAAACTCGTGTTGGTACGCCTTGCAGAGTACGCGCACCCAAACGGTATTGATTCTCGGTGGAACCGATAAGGGAAATGATTACAGCGAGATTGAGGAGTTGGTGCGTACTAAAGTAAGGGCACTGGTTTTCCTCGGGAAAGACAACAGCAGGCTGCACGCTTTCTTCGACGGGAAAATGGATGTCATCCGCGATACACATTCCATGAAAGAGGCTGTGGAAACGGCATACAAACTGGCTCAAAAAAGGAGATACGGTGCTGCTTTCGCCCTGCTGCGCCAGCTTCGATCTGTTCAGGAACTACGAAGACCGGGGCGATCAGTTTAAGGAATGCGTAAGGAGATTGTGATAATGTGTCGATGAGCCAATGTGCCGGATGGGCCGAGGTGATGATTTATGAATGTAATAATGCGAAGATGATACAAATTTGAAGATGTAACCCGTAGTTTTTCAATTTGAGTCAATCTATTCAATCTTTAAAAAATATGGACAACAATACCAATAACATGGCCGGTCCGGCCCACCCTTTGGAAGAAGTAGTGGCATCCGGATCCACGTTGGGGGATTTTGGACGTAAAATCTTCAAAGGGGATAAAGTGATCTGGGCGGTATTTATTATTTTGTGCGTGATCTCGCTGATTGAGATTTTTAGCGCCACCAGCACCATCGTCTATCGCCAGCAAAATATGTGGGGGCCGATTCTCCGTCACGCCATGTTTCTGATTGGCGGTGTGGGAGTGATTTTGCTCATCCACAATGTCCCGTACCGCTATTTCTCGTCGTTGATTTTTGTGCTGCTCGGCGCTATCGTGTTGCTGATTCTGACGCCGTTCATCGGCACGAACATCAACGGCGCCGATCGGTGGATATCTTTTATGGGATTCACCATTCAGCCTTCCGAAATCGCTAAAATATCGCTGATGGGAACCATCGCCTTTCTGCTTAGTAAGCAGAACGGACTTAACGACGGTCTTCTCTTCAAGTGGATGATGGGGTTGATGGTGATTGTGTGCGGCATTATCGCGATGGATAACCTGTCGACGGCAGTACTGCTTTTCGGGGTGTGTTATTTGCTTATGTTTATCGGCAATGTCAAGTTAACCCGCCTGCTGAAGGTAGCAGGATTAGGCATAGCGGCGGTACTGCTGTTCGTACTGCTGCTGAATGTAATTCCCGAAAGCTGGACAGATTCCGGCCCCTTAAACCGTATGGGCACATGGCAAAGCCGTATCACCAGTTTCGGAGCACACAGGGAGGTCTCTGAAGATGAGTATTATACCATTACCGACGACAATTACCAGGTGGCACATGCCAAGATTGCCATTGCCAACGGCGGCGTATTGGGCGTATTTCCCGGAAACAGTACCGAACGCGATTTCCTGCCTCAGGCTTATTCCGATTTTATTTATGCCATTATCATTGAGGAAATGGGCATAGTGGGCGGACTCTTTGTCCTGCTTCTGTATGTAATTATCTTGATTCGAGCCGGAATGATTGCCCGCAAAACCGAAAAATTGTTTCCTAAATATCTTGTGTTGGGTTCGGCGCTGATGCTCTCCGTGCAGGCGTTCATCAACATGGCAGTGGCCGTAAATCTGATCCCTGTTACCGGCCAGCCGCTACCGTTGGTAAGTCGCGGGGGTACGTCTACACTCATCACCTGCGCCTATTTCGGGCTTATTTTGAGTGCCGACCGCTTCGGTATCGGGAAAAAGAAACGGGAAGAGGAGATTGATAAAAACGATGTAGATGACAATGACAAAGAAGATGAGGATCACGATAACAGCGGCTCAACCGGCGCGATAAACGAACGCATCGACAAGCTGGAAGACAAAGTGGAATTTGAAATTATTCAGGTGTAAAGGACGAAAAGAAATAAATGACGGGTAAGGACTTTTTTTGTACTTTTGTAACAGAGCAAAAACAGGACAGTGTATGACCAGATCAAACAGGATGCAACGCGTTCGGAACCCGAACCCTGACCGCCACGGCCCGAAACCCCTGAAAGTTATCGTCAGCGGCGGCGGCACAGGCGGGCATATATTTCCCGCCATCTCCATCGCCAACGCCATCAAAGAACGATGGCAAAATGCCGAAATACTTTTTGTGGGTGCGGAAGACCGGATGGAGATGGAGCGCGTTCCGGCGGCAGGCTACCAAATTATTGGCTTGCCTGTGGCCGGTTTCGACCGTAAGAACCTGTTGAATAATGTTTCCGTGGCGATGAAACTGTTCAAGAGTATGAGCCTGGCACGCAGGATTGTGGATGATTTCAAACCGGATATAGCCGTGGGAGTGGGCGGATATGCCAGCGGCCCCACGCTGAGGGCGGCATCCGCCAAAGGAATACCCACACTGCTGCAGGAACAGAATTCATATGCGGGCGTAACCAACAAAATGCTGGCGCAAAAAGCGACCACCATTTGTGTGGCGTATGAAGGAATGGAGGCGTTCTTCCCGAAAGAGAAAATTGTACTGACCGGAAATCCTTGCAGGCAGGACCTGGTGATCTCGAAAGAGAACCGTGAGATGGGGTATCGCTTCTTTCAACTCGATCCCGATAAGAGAACCATCCTGATGGTAGGCGGAAGCTTAGGCGCCCGCACACTCAATGAAAGTATGGTCTCCGCATTTCCAAAGCTCAGCGTTGCAGACGATGTGCAGGTGATCTGGCAATGCGGAAAATACTACTATAAAGAAATGATGAAATTGCAAACGGAAGGCAACATCCCGACCAATGTGCATCTGTTGGATTTTGTTTCCCGTATGGATTATGCCTATTCCGTGGCCGATCTGGTGATTTCGCGTGCCGGCGCCGGATCGATATCGGAATTCTGTCTGCTCCAAAAAGCGGTGATTCTGGTGCCGTCGCCCAACGTGGCCGAGGATCATCAGACAAAAAATGCACAGGCATTGGTGAACAAGGATGCTGCCGTGATGGTGTCGGATGCTTTGGCGCCGGCAGTGCTTTTTGATGTGGCGTTTACCCTCGTCAGGAACGACAAGCAACTGAAAAGCCTGAGTAAAAACATCGCGGAGATGGCACAGCACGATTCGGCAAAACGGATTGTAGATGAAATTGAGAAGATAGTTTTTTGATGTAACGATTTATTAATGTGGTAATGTGTTGATTGATAGTCGTTCGGTAATTATTCAAATAACGGCGAAGCAGAATTAATCTTTATAAATGGATTACGAAAATATATATTTCATTGGTATTGGAGGCATCGGCATGAGCAACCTTGCCCGTTATTTTCTCTCCAAAGGCAAGAGAGTGGGAGGGTACGACCGTACGCAGACGGTGCTCACCGAATTGCTGCGTAAGGAGGGGGCCTTCGTGCATTACGAAGATGACGCCGATGGCATACCGCAGGAATTTACCGACCCCAAAAAGACGCTTGTGGTATACACCCCGGCCGTTCCTGCTTCGCATGGCGAACTGGTGTATTTCATCGAGAAGGGATTCACGCTGATGAAACGTTCGCACGTGTTGGGCGAAATTACCCGGTCGACCGATGCTATTTGCGTGGCGGGTACGCACGGAAAGACCACTGTATCGAGCATGATAGCACATCTGTTGCGGCAATCGCATGTTGACTGCAGCGCCTTTTTAGGAGGGATTCTTAAAAATTACGACAGCAATCTGCTGCTCTCTGATAAAAGCACTATAACCGTAGCCGAAGCCGATGAGTACGACCGTTCGTTTCATTGGCTGAAACCGTGGATTGCCGTTATCACCTCGGCCGACCCCGATCATCTGGATATTTACGGTACGGCGGAGGCTTACAGGGAGAGTTTCGAGAAATTTACATCGCTTATTCGTCCCCACGGGCATCTGATTCTAAAAAAAGATGCACTAATAACGCCTCACATTGATGAGACGGTGAAACTTTGGAGCTATTCGGAATCGGCAGGCGATTTTCATGCGGAGAATATACGGATGGGAAACGGGGAAATTGTGTTCGATTATGTTTCACCCTCCGGAAAGATAACGGATATATTCTTAGGAGTTCCCGTGAAGATAAATATTGAGAATGCCGTGGCAGCCATCGCCGCAGCAGAGATATGCGGCGCCAGACCGGAAGAAATTCGAGAGGCTATGGGCAGTTTCGGTGGATCAAAGCGCCGGTTCGACTTTCACATAAAATCCCGGAATATCGTTTTTATTGATGATTATGCCCATCACCCGCAGGAGTTGGCGGCGGCAATTCAATCGATCAAAGCACTCTACCCCGACAAAAAGGTGACGGGTATCTTTCAGCCGCATCTCTATTCACGCACACGCGATTTTGCCGATGAGTTCGGGAAAAGCTTATCGCTGTTGGACGATGTGATTCTACTGGATATTTATCCGGCACGGGAAGAACCCATTGAGGGGATTTCATCGGAGATCATTTTCGACAAGATCACCGTGGAAGAGAAGATGCTGTGCGAAAAATCAAAAGTGCTGGAAGTGCTTCGCGATAAACCGTTGGAGGTGCTGGTGACGTTCGGCGCGGGCGATATAGACGGGTTATTGCCCGATATAGAGAGAACATTGAGAGAGAAGTATCTGTTGCGGAGTTGACTGTTTCCGTTACGCTGAATGAGCAGATTACCTATTTATTGAAGATACATTGAAGAAATTTTTTATCATATTAGTTGCGGTGATGGTAATAGGATACCTGATTTTTTCAGCGAACTATTTCAGAGGTTCGTCGCGCAATCAGGTGTGTGAGAGTTTCGAAGTGGCCATCAAAGACAGTACCCGGATACAGTTTGTGTTGACGCAGGATATCGAGAAGCTGATAAAAAAATATGATTTGTATCCTGTAGGCAAAACATTTGGCGAGATAAACACGCTGGCTATTCGCGATACCATCCTCACCAACAGGCTGGTGGAGTCGGCCGAAGTATATACCACTCCGGGTGGATCCATTGTGGCAAGCATTCGTCAGCGCGAGCCGGTATTAAGGGTGATTTCAGATGTGCGAGGCAGTTTCTACGTGGATAACGACCGCCAGATCATGCCCGCCTCCTCCAGTTTTGCCGTCTATGTTCCCCTCGCTACCGGTGCCATTGATGAGGCGTTTGCGCAGAACGATCTCTATGATTTTGCGATGTTTCTACACGCTAATCCCGATTGGGATGCGTGGATAGAACAGATTGTAGTGCAAAAGGACCAGGATGTGGCATTGATTCCGCGTGCGGGAGATTTCAGAATCATCATGGGGAGCCTGGATGATTATCCGGCAAAATTGGCTAAATTTGTCCGTTTCGTGGATGAGGGATTGAACGTGGTGGGTTGGAACCGCTACGCCGAAATTAATTTGAAATACGATAATCAGGTGGTTTGCACAAAAAGTAGCAACATCATCTATTAAACGGGCAGGCTTCGACCTGTATGTTCGGGGAAACCATCAATGAAAATGATGTTAATGAGTAAACAAAATCGCTGTAGGAATGTTTGTTAAACAACAATATAACCGAAAGCTCATCGATCAAAAATATGACGCAATCAGGATTTGTAGCTGTAATTGATCTGGGAACTTCCACCATTAAGGGAGTTGTCGGGCGCAAAAACGAGAATAATGTCATTTCCATACTGGCAAGCGGTTCCATTGATTCCAGTAACGGTATCCGCAGGGGAATGGTATACAATATTGAAAAAGTCGGAGGAAGTATCCATAAACTGATAATGATGCTTGAGAACAGTCTGGGGCGGAAAATAGGCAAGGTATATGTCTCTATCGCCGGTCAATCGCTTCACACGATGGAATTCAGGGAGATGAAACAACTCAATTCCGGCGGAATAGTAACGGAAGAGATTGTTAGCCAGTTACGCAAAGCGGCCGAAAAATTCGTGCCCGACATGAAACGCAACTATACGGTTGCTGATGTGGAATATTTTATAGACGACAAGCCGGAACGCACACCGGCGGGAGTGACCGGCTCACTGTTTGAAGCCGGTTTTGAGATAATTGTGGGCCGCCCCAATCTCCAGTCGAACATTGAAAAAAGCATTGCAAGTAAAACGGATCTGCAAATAGCGGATTATATCGCAGGGCCGTTGGCTACGGCAGCTATCGCGTTGAGCGAGGAGGAGAAAGAGTTGGGATGTGTTTTTGTGGACTTCGGCGCGGGAACAACCACCCTTTCGGTCTATAAAGGCGGCATCCTTCGCAGGATGGTGGTGGTACCTTTCGGTGGAAAAAACCTCACTAAAGATATCTGTGCGCTCAACTTTACTGAAAACGATGCGGAACAGTTGAAGATTAAATTCGGCAAAGCGCTGGAAAACCGTGACAATCTGCATATATCATCGCCTTTTTCCGCAAAACCGGAAGTAGATCTTACCGAGCTGAACAAAGTGATTGGAATGCGGCTGGATGAGATAACCGCCAACCTGAAGGAACAGATAAAACTGTCGGGTTACGAAGGAGAGTTGGGAGCCGGGTTGATCATAACGGGAGGCGCTTCACAGCTCAGGAATCTGGACCTCTATCTCGCTCAGAAGCTGAAGATGTCTGTTCGAAAGGCATCGGCAAAGAAATCGTTTATCAATAATTCCCCCGATCTCGTTAGCGACCCCTCGCTTACACAGGCGTTGGGAATGCTCCTTTTTGGGAAAGAGGATTGCGAGCAGATTGTTGTAGAACATACGTATGATGAAGAGAATGATGAAAGCAGATCGGGCCCTTCCCGCTGGTTCAGTGGGTCAAAAAACAGTTTGAAGGGGGGGAAAAAAGATAAGAAACCAAAGCCTCCGAAGACGGATAAAGAGGGCGGATTTTTTGAGAAAATGGGAGATGTTTTTGGAGGTATTTTTGCGGAAGAAGATGATGATGAGTAAAAGACAAAACAGGGTTAGCAATGGATGATGATATACTGGATTTTCAGGTAGAGAGCCGTACGGATGCCATTATAAAAGTGATTGGCGTGGGCGGCGGCGGCGGGAACGCCGTGAACCACATGTTTCAGGAGGGTATTCACGATGTTTCTTTTGCGCTGTGCAATACCGACAATCAGGCGCTGATGAAGTCGCCCGTACCTGTGAAAGTGCAATTGGGTGGAAACACTACCGGCGGACTGGGAGCCGGTAATAAACCCGAGGTGGCTTACAGGGCCGCCGAAGAGAGCATCGATCTGATAGAGGAGCTGCTGCAGGACGGCACACGCATGGTTTTCATCACTGCGGGAATGGGTGGAGGAACCGGAACAGGGGCTGCCCCCGTGGTGGCGCGCGTAGCGAAAGATATGGGCATTCTCACGGTGGGGATTGTGACAATCCCGTTTATGTTTGAAGGTTCGCGAAAAATTGTACAGGCGTTGAAGGGAGTCGAAGAGATGGCCAAGAATGTTGATGCGTTGCTTGTGATCAATAACGAGCGTTTGCGCGATATCTATAGCGACCTAACGATGATGAACGCATTTGCTAAAGCGGATGATACATTGGCTACAGCAGCCAAAAGCATTGCTGAGATCATTACCATTCACGGACATGTGAATCTCGACTTCGCCGATGTGAACACCACTCTGAAGGAAGGTGGAGTGGCCATTATGAGCAGTGGCCTGGGCGCAGGGGAAGATCGTATAAACGACGCAATTAAGAATGCGCTGCACTCGCCCTTGCTGAATAATAACGATGTGTTCAGCGCCAAGAAGATACTTATCAACCTGTCGTTCGGCGAAGAGAATCCGCTGATGATGGAAGAGATGAACGCCCTGCACGATTTCATGTCGAAGTTCAGCCGGGAGATTGAGGTGATCTGGGGCGCAGCCGTGGAAGAATCGCTGATTGAGGAGGTGAAAGTGACACTGCTCGCTACCGGTTTCTCCATCACCAGTGTTCCGGGAATAGAAGAACAGCAGCAGGAAAAATCGAGAGCTGCCGAGATCCAGCGCCAGATAGAAGAGGATACGAAAAGAGAACAGGATAAAAAGGACAAGGAGCTGATTGAAAAATATTACGGCAAGACGGCTTTAAAAGAGCTTACCGCTGCTAATTACAGGCTCGAGCCCTTCGTACTGACCATTGAGGAACTGGATGACGACAGGGTCCTGGATGCATTGGAAAAGACCCCGGTGTTCAAACGTGAGTCGGATTTCAATCCCCGTACGTTTCAATCTGATCTGCAACAACAGTCGAACACCCTGTTCGACTGACGCGCCAAAACTGCGGATTGATCCGTCGCGGTTGCAGAGTAAACTGCCCGGCTGCAAACAAACCGCCGCAACTGCAGGTCGGACTACTACGTCCGGTACGGCACATTGCGTCGGCACATCAAACGAGATTGATTAGCAGGTACTTACGATTGCTTGATAAGATGGCCTATATATCTACCGGTAAATCAGTAAATCCACACGTCAGTAAATCAATAAATAAACATATCAATAAACCAATCCTATGGCACTATTTGAAACCATTAACGACGAAATAAAAAAGGCGATGCTCGCCAAAGACAAGGTAAGGCTGGAAGCATTGCGGGGAATAAAGAAAGAGTTTTTGGAAGCTAAAACCGCTAAAGGTGCCGGCAATGAACTTTCGGATGAAACCGCTACCGCTATCTTACAGAAAATGGTGAAACAGCGTAAAGACAGCGCCGAAATTTATACGACGCAGAGCCGCTCCGATCTTGCCGAGGGCGAAATAGAGCAGATAGAGGTTATCCGGGAATTTCTGCCCGCTCAACTTTCACCAGAGGAGTTAGAAGCCGCAGTGAAGGCGATCATTGCCGAAACGGGAGCCTCTTCCATGCAACAGATGGGTAAGGTGATGGCTGCAGCTGCAAAACAGCTGGCCGGTAAAGCCGAAGGACGGGCTATTTCCGATATGGTAAAGAGGCTGTTGGTGTAAGAGGTGTGGGAAGGTTACATTTTTCTTATATAGGGCACATATTCTTTCTTCATCCGCTTGTCGAGCATATTGTTTTTTCGCGCCTTCTTCTCCAGTTTCTGCAATTCGCTGTCGCGCTTCTTGCCCGGGTTAAAATCATCCGTCAACAATAAAAGAGAGAGTGTTTCCTCGTCAATGGAATGCATTCTGAAAACAACGGTTTTATTTTCTATGACATCGTTTTCGGCAAGTATCACCAAATAGTCTTTCTCCGCAGTGTAATCGAAAGAAATAGAGTTGTAGCCCATGCCCGAAACGGCTATTGTTTCCGTCTTTTCATTTTCCGTCAAAAGGACTCTTCCATCGTTGCCGGTTACTTTTCCTTCTATCGGCTTACCGGATTTGTTGGTTGATTCTACCAAAATTCCCTGTACGGGATAGTTGTGCAGGCTGACTACCTTTACTACGCACGTATCTTTCTTGGAACCGTCTAAAGGCTGGAATGCCGACTTGTCTCCCGAATAGTCCGACGTGTGGACAAGCAGGAAATCATCGATTCGTTCATATTCGCCTTCCCCCACCTGAGCCGTAGATAATCCCGCGAAGCCGCTTATTCGAAACGATGCCTTGCCGTTAGAAAGAGTAAGAGAATCCTGCCCGTTCTTAAATGTTCCCTCTAATTGTTGAGCAAAAAGAGAGATGCCCGAAAATAAAATACATGCAAGTAAAAGAA
>AGTN01330938.1_pt1 | contig 15325 bp, 6 predicted proteins | sample 314218 | NCBI WGS metagenome assembly AGTN01 (sample SAMN02954264, study PRJNA73603) | bioreactor metagenome | biome: terrestrial; feature: non-aerated bioreactor; material: poplar woody material; isolation source: poplar biomass | place: USA | collected 2006-12 | reverse complement strand
TTTTTTACGTCCTGACCGACTCTATGGAGCCGGAGCTTGAAAAAGACGACGTAATCCTGTCGAAGGTTTTGTCCCGGGACGACTACGACAAGATAAAGGTGGGCGACGTAGTGACCTACGTGGCCGAATACGGGGCGCAAAAGGGCCTTACGATAACTCATAAGGTGGTCGAAGGCCCCGTCTATAACGAGGAGCTCGGCAAGACTGTGATCCGCACTATGGGCGTAAAGCCGGGCGCGCCCGTCGACCCGCCGGTGCCGGTCGAGAACGTAAAAGCGGTAATGGTGACGAAAGTCGGATTTATAAGCGGGATTTACGATTTCATAACCTCTACGGCCGGCCTGATACTCGTGATCGTCCTTCCGCTCGGCAGTATGATAGCCATAATGACCTACCGCCTCGTCTACCTGATCAGGAAAAAGCCGGTCAAGACCTATACTAAAAAAGAGGTCGAGGAAATCAGGGCGGCCGCCGTCAAAGAGTATATCAAAAAGAGAAACAAGGAGATAGCCGAGAAGGCGGTAAAAGAATATATAGAAAGGGAAACGGGAAAAGGGAAAGGTAAGGAGGATTAAGCGGAGAGAGAGTGTGAAGGATAAAAAAAGTGAAGGTTTTCGGCCTTCACTTTTTTATGTATTCTTATTCTAATTTTTATTCTTCTATTTCCGGCAATGTCACGGTTTGGTCGCCGAAGACATAATTGACGACTAACGAGGTATAAGGCAAGCCAAAATATGATATGAAATAACTTGTCGCTTCTATTTTTACAATATAACCGTCCTCTACATAAAAATAGAAATATTGATTGTAATGCCTATCTTCGACGGGATCATAAACCGTGTTATTTGAATAATATATTATAAATTGAAAGGACATAATATAAATTGTTTCATAGTATTCGTAGCGCCGCCATACCTCGTCTTCAAAAATATATTCATAAGTAACGCCGTCTTCGGTAGAATAATACCTCGTTTCCGTCTCATCGCATTTCATAATTTTATTGCCGTCAAAAACGGTGAGCAACGTGAGTGTGCCAAAAATTAATTCTTCTGAAAAATTCGGACTTCCGATGTACAGGGCCTCAAAAGTAACTATCCTCGCGTCTCCAATTATATCCTTGAGGATTGAAAAACCGTATACCGCCTCGTCGCCGTAATAGTCCGATACTTTGACGAAATAAACTTCGCCGGAAGCCAAAGTAATAGAAAGAGAGAAATTGTCGCTTCCTCCGCCGGAATAACCAATCAAATTCATATCGTCGTCATATAATTCGACGTAAGGACAGCCGGAAACTAAGTTGAAAGATGAAATTATATATTTTCTCGTCTCGGCGGGAGTAAACTGATAAATCGTCTCTTCTCCCTCGTATTGATAAACCGTGCCGAGCGTCAGTTCGGGATAGCCCCAGAGAGTCGGGATCTCGCCGACATAGCGCCAACGCTTGCCGTCCTTCAATTCGGTCTCGGAGTAGAAATAGACTCTTCCGTCGAAAGCGAAGTCGCATCCGACCGTCTCCCACCCGGTTTCATCCCCTTCGAAGTAGATATCGGGCGCTTCGTCTTCAAACGTATATTCGCCGGCGGAAATATAGGCCGTATCGGACGTAATCACTATTCCGATCAGGTTGGCGTTAAAGAAAGCCCAATCTCCGATTTTGGTCACCGAAGCCGGCATTTCGTAATAATCTCCCTCGCCGACGTAGCGGATGAGGAATTCGCCGTCTTCTCCGCCTAGATATGCGTCTCCGACGAGATTGACTTCGCCGCCGAAGATATATACGGCTCCCATATTATCAAAAAATAAGAAATTGCCTTCGCGGACATACCCGATACCGGGATTTTCTCCGTTCAAGGCGTCCAACATGGTTTGAATGTCGTCCTCGTGGCCGTCCGCGAATTCAAAGACGCCGGGGCCGTCCGCGACAAAAATCATTTTGATAATCCCGAATTGCGCCAATCCTTCGCTCAATTCGGGATCGGAGGCGCTATCCTCTTCGTCGTAATAGAAGGCGCCGTTCGGAAGACCGCCCCAAACTTCATAATATAAATCGACGTTGTCGGCGAAGAGATTAGCGAGATAGTCGTTCGGCGCGGGCACGATCCATTTCGCGTAGAGCGTAATATCTCCGGCGGGCATTTCGTCGGAAGTAAACCGATCGATAAAGGTTCCGTCGTCGGTAAACCAGCCCTTGAATATATGCCCGGCCCTCCAAGGCCGCGGAAGATAAATATAGTCGCCCTCGAAAGCGTTTATATCCTGCATTTCGCTTCCGCCGTTTTCAACGAAAGTTATCGTGCTCGGCCCGATCCATTTTGCGTAGAGAGTTATATCTTTCGCGGGCATAAAGGCGGAATTAAAGGCGATCAGGAAAGTCTCGTCGTCCAGATACCAGCCGCCGAACGCGAATCCTTCTTTTGTCGGAGCCGGAAGAACGATGTAATCCCCCGCGACAGAATTGAGGCTGTCAATCGGCAGGTATCCGCCGTTTGCTTCCATGATTAGCTTGTATTCTCTCGTTATAGAAAATTGATAGGAATGACCGTGACTCGAGAAGAATTCAATATAATAAGTCTGGCCGTAATTAAATGGGTAAACGATAGATCCGTCGCAACTTTCAAGCGTATCCATTTCGGCGTTATAAATTGTTACGGAGGAGTAGAAATATAATAAATATGATGAAAATAATTTTATCCGAAATTCTCCGGTTTCGAATGGCGTAAATTTATAAATCAAATAGGAATAATCCCAATAGAAATATTTTTCGTTCTCCGCTAAGATGTAAGAATCTTTATCCGGCCATATTAGCGGACTATATGGATCGTGCCACCGGCGGCCGTCGTAAACTGGCGCGTCGGAATAGAAATAGACGTTTTGGTAATCCGTTATTCCGCCGATGTTCGCGTTCCAGTTTTCTTCGGTTCCGCGATAGAAGATATAAGGACCGTCTTCGCCAAAGGCGTTAGGCGAGATATAGATATTTGCCGTATAATTAGGAATGTATAGGGAAATCGGTCTATGGGTATTTATTAAAGCGTAATCGCCCACTTTTCTGACGGATAATTCAAGCGCAAGAGGATAATTATCTTTATGTCTTATAAGAAAATCAGCGGCATTGTTATAATAAATACCATCGCTACGATCTAATAAATAGACGTCGCCGGTCAATATATATTCGGCGCCCATAGTATCGAAGATCAGAATATTTCCTATTTGCAAATATCCTACGCCCTCGGCGAGAGAATTAATAACCGACTCTATTCCCTCTTCGCTCCCCTCGGCAAATTCAAGAGCGAGCAAGAGGCCGCGAGCCTTTATCGCGCTTATCGCGCCGTATTCTACGTAAGCGGAGAGGATCTCGTCGTTCGCGTCTTCGGTATACTCGGCCTCGGCGAAACCGCTCCAGATTTTATTAAATAGGTCAAGATATGCAGAATAAAAATCTTCGAGGGTAGCCTCGTCGTCAAGCGGCGTCCATTTGGCATAAAGCGTCAAACCTTCAGAGGGCATAACGGTAAAAGCATAGGGCTCCTCAAAGCTTTCGTCGTCAGCGTACCATCCGGCGAAGAGATAATCGTTCCTGACGGGCGATACGGGCGGCTCTATGGAATAACCTACGGGAGCCGTCAGGTTTTTAACATAAGTGCCGCCGTTAGCGTCGAAAGATATGGCTGCGAAGTCAAGGTTTTGGAATAAGATAATTTTGAAATCGGATAAGGTTGTCACTTTTAAATAATAAGTCTTTCCGACTAAAGCGTAAAAAGTTAACAGAAAATCGGGATAGCCCGAGTCAGTACCTATCTCATTCATTTTCGAATCGTATAAACGGACGTCGTAATAAAAATCCTCGTCGCTTGCGAATGAACGGATCGAATATCCGCCTTCTGCGGCGGCGGTAAATCTGTAAGTAGTGAAATAATGAGGATAGTATACGACGCCCGGCAAAATATCAATTATTTCCGAGCCCCATACGGTCGGAACGCCGTCGACATAGCGCCAAAAAAGATCTGGGAAATAAAAGGGAGCCGCGGAGAAACTATATGCGTTAATTTCATTATCTAAATAATTAAAATATAGATTATTTGTTAAATCGCCCTTGTAGAAAATCGTCGGAGTAATATCTTCGCTCTCTCCAAAGGCGTTATTCATTATTAAGTGGACGCTTTCGGGAACGATCGTACCCTTTTTACCGTGGAAAGAATAGTCGCCCACTATTCCTACGCCGTCGGGAATTTCAAAATAGTCCTCGTCTCCGGAATATCGTATCAGATACCTGCCGTTCGGGCTCAAATATAAATCGCCTTCCGAAAGGTAATTTCCGGTGAAGATGTAATAGGAGCCCAAATCTCCTATGAATAAGATTTTTCCGGACATTATTATATCGTTGTTATGGAAATATTGATTTTTTATATAATTTGCTATGGACGCGCTCTCGAATTCCAGGGCAAGGATCGTGTCGCCGGCTATGAGAGCGGACGTCAAGTCATAATACCCGGCTAAATAACTAATATAGTAATTTTCACTCTCCGCTACTTGATCGCCGCCGAGATATGCAAGCTCTCCCAAAGGCTCGTCCGGCCAGATCTCGTTGAAGCCGCCGGAAAATCTTGAATAGAGCTCTTCGAGAGTCAATTCGCCCGGGAAAATCCACTTTGCGTAGAGAGTGATATTTCCCGCGGGCATCGTATCGAAGGCGTAGGCGTTTTGGAAAGCGTTGTCGTCGGTAAACCAGCCCTCGAAGACGTAGCCGGTCCTCAAGGGCCTCGAAGGAGAGGCGACGGCCGTCCCGAAGGGCGCGGTGATCGTCTCGACCGCCGGGCCGCCGTTCGGTTCGAAGGAAATGTTGAAGGACGCGATATTCCATTTGGCGTAAAGCGTGGCGTTTGCCTTTAGAGGAGAAGCAAAATTGTACGTATGCTCCAAAGCCGCTTCCGCGTACCAGCCGCCGAAAGCGTATCCGGCCTTTGTGGGAGCGGTCGGGGCGGAGACGTAAGTGTTGTAGTCGGAAGTCTTAGAGAGAACGGCGCTCCCGCCCTTAGAATCGAACGTCAAGGTGAATTGCTTTATATTCCATTTAGCGTAGGCCGTAGCCCCGCCCCCGGGTATTGCGGAGAAGACGAATTGATTACTAAAATTGTTGTCGGTATACCAGCCGCCGAAGTCGTAGCCTTCCCTCGCCGGATCGGCGGGAGCGTTTACGATGTCCCCCTCGCGCCCGTTCAGCGCGGAGACCGAAGAGCCGCCGTTACTTTCAAAGGTTATCGAATAGCGGGGGATCGCGTCCTCGGAGAGCCAGTAGGCGTAGACTATGAGATATTTGGTGATCGCTTTATTTTGAAAATAGTTTTCGGCGAAGGGCTGGATCCATTCGTCCTTGTCGAGATACCAGCCCATAAAGACGTAGCCTTCCCTCTCGGGATCGTCGGGGAATTCGAGAACCTCGTTTCCCGCCGATTTTATCGTCGCGTAGGTCTCCGCGCCGTTTTTGAAATAGATATTGAATTTGCCGTCTGTATTCTTGAAACAAGAAACCGTAAGCGCCGCGATAGAGGCGAGCGCCAAAATCAATACGACCAACTTAAATTTCTTCATAAAAACTCCCTTTGTAAGTTATAATTGCTTACTAACTAATAATAGCGTATTCGCCGGCAAAATTCAAGAGGAAACCGGATTATTAGTTCTCCTTCTTGACATTTGCGGATTACAAAAATATAATGTTTTTATACGATAAGAGAGAGGAAAATTTTCTTCTCGCTCGCCTTCTGGGTAATCGGCATTACGGGGAAGAAACACATCGTTGAACATAGACGAGATAATTAAAATAATAAATTCGCGCTTTCCGGAAGCGGAAAGAATAATTATAGGCGTCGACGGAAGATCGGCGTCCGGAAAGACCTCGCTCGCCTCTTTTCTCGCGGAAAAACTCCGCGCGAATTTATTTCACTCCGACGACTTCTTTTTGCGGCCTTTCCAAAGGGCTCCGGAGGCCGGGGCGGACGGCAATATAGATTACGAAAGCCTGGAAGAAGTTTTAAAAAATATCGACGCCGGGATACCTTTCAAATATGAGAAATATTCCTGCGAGAGAGACGAGTTTTGCCTGCCGCACGAAGTTTCCCCCCGGCGCTTCAATATCGTGGAAGGCGCGTATTCCCTTCATCCCCGCCTCATTTCCTATTACGACTATAAAATTTTCCTCGATATTTCGGACAAACTTCAAAAGGAGAGGATTTCGGCGCGCGAAACCTATAAAAAAGATTTATTTTTCAATCTCTGGATCCCCGGTGAAAACGCCTATTTTGAGAAATATAAGATCAAAGATAAATGCGATATAATTATTAGGGCATAGGGCATAAGGAAAAGATCATATGAAATTAAGAACTAAAAAGACGACCGTTCAGCTCGTCTGCACGGCGCTCTTTACCGCGGTAGGCGTCGTGCTTCCGCTCGCGTTCCACTCGGTGCCAAACGCCGCCATGGTCTTTCTCCCTATGCATATACCGGTGCTGATGTGCGGGCTGATCGCGGGGCCGTTCTACGGGCTAGTATGCGGCGCGCTGACGCCCGTCCTTTCCTCGCTTTTTACGGAAATGCCCCCTATGGCGATAATCCCCTCGATTGTCGCCGAGCTCGCCGTCTACGGTCTCGTTTCGGGAATTTTGATCCGCGTCGTCAGAACTCACAGAACTATCTTCAATATCTATGTCGCCCTTATAGGCGCCATGCTTGTCGGCCGCGGCGTAATGGGGCTCCTGAACGCCTTCGTCTTCTCCGGCGGCGCATATTCCCTCAAAATTTGGCTTGCGGCCTCTTTCGTCACCGCGCTCCCCGGGATAGCGATACAGCTCGTCCTTATTCCTATTTTGATCTTGACGCTGAAAAAAATGAATTTGGTTCGCTGATAACTAATGCCGGTAAATAACGAATCGCTCGGCTCGGAAAAAATACCGCGCCTCGTACTTAAATTTACGTCGACGACGCTCGCGGCCCTCGTCTTGAATTCCGTCTACAATATCACGGACACGCTCTTCGTCAGCCGCGGGGTCGGCGTAAACGCTATGGGCGGCGTCGCGGTCGTCTTTCCGTTCATGATCCTACAGGGCGCGATATCTACGATGGTCGGCGGAGGAGCGGCCTCGCTGGTTTCGAGAAAGCTGGGCGAAGGCAGACCGGACGAAGCCGGCGGAATAACGCTCAACGCGATGCTTGTCTTTTATATTACGTCGGCGGTCATTACCATTTTGGGCTTTGCCTTTATGAAGCCTTTGCTGAAAATAATGGGCGTGACCGGCGAACTCTATCCTTACGCGAAACAATATCTCTCGATCTTGCTCGCCGGTAATATTTTTTCCACAGGCTTTTCCTCGATCATCCGCGCCGAAGGTAAAATGCTTTACGCCCTTCTCATCTGGATCGTTCCTATTACCGTAAACATAATTCTCGACGCGATTTTCATTTTGGTTTTGAGGTGGGGCGTCGCGGGAGCCGCCGCGGCGACCGTGTTTTGCCAGTTCACAAGCTTTTCGATGTGCATCCTGTTCTTCGCCAAATTTTCTAAGCAGAGCTTCAAGGGCGCGCGCCCGTCCTCGAAAACCGCGGGGGCGATACTCGCGATAGGCCTCCCGTCTCTGGCGCAGCTCGGAAGCCTGTCTTTAATCTCGCTCCTGCTGAACAACGTGATACGGGACGCCGCCGGCACGTCCGGAGTCAACGTCTATGCCTACGTAAATAAATTTGTGATCTACGCCGCCGTGCCGGTAACCGCCCTGACGCAGGCGCTGACGCCGATAGTCGGCTACAATCACGGCGCGGGCAAGCCCGGCAGAGTCAAAGAGACGGTGCGTTTTTGCATATTTTTGAGCTTCTTATACGCCGCGGCCGCTCTGATCGTAGGGGAGACGATACCCGGTTATCTTATCAAAATATTCACCGACGACGGGGAGATCGTCCGGTCCGGGGCAGACGCGCTAAGGATAGTTTCCGCGGCCGTGGTCTTTATGCCGCTTCCTATGCTTGCCGGCGCGACTATGCAGGCCGAGGGCAAAAAGCTGTGGGCGCTTGTGATGTATTCGTCGAATTTCATATTTTTGACGCCCCTCTCGCTATTGCTGTCCCGTTTTTCGGGCCTGAACGGCGTCTGGTGGTCATACGTCGCCGCGACCGCCTGCGCCTCGGTTTTTGCGGCCGTCAAATTATTTATCGACGGCGCAAAGAAATGATAATTTTTAGGCGACGGAATTTATTCGCTCGATGATATAATTACTATTATGGAGGTCTAATGAAAGTAGCGGTCGTTAACGGCGTCGAGTATAAAGGTTGCAACTATCATATCAAAGAGATTTTCCTTGCCGCGCTTAAAGAAAAATTCGGTGAATTCGAGCTGACGGAATACAACCTGCCTTCGGCCTGCCCGGTATTTTGCACCGGCTGCAAGGCCTGCTTTTATAAGGATATTTCGGTATGCCCGCATAGGCAATACACTAATCCTATTTGGGAGAGTCTCGTTAACGCCGATCTGCTGGTCTTTTCCTCGCCGGTATACGTATTTCACGCGTCGGCGCAATTGAAGGCGCTACTCGACCATTACGCCTCGAAATGGATGGCCCACTCGCCCGACGAACGGATGTTTTTTAAGCGCGCGGTCATATTGACGAACGCCGCCGGCATGGGCATGAGCAAGGCCGTAAAGGATATCGGCGACAGCCTGAACTACTGGGGCGTCGGGCGCACCTATTCTTTGAAGTACGCGCTCTTTATGGGCGAATGGAAGGACGTCGCCGAAAAGACAAAGGAAACGATAAGGATAAATTGCCTGAAGCTCGCCTCGAAGCTTGCTGAAGACAAGGCCGCGCCGGGTCCCGGAGCAAAAAGTCGCTTTTATATCCTTCGTATGGCGCAAAAAATGATAAATAAAACCTTGATCAAGCGCGGCTTTTCCGAAACCAAAGACCACGCCTATTGGAAGGAGAAAGGCTGGCTCGGTAAAAAGAGACCTTGGAAGGCGCAGCCTTTAGGTTAGTAAACCGCCCCTTCCGCCCCTCCGCCCGGGATTCCTTCGGCAGGAATCCTGAACAGGCGGACTTCGGGGCGTGTAAGAATGTTAGGGGATATATTATTAGTTTTTTATTCCGCGGTATTTTCCTTATATATTTTTAAAGATTTTATTCTGAGTTCGACGTCGCGCGACCCGAAAGAGCCGAATCTATAAGAGGTTACGCCTCCTGTCGCGGCGTCGGAAAATTTGAAAGCGGACGCCGCTTTATTGCCGTTGATATAGACGTCGTATACGCCGCCGTCCGCGTCGGCGACGATTTTTATATCGGCGAATTCGCCCGGGACATATTTTCCTATCGTTTCCCTCGCGTGAGCGTTATATGCGACTATGTTGTAGACGCCGCTTTCGAGGCTTTCGTATCCGACGGTAAGCAAGGTTTTGCCCGCCGCGTTTTTAAGCTCGGCCAAAACGCCCCACGACGCCCAGTTAAAGCTCGCCGTAATTTCCACGGTGACGCCCTTGCCGGTAAGCGCGTCGAAATTGTATCCCGCCGAAAGCCCGCTTGTTATATAATAATTTTCTCTCGCCGTCTTATAGCTTAAATATCTGTCCGTGCCGCTTTCGAGAATATTCAGCGCGGGAAGCCCGACTATTTTATCGGTTACGGTACCGAAAGGCGCGAGCCCCGTTTGATAACCCGAATAATCCTCGTAAACCGCATAGGTCTGTCCTCCGGATACGTTGTTTTTCGACGCGATAAGGGCGGCGTAGGCGTTATTTATCTCGTTTACGGCGGCGTTAGCGGTTCCGGAAGCGACGGCGGTAAGGCTGTTATACAACGCGTAGCCCGCTTTCATAGCTTCGAGAAATCTAAGTTTTTCAGCCGTTCCGTATAAGCCCGAGCCTTCCCCCGAGTTAATATTGTATCTGTTTTGGGCGCGCGCGTTCAGAGCCGTGTACAAAATATTTCTCACGGCGAGTTCCTGCGTATCCCTGATAGGGGAGCGGAGCGACGCTTTCAGGGGAATATTTACCGCCGAAGGATCCGTCGAACCTTTCGTAAAGTATACGGCGCCTATGCCCACCCCGTCCGCCATCGCGGTTATCACAAATTCTTTTACGCCGGCGACGCCTATATTTATGGCGCCGAGCAGTTTCCATTCATAAATGGCCATAGTATGTCTGGTAAAAAGCCCGTTTCCGTTGTGCAAACCGTTTATGGCGACGTTATTCAGTTTCATATCGAAATGTCCCGAGGTCGGCATCGGCGCGTTATATTTTACCCAGACGTTATACGTCCCCGTAGTCGTAAAGCTAAGCTCGTATATAAGGCGCGGCGCCTCGGAATTGCCGGCGTAATTTTTGTGGACGTCGACGGTGCGCATATCGTAGCCCGCGTTGGTCATAGAGAGTTTCCAGCCGTAAGGATTGCCGTAATTTTCTATCCTCGCGTATTGCGAGTTTTCCGCGGCTATGGCTGTTTCCAGATAAAGGCTTCCGTTCTGTTCTATAACGTAGCCCGAGCCCCATTCGGACGCTTTGTCCATTTCGTAGTCCATAAAATATTTGGTGGTATAGAACCTCTCGTATTCGTACCTCGCCATAGCGTGGGGCTGATAATAGCTGTTGTAGCTTTCGTCGGGCCCGAAATATGAATCGGGGACTTTTTGCGTGGTGTATACCACTATTTTATCAAAGGCGACGAAGGGGTCTATCATAAACACCTTGATCGTATGTTTGCCCGCCTGCCCGAAATTGAGGGTGAATTTATGTTTTTGCACTTGGGTGAATATACCCTCTTCCCAGTCGAGTTTCCCCGAGCCGTAATCGTTGGCGCCCTCGAGTATCAAGGGGGTTTTGCCGTCTATGCTTACGGCGACTCTCACTCTTCCGAGGGAACTTAGCGTCGGCAGCCTGTAAAACTCGACGTTGAACGTGCCGGAAGTCAAGGTATAAACGTCGTACTCTACCCAGGCGCCGCTTGTATAATTGTTTTCGTTATATCCCGTCAGGTAAGGCGCTTCCGCGCGGAGCATATCGCCGTAAACCCTGCCGAGGTCTTTGATGACGCGCCATTCGCCTATATTCGTATCGTTTATCCGGGTATAATGCTCCGCTTCTATGGAGATATAGCCGTCTTGTTCGATATACATAGCCCCTTCGCGGGAATCGGCCGCCGCGCCCGCGATATTATCGACCTGGGCGGTAATTACGACTGTTTTTGCGCCCATAACGGCGCCGTTAGTATCTTTATAAGTGATAATCAAATTTCCGCTTGCCGAGGCGCTCAGAGCCGAAAAGTTTACGCTTATCCAAACGCGGTCTTCGTCTATGACGGAACCGGATAGGGAGGAAACGCCGACCCAGCCCGGCGCGGTTATCTCATAGCTGAATTGTCCGACGCCGCCGTTGAATATATCGAGGAATTTCCTTCCCGAGGCGTAGTTATAAAATTTGAGAGCCGATTCCGCTTGAGGAAGCTCCTCGCCCTCGACAATGGCGTTCGGCGCGTTGACGCCCAGCGCGAGCCAGGCTCCGCTCTCCGCGAAACCGTGTAAGGACGGAGGGGGCGCTATTTCCGGGTCTATGATATTGTTCCATTTGCCGCCCGCGAGCACCTTGTTATAATAAGAGTTCTCCTGTTTGCGCATCTGGTTGTATTCGAGCGCCAGACCGTAAGAGTTGTACGCGGTGGCGTTCCGCCCCTGCTTCGCGGCAAAATCCGCCTTGTTCGCGTAATAGTATTCCGCGTTGACGTAATAGGCGCTTCTTATCTGATAAAGTACGGTTTCATAAAAAAAGTCCTTTTTCTCGGCGGGTACCCTTGAGTAAAGGTCTTCCGCCTTGCCCAGAAGTTCCTTATACATAGCCATACGTTTTTCAAACTCGTCGCCGTAATACGCGTCGGTAAATAGGTCCGCCGCCATATGCTCGAGTTTTCTCGCGTTGGTAAGCTGACCGTATTCTTTTTGAATAGCCGCGACTTCCTCCGCGTATTCGGCGCCTATTTCGCGCGCCGCCCAGCCCTTATTGAACTCCTCGTAAACGTTGTCGTCGTTATATTTTTCGGCGTTATAGGCAAGGTCGAGGAAAAAGTCTATTTCATATTGACCGGGCACCAGGTCGCCCACGTTAAGAAGCCATGCTTTGGTCGCGCCGTAATCGACGGCTTTCCCCATTTCCGAATATATTAGCGTAAGCGGCATAGAATTCATCCACAGGTAACTCTCATTGTCGGCGCCCCAATAGGAGATATGGTAATATACGCCGCTCCCGCCTTCTCTCTCGCGCTCGTCGGCGTTGGGAAGGTTCCTGATAAACCCGTGGTTGTCCTCCGTCCACATAATAGTGACGTCGTCGGGGACCTGAAGCCCCTGATTATAGAGTTCCTGGACTTCCTTATAGGGTATGAACATCATAAACTCGTCGCTTAAGTCGTCTTTCCCGAGAACGTCCCGTAGAATATTCTGCTGCTGTTCTATGATGGTTTGCAACAGTAACAGGTAATTGCCGTTCCAGGGCGCCTGGTTAATCCTGCTCGCGACCAAGCCCGAATCGTGAATGCCCCTCATACCGACGGTCCATTGCACCTCGTAATCCTTGTACATTTCCGCGGATTCCCGCCAATATTGAAGGAGCGCGTCGGAGCTTACAGTATAGTCGTATTGAACGTCGTCGACGGTAATGGGACTTTGGGGGTGTTCCTTGTTATATTCGATTACGTATTTTTCGCGCCACCAGCCCCACTCGTTTTCATTGTTGCGCATAAGCATATCGGGGTGCGTCGTGCCCAGCACTACGCCGTAATAATCCGCGTTGACGGGGTTTTCGGCGTAAGCCGAGAAAGCGTCCGAAGCCGCGTGCATAGCGGGCCAGAGGAAGTTGGCTTTAAGCCTTAAAAGAAGCTCGAACACCTTTTTATAAAGCTCGGGTCCGGAGTGCTTGCCGTCGTCCAAAACGCGGTCCCACGCCTCGAGTTTTTCCTCGTCGTTTATGAAAATTCCCCTATACTTAACCGTCGGCTCGCTCGAAAGGTAATTATAATTTTCGGGCATCGTAAGATTATCGCGGCGAATCGGCTTGTTGTCGGCAAAAAAGTTCCAGGCGGAAACGCCGAGTTTTTCCGAAATGTCGTACGCGCCGTAAATGCTGCCGCGTTTGTCGCTTCCGGCGATGACGAGGGCGGTCTTTACCCTGCCGTCGCCAAAGGGGTCTTTTACGAGGGTATGGGAATAAACCTCCCATTTGCCTTCGACGCCCGACGCGTTTAGCTTGCCGGCGGTTATCAGATTGTCTATCGTCGCGCTGCGCCCGATCGTGCCGATTATTACGGCGTACTCGGAAAACCTAACCGCGTTTCGGAGGGGGTCTATGACCTCCGCCTTTACGCCGGTTACCTTTTCTATATCGGAGGCTAAATCGTACGCGACCCTCGTTACGGCGGCGTATTCGCCGTCCCTCAAACCGGGGACGTTTTCGCCCTCGGCGTATATCAGGGACGCGCCGTTATCGACGAGTTTGAAGCCGTCCGTCACGATAGGCGGATCATTGTTTTCTTCCCCGGGCGTCTCCGGATTTTTGGTACAGGCTATGACGGCTATCGCCGACGCAAATATAAGCAGGATAACCAAACCCCTGGCCAAAAGTGACTTTTGTTTTTTGATATTCTTAAACATATTTACGCTCCTGTTATTCGCCCTCGGGCGGCTCGGGTTCGGTCACGTTTACCGTTATATCCTTTACCGTTAGTTTGTTGCCGTTTACGGCGGTTATCGTCACGGTATACACGCCCGCTTCCGCAAACGTTATTTTTCCGGCGAGGCTGTCGATCGTGACGTTCTCGTCCTCCGAGCTCAATACCGCGCTTTCCGCGCCGAGAACCAAATATTTCAGCGTCAGGTCGCCGTCAGCCAAATTCCATGTCAGAGTATCGCTTTCGGTAAGAACGGCGGGACCGTCGAGCCTCTTTACGGTTATATCGGTATAGCGGATCGTATGATCCTTTGTATTGCATCCTACCGCGATCGCCGAGAAATTAGTAAGGTTGTTGCGGAAATTGAATTGCCCGTAAATTATGCCGTCTATGGCGACGGAATATTTGAACGTATTTACGTCGAACGTCACGGAAATATTGTACGATCGACCCTCGGCCGCGGAGATAAGATTTACCCAATTTGAGCCGTTTATCGCCTGTATATAACCGCCGTTTACGATAACCGCGGGTCCCATCTTAGTAGTCGTGAGAGCTATCGAGTCGCCGGGCTGATTGTATTCGTTGGTAAGCAGGAACACATAGGTCGCCGTGGTTATGCCGGTAACTTTGAAGGTCCCGCCGAACTGATATATGCCCGACATAGGGGCCACGGTGTAAACCGCGTAAGCCCTGATAGCCGTCGAAGGATTAGTGATGACAAGCTCGCCGCCGACCTGTTTTACGGCGTCGGCGGTACCGGTGGTCACGACGGCGTAGCTTCCCGTCGCTCCCTCGAAATCGTCGTAATAAAGAGCTTCGTCATATACGGTCACGGTCACGGTTTTGACAACGTCGATCCACTCGCCGTCCGGCGCCGTCGCGGTTATCGTGAAGACGTATACGCCCGCGGCTGTAAAGTCGACCGTTTTATTATCCTCGCGGAGGGTAAAGCCTTCCGTTTGGTCGCACGCGACGTTTACCGTACCCGCCGGGCTTCCCAAACCGTTCAGCGCGTACAGCGTATAAACGCCGTTTTGTTCCAGCACAAGGCTCGCCGCCCCCGGCGCGGTAATATCCGCGGGAACAGCCAAAGAGGAAACCTCTACCGTAAAGGAACGGGAGGATTCGCCCGCAATAGACTTTGCCGTGACCGTTATTACGTAAACGCCGCCCTTTGTAAAGGTGACTTTGCCCGCGGCGTATGACCAGCCTTCAGTGTTATCGCAGGTAACGGCGACGAGGTGGTAATACCCGTCTACGGTATAGTCGAGTTCGACTTGATTTTCTCCGAGATCGAGGTCGAGCGCGGTATAGGTATTGTTCAGAGTTAAAGCGGGCGCCCATAGCTTTTCTATTTTTATATAGTCGTAGGATATACTTACGTCGACCCTGTTGCTCCCGACGGCTATCGCTCCTACCGACGTCAAAACGTTTCTGAAACTGAATTCGCCGTAAACTATTCCGTCGATTTCCACATAATATTTGCTCGTCGACATATTGAACGTTACGGAGATATCGTACCATACGCCGGCTTCCGCGGCTTTCAAGGTAACCCAACCGCCGTTGTAGGCGTCTATGTTGCCGTTTCTGAATACGACGGCGGCGCCCATATTCGCCGTGGTATTTACGTCTATGATTTC
>AGTN01554012.1_pt1 | contig 15335 bp, 9 predicted proteins | sample 314218 | NCBI WGS metagenome assembly AGTN01 (sample SAMN02954264, study PRJNA73603) | bioreactor metagenome | biome: terrestrial; feature: non-aerated bioreactor; material: poplar woody material; isolation source: poplar biomass | place: USA | collected 2006-12 | reverse complement strand
GCATTGCACCAAATGCAATGGCAACATTAGCCGACGCAGAAGCGATGTCAAACGTCAGGAATAATTTGCTCATGCCGGAGAAATATTCGGTTGTCCAGGAACCATTTGTGACAATGTGCACGACAAGATACCAGGGAATACTGATGGCGAGGAGTCCTAAGGTTCCCCACATGATCTCCAGTTTCGAAATCTGTTCTCGAAATTCGTGTACTGATCTCGACGACATAATCGAAATCAATAGAACAGTTGCAACAAATACAAGAGCTGCAAAGGGCCCCTGTGCCAGAACCGCCAAACTCAAGCAAACGTACGAAATCAGCATCGCCTGCCGCGATTCGCCATTGAATCTTGCTAAAACAGCATAAATCGAGCCTGTGAGAAGGGCACTGGATATGATATCAGCCGAACCTAATCGACCGAAGGCGACCATAAGCGGCGAGGTGCAAACAATCAATGCCGCCATAAGACCAACATTGTTATTGCGAAGCCGCGCGCCGATAAAGTAGGTTCCAAAAGTCAGAGCGCAAGCAAACAGAGCCGAAGGCAATCGTGTGGCAAATTCGCTGACACCAAATACGCGATAAGAAAGTATCTGCAGCCAATATGCGAGAATCGGGCTATCGCAATAAGTTTGATAGTTGAGCAGTGGGACGAGAAATTGCCGCCGAACCATCATCTCGCGCGCGCCTTCGCCAAAGAAGGACTCCCTGGCGTCCAACAATCCGACGCCGCCGAGGTTCCACAAAAAGACTCCAAAACAAACAACGCCAAGCACCGCCAGATGCCAATTCGACGCGTCCGCCGAGATAGTGGGTGCCGACCGTTGCTGCAGAACGTCGCTCTGCGTTTGAAGGTCGGTCTTCGTTTCTACGACGGTCTTCGTTTCTAGCTGCTGCATTCGCTGGTTTGGTATCCGTGAAGGTTGCCGGTTTGACCTACTGGATTCTGGCTCCACAGGTCAACCTGCCTAGTCTAATCGGCTCTTGACTATGGCGAAATGCAAAACCGCTCATACAGCCGCGATCTATATAAATTGATGCTAATGTTGATACCTCGGGCTGACCCGGGGACAACTGATCATGCCTCGCATGAGCGAAGAGTTGCAAATCACCGATCAGGACTAGTACCGCGACCGGTGCCTACTAATTGCTTTCAGCTTGCACTATTTGCCTTCAGCTTTGTTCTTCAAATAGTTGAGACGCTTGTCCATGTCGCTATTAGCTTGCGTCTTCAAGAAATTCTCTTTGAAAGGCAAAGGGAGCGCACTGTCCAGCAATGTCGTCAGCTCCGCCTCTACTTTATCTTCACCTTGCGGACGAAGAACCCAGGCGCCTTCGAACTTGGAGAGCTTGTCCGAATCAATGAGCTTGTAATCGACACGTTCCATCGGAGCTTCGATCTCTTCGTACTTGACTCGCGAGCTGCCGACAACGGGAAGACCGGCAAATTTCTCCTCGACGACTGTTCGATTGCCTTCGCTGGAAATCACTTTGCGCTTGTCGGGATCGGCTGTTCTGTAACTGAGCAGTGCGTTCCAAACTGTTTCAAGATTTGCGTTGATTGTGATCGTCCGTTTGATCATTAACGAAGCTCCGTTCCATCTATATCTTCAGTACTCTAAGCGCAGCGTACGATCCGTTCTCAAGGGCAAAACGCAGGCCGGCAGCTATTAGTATAGAGGACGTTTGCGAATTGGTGTCCAAATCATCACGTTGTTGACCTTCTTAGACGCATATGGTCCGGTCTTCTTCGAGATATGCCGGCTCCACCTTGACAAACGCGAGTCGTATGGATTCTCACCGAGCGGACCTGGAATCTGCCGTTGCGATTTCGCTAGAACCGGCTCAGCCACTAACGCTCCGAATGGTGGTAGCTTGATTTGAGCGAGCTGAAGGTTATCCTGAATTCGTTTATCCGATGCAACGAGCACCTCGGCTTTCTCGGCGTTGACACCGGCGGAGCTCAGATCGACTGACACTGTTCTCTCTTGCGGGGTCATGTTGAGCACGACCAGAGCCGCATCACCGTCTTTCTTGCGCATGTAAGCAAGCACGTTTTGGTCGTTGTCATTCAAGGGTACGTGCTCGCCGTACTTCAACGCACGATTGGACTTACGCAATTTCAAAAGCGCTTTGTAGAAATTCAAAATGGAGTTCGGATCTTTGCTTTCCGCTTCCACGTTATGCGTCTTGTAATTCGCTCCAACTGGAAGCCACGGCTTGACCTTGCAGAAACCGGCATTGTCAGCGGCACTCCACTGCATTGGAGTGCGCTCGCCATCGCGGCCCTTCTGAAGCGGCCAACCGATTTTTCCAATCGGATCTTGAACGTCTTCAATCCTGGTCGGATCATTATTCGCCATTCCGATCTCTTCGCCGTAATACATCACTGGCGTTCCGCGCAAAGTCAAGAAAAGCGCGGCAAGCATTTTTGTGATCTGATCGTTGTTGACACCATCTCCGTATCGGTCGTAATGGCGCCGCTCGTCATGGTTACTGTAGAGATAAGTCGGCCAGCCATTCAATCGGTTGCGATCGATCTCGGCAATATGCTTTCGAAACTTCGCGACATCAAGTTTGTTTGTATACGCGAATCTGAAATTCATCGGCAATTGAATTTCGTCATTCTTGTCACCATACATACTGACGAGTTGATCGAGTTGTTCTGCTGTTGTTTCGCCTAAAAGAACAGGATGATCGGGATACGTATCAAGCACTCTGCGCAGGTCTTTCAGCGTTCTATGAATATCAGGCAACAACAAATAGTTGTTGATGTCATCCATGTTGGGATCGCCGTACGCATTTTTTCCCGGCATGACTGGATTGTCAGTCAGATTGGGATCCTCATATAAGGTATTGATCGCATCCAGGCGAAATCCCGCACAACCTCGGTCCAACCAGAAGCGCGCCACATCGAACATAGCCTTCTGAACTTGCGGATTTCGCCAGTTGAGATCCGGTTGTTCCGGATAAAAGAAGTGATAGTAGAACTGCTTCCGCTGCGGATCCATCTGCCAGGCGGAATGACCGAAAAGCGCCAACCAATTATTGGGAACGCCGCCATCCGCTTGCGGGTTTTTCCAGACGTACCAATCGTGTTTCGGATTGCTGCGCGAGGATCGCGACTCGACAAACCAGGGATGCTTGTCGGATGAGTGGTTCATCACGAAATCCATGATGATGCGAATGTTTCGTTTTTTCGCTTCCTTTACTAGTTCGTCGAAGTCGGCGAGCGTACCGTACTCGGGCGCGATGTTGCAGAAGTCGCTGATGTCGTAGCCGAAATCGACTTGCGGTGACGGAAAACACGGAGTTATCCAGAGGGCACCAACACCGAGATCGTGAAGATAATCGAGTTTTTGGGTAATACCTTTGATATTGCCCATGCCGGTGTTCTTCGCATCGGCAAAACTTCTTGGATAAATTTCGTAAATTACTTCGTGCTTCCACCAGGGTTCATCGCCCTGAGTGTCTGCCGTTGCACTATTTTTGTTCTTCGCCTGTTTGGAACTGCTTGTTGTTTGCCGGTCGCTCTTCGTCTGCTGGGCAAGAGCCGCGCTGGAGTTAGCCTCCGAGAAGGTGCCCAAAAGTTGTGCGGGCAAAGAAAATGCAAAGATAAGGCACGCCAAAACGAACAGTCTCATACGTCCTCCAGGCAGCGGTGCAGCCCGCTTCGAGCTTTCAAGCAGTATACATCGCTTCTGCCGTATTCTCAACACATATGAGGAAGTGTCATAATTATTCTCCTTCGACAGCAACCGCCCGGGAGTTAGATCATGAATATTATGAAAAGAACGATTAACCTCCTTGTTCTGTGCGCCATCACATGTGGTGCCACGCTCAATGTTGCATGGGCTCGACCCGCTAAGGAAATTACAATTCCAACGCGCGACGAACGCAACTTGCGAGACGGCTTGAAATACCACGATTCGGCTGAATACATGACTGAAGTAAAGAAAGCGATGGACGAGGCCACAGCTGTTTGCACGAAGGTGGTCGGCGATCCATCCGCAGCCATCGTTATGGATATCGACGAGACGCTTCTCGATCACAAAGAACAGTATCGAAAGCATCACTTGAATCCGGATGGTTCCTGGAATTGGAATCAAGAGGTGTGGAACAAATATGCCACCGAGGGTAATGCCCCTGGTATTGCGCCGGTTGTCGATTTCGCAAAATGGGCGCACGACAAAAAGTTGACGATCTTTTTGATCACCGGGCGGCACGACATGCTTCGCAAGCCGACGATAAAGAACCTCGAAGCTCTCGGAATTCCTTACGACGAGCTGATGATGGAAGTCAACCAGCTTCAGCCGTACAAGCCAGAAGATTTAAAGACTGATTACCGACGACAGATCGAACGGCGCGGCTATAAGATCGTGTGCAACATCGGAGATCAAGAATCGGATCTCTACGGCTTACATTGCCAAGAGTGCATCAAGTTGCCTAACGAGATGTATTTCACTGACTAGTGCTATTGCGTGGCCTGTTGCGGCGGATGCTGTTGCAGGACGACCGTCTTCACGATCAAATCCATGCGATCCATCAATTGAATGTCCTTCTCCTTGTCTTGCGGGAAGAGATGCGAATTCAATTGGTGCAACCTGGGCAGTAAGTGCATATCGGGAAACGTTCGTCCGAATGTGTGTTGTTCGCACCAAGCTACGCGTGCAAGCAATCTGTCATGCTCGTTCGGTGGAGCCTTTGCTACTGCAGCCTCGCTCTCTTCCGCATGCATTTCTTCCTTTGCAAGATCGAATTTTGATGGTGGCGCCGGCGCATTATTGTAGTCCAATGGCACCGTCGAATATCCGACTGGGAAATTCGGGTTATCCTCCGGTGACGTGTCCTCGCGATTGATGAACGGTTTTTTGTGCAAGCGAGACTCAGCATATCGCTCCAGGTTATCCGTTCTGGCGCTCAAATCAGGATTCTGCGAAGGAGAACCAAACGCCTTTGTTTCCAGCCGCGCCAGACGATCCTCCAACGGCTGTCCGTCGAACGACTGTTTGAGCAATTCATTTTCCAAAAACGTCACGTGCGGATAGCTCTCGCCGGAGTCAGCCGCAGGCTGTGCCTGCGAGGACTGAGGGCTGCTTTGTGGAGTGCGTTGTGGAGCTCTCGCTTGAGCAACTGGACGACTTTGCCCAGACTTGTGAGGAGCATCTTCCGCATCTTCCAGTTGAGCGGGAGACGTCGAAAGAGTGGCCATCAGTCTCTGCAACCGGCTGATGGTGGTGCCAGTATAAGTTTCACCGAAAGTGAACTTTTCGACTCGCGTTAATCGGTGGTCTACCGGCTCATTGAGAAAGGTGTGTTGGAAGTATTGCTGTTCGATCGCTTCCAGCTGCTTTTCAGCTGTTGCGGCATCCATCTTTGCGCCGGTCGGACTTGCGGGCGCATCTGTTTTTGCGGTTGGACTTGCGTTAGCCGGAGCGGATTTCCCAGCGGTTGGAGCTGGCGTAGCGGCGGAGACATTCACACAACCGGCTGTGAGCAGGAGACTCAGTGCAATTAAAACGGGCTTCATATTTGTAGTCGTCGAAATTAAAAGGGTAGTGAACTGCCCATTATAACGAGTCGATCACACTTGTGAATCGCCAAAGGTTCAAAGCATCACGTTTTCTAATGTTGCGCGAAACGTGCGCAGTACACAGCTCGGCGGCTATGCAGAACCAGGCATGTCGCTCCAGAACTTGGATTTAGACGCTCCCAACATGCTCAGGACCGCACCCGAGAAGGGAGGCAAGACCAGATCGTCGCCATCAATTGAAATTTCATCATCCGTGCGCACGATCATCTCCAACTCGAAATTGCCCACTCGCAGATCAACGCTTTGCTTCATTCGTCCGTTGTTGGTCATCAGGATGTAATCACCGACCTGCATCACGAGAATCTCCTTTTCATCGTCAGTTCTGATGATTCTTCGCGTGGAAAAGTTGTTGTCACTCGAGGAGTGCCTGAAAAATGTCAGGTCCTTATAAAAACTCATGAGCGAATGGTCCTGAGAATCATCCCAATTCATCGGAAGTCTGGATTCCTCAAGCCGTCCAACTGCAGTACGCTGACTGAGGCCAATCTCAGTTCCATAATAGATAATCGGAGGCATCGGAAGACAAAATTGATACAACGCAGCTAGTTTCAATTTGCGTGTATCACCCTTGGTTAGCCACAAGAAGCGATTCATGTCATGATTGTCGAGGAACGAGGGACCGAGCATGTCCATCATCATGAAAGTGAGATGACGCTCCATTTGTTGTGCAAAGTCGCTCGTCATAATCTTGCGCATTGCAAAATATGTGCGAATCAACTCTGCAATTTTGAAATCGAGACAGCCGTCCATGCGGCCCGCGTAGGTTCTGATTCTCTCAGGGCTCTGGGTCGCTTCACCAATCATCACAGCATCAGGATATTTAGCGCGAATTCGCGATCGGAACACCGACCAGAACAGATGACTCAAACCGTGTGCGTGATCTAATCGGAAACCATCGCCACCACGGTCCAGCCATTCGATGGCTTTATCGATCAAATACTCACGCACCTCCGGATTGTCAGTGTTGAGAATTGGCATATCAGGAAGGTTGTAGTAGCACGCATAACTCTTCGGCCATTCATCGAAACGAAACCACGAAACATATTTGCTCTTCGCATCGCGTTTTGCTTCTACGAAAAATGGATGCGACGCCGAGACATGGTTGGCAGGGAAGTCGAGCAAGATCTTTATATTTCGACTGCGGCAGCCTAACGCGAATCGGCTGAAATCGTCCAGGAGACCGAGCCTGGGCTCTATGTTTTCAAAGTCTGTCGAATCATAGCCGTGGTGCGTAGGGCTCGGAAAAATTGGAGTCATCCAGATGCAGTTTACACCGAGCGATGAAATGTAATCGAGCTTTTCAGTAATACCGGCTATGGTGCCACCGACAATCTCCATGAGCATATTGGTTTGTCTGAATTTTTTTCCGCTGCCGGCACTAAACCGATCGGGGACAATCTGATAGATAATCGCACGCTGCAACCAATCCGGTATGCGTGATTCACCCAGATAGTAACCGTATACTTTCGGCTCAGAATCAGGGTTTTCATTGGAGTATGGAGAGTGCACCAACTCACCGTTGCTCAGAACCGCACCTACTATGTATTGAACGAGCGTTCCTTTCGGCAGGGCCGGAATTCTGCCTGACCAGATCTCAGAATAGGAACCGGTCGCATGGTTCCATTCAATTGACCTTTTTTTCAATGGAATTACTTTGATCGAATCCGGAAATTCAAGCGGATTGGACCCGTCATCGGTGTATGCGACGACGCCGGAAACAAGTGGGACATCAATGCCCGCAAACGCTCGGATTTCGATGGGCGTGTCCGGAATCGGCATCTCGGGACTGGTTACCCATTCGTGCCTGAAGCCGCGCAGGCGCTGAAGATGATGCCGTTGCCGACCTTTATCTGTTGACAGGTGCCCAAAAAGCATTTCCATGAGCTAACTCTATCTATTTATATCGATCCCGTGCAGATCAGTTTAGGAAATTAAACCGAATAAATGCTATGCTTTTTCGCTTAGAAACCCGTGCTCCTATGGCATAGTTCAGCCGTTTTCGGCGAATTCAATGCCCGTCATAGCAGCACTCGTGCCGGAATCATAACCCTAAAGGGTCACAAGCAACCTAAAGGGTCGCAAGCAGACTTTGGTTAAATACGGGGCAAGAAGGATGAGATCCGCAGCAGTTTTAGAAAAAACCAGAACCACCGTAGAAGCGGAGTGCCCGCGCTCACTGGCCGGCGCCAGTCGCGCTCCGCGAGGAAGAGTCTTTCAATCACCGCAACGCTGGAAAGACCAAGTCCTCTACCAACTCTTGCCCGATAGATTCAGCGATGGCAAAGAGAACGAGCGCCCCCTTTACGATCCCAATCATCCGGAAGAGCACAAAGCAAATGACAAGCGCCGATGGATGACTGCCGGCAATCGCTTCGTCGGTGGCAACATCAAAGGCATCATATCGAAGCTCGACTACTTGCAAGGTCTCGGCGTCACCGGACTATGGCTCAATCCGCCGTGGAAACAGAGACGCGACCTAGAAACCTATCACGGTTACGGCATTCAGAATTTCCTCGACATAGATCCCAGATTTGGAACCAGGCAAGATATGCGCGACCTGGTCGACGCAGCGCACGACCGCGGCATGTATGTGGTCGTGGATGTCATCTTTAACCATAGTGGCAACAACTTCTATTACACCGACGGCTCCGGCACTCCCCGCGATACCATGCCTTACCGCTACTCGCCACCGCACGAGCTGCAGGGTTGGCGCGATTCTCATGGTCGTTGCATCGAGACACCATTGAGCGCCGAAGATGGTGTATGGCCGGAAGAATTCCAAAATCCGAATTTTTACACACGCGCTGGTGAAATTGAACACTGGGCGCAAAGCGGTTGGGAAGATCCGATGAGTCCTAACGTCGAGTTTAGACGCGGAGATTTCTACGATCTCAAAGATATGAATCTCGAAAATCCGGAAACGATGAACGCGCTTATCAAGGTATACCAGTACTGGATCGCATTGACCGATTGCGACGGATTCAGAATGGATGCCCTGAAACACGTATCGAAAGCATCGAGTCGTGCGTTCTGCTCGGGAATCTGGCAATTCGCTCAGTCCATCGGCAAAGATAACTTCTTGCTGACGGGCGAGATTACGGACAACAGAATGATTCTCGATTACATGGAAGTGTATGGCACACTGATCGATACATCACTGCCGGTGGCACTCGATATCGTTGCCTCGCCAAATCAGATGACCGCGCTGTCCAAGGGTGAACAAGATCCAATCGAATTCTTCAGCAGATTTGCCTCAGAACACAGAACCGGACGTTATCTCCAACTTGGCGCCTTCCATGTGAGCGTGGTTGACGACCATGATATGTCGTCGCGTGGATACAAGAAACGATTCGGAGCGTTCCCCGCACCAGATGTGGCCCACCTCCAATCAGCCAACGTGGTTACGATTCAGCTGACCACGCCTGGTATTCCGTGCATCTATTATGGAACGGAACAAGGCTTCGATGGGAACGAAGGCTATCACGACTATACAGTCGAGCCACGTCGCTATGCTGAAGATCGCTATATCCGCGAATCTATGTTTGGTGGCGAATTCGGTGCCTTCGGAACAGAGCATTGCCATTTCTTCAACCCAGATCACCCCACTTATAAGTTGATCTCTGCTGTTGCAAAACTGAGGCAGAGAGAAGACATTGTCGGTAGGTTGTTGCGTGGTGGCAAGGTCTTCTTGCGCGAGACCTCTTACTGCAACCAGCCGTTCTACTTCGCACCAAAAGGCGAATTGACGGCCTGGTCGCGAACACTCTCAGACAATGAAATTCTCATTGCACTCAACACCAACTCTCATGAAGAGCGTGGCGCCGAGGTCACCGTCGATGCCGCGTTGCATCCGGATGGCTCGAGCATGACGTTCCTTTATAGAAATGATTGGAACGTTGAGCAACTGGCCAACCCGCCGGAGCAAACGGTCCAGGTAAGACATCTTGATGATGGAAGAGCCGTCGTCAGACTGGACCTGCCTCCAGCCGGCATGGCAATTTTGTTCTAGATGTCCAAACAATTCTGGATGTCCCCAAGAAATGCTCATAGGTGCCTGAAGTTGATTATGGCGCTTAGTGCCGTCATCAGCATGGCGACGTGTCAGTCGATTGTTTTGACTGGTTGCAGCACTGCGGCCAAACATACCATCAACGCATCGATTGACGTTCCCGTCACGGACAAACATCTCAAACAGATCACAGAAGCAACAGAACAGGCCGAAGTCTCTGCTACCGGAGAGTTTGCGTCGGGACTGTTCTTCATCAATAACGCACCGATAACGATACCGAAGAACACTACGTTCGTTCTCAAACTGACACTGCCTATCAAAGATCCGTCCGTTATCTCTACAAAAGCGGCGACCGGCAGCTTGTGGACATCGAATCAAATAAGTATCGCAGCCGTGCCTGCGCCGCAAATGATCGAATTCAAAGAAGGTGCGGTGAGCGCCGAACTCGACCTGGCACGCTCAATGGCTGCATTCATTTTCAACTTGATTCAAGTCAGCAACCGAACGGGCGAAATGCGCGATTTGATTCACACAGTGAAGATTGAGACTCTCGATCTCGACTTGCGCCCGGACGCAGTCATAGATATCGGTCCGAAAAAGATCCACGTCTCCAAAGGGTCGAAAGTTCAACTCAAAAACTTGATGATCGACCAGAATTTCAACTATGTGGGTCGCGCGCACTTCGACCTCAAGTTTGCACCTGATTGCAAGTGGATTGGCGAGAAGGTCGACTGCTTGTTCGAGGGTGGTGACGCGCAACTAAATTTAGTGGCACGCAAAGTTGACGATCGCCTGGTTCTTACCTTACCTAAAGAAATTTCCGATCGCTCCGTTCTTCTCAAGAATTGCCGGTTGAGTTTTGGGAAGAACAAAAGATCGAGCACCAAGAGTGCCAGCTGCGATATAACTTTGAAAGAGTTTCTTTGGGAATCATCACAGAAATCCGACCACCCGCTCATGCAGCTTACGGCTGAGATGAATCTCAATGATACAGATTTGATCTTGAAAACGGACGCGCATCAAACCGTTGCACATTTTCCAGGAAAGGTGCCAGGTGTTCTCAGCGTTGGGATCAAAGAAAACGCGAGATCAATGAACTTCGCCACGACTCAGTCGGCAAAGGCCGACAATGGCACCATTTCTATCCTCAAGAAATTGACCACCGTCAATCTCGTTTTAGCCAACGTCACCATCGGTCCTGTGAGCTACGACAAATCAGGCGCCCTGAATTTCGAACTGGAAGGTGGTGTCGCCAATCTGAAGGAACTCGACTGGCAAAGCGGAAAACGGAAATTCAGTCTCAAGGCGGGCAGCGGCTCCACCCTAACAGTTCCACGCGAGATGCTGCTCGAGAAGAAAAGCGCGGACGCAAAGACGGAGATGAAGCTCCCGCTGAAACTGAGCATGGGATCAGCAACACTTAAGACACCAACAGGTTCCGTCGCGCTCGCAGACCTCAACGGCGATATCACAGTCAACGTCGGACAAGAAGTCCAGATCGACGGAAGTCTGAAGTTTGCGATCAAGAACGCAACATGGCTAAACGGCTATCGCGCCGATATCAGCGCCAAGCGATTGAATCTCGACGTTGTGCAAGGCGCCACCACGATGAATATCAAGGATTGCAGCGTCTTAATTCCACACGATGCTTTGCAAAGCACCATTAAGGAAAAGATTCCAAAGACGTTTACTGTCAAACTCGACAAGATGCTCAAAGAAGAGAAGGCCTGGCGATACAGAAAAGCCAAGGCCGATGATGTATCTGTTAGCAACTTGACGATAGTCTCCATTAAACCGAAGGGAAAGGGCGTGTTGGGATTCACTGCCACCGCTGATGTTGTCGTTAAGGGCACCATCGAAAAAGGCGGAATCATAATTCACAAAGAAGATGGTTGGGAAGTCAAACCGTGGACCCTGACAGCGCATGTCACCGGCGATGGTGTCGTCAATTACAAGTTTGCTAAAAGGAAGAACTCTCCCGAGAATAAACTAGATTACGATCTCAAAATGGCTGTTCCTATTCCGGAAGACGTGAAGCTCGATTGGAGCAAGGTGGCAAGCGGCATTCTGAAGGCGGCGGAACGAAAGGTCATCGTCGGAAAGCTCAAAGAAATTACCGTCCCATTTGACCATAAAGGTGAAGTTATGGTCTTCAAAAAAGACGATCAAGTTTGGAAACACATGTCGATCTCGAACATGACTGTCGGCGATGTTCCTACTGGTTATAAGATTGACTTTTCGGCGTATATGTAAAAGAACTTTGGACCATTCGCTTGAAGATCGCTTACACAATTTTGATGGTCCTTTTGTCCCAACTCTATGTGTGGGACTCGGCACTACCCGCGGTAGCGCAAGTTGGCAAGCCGTGGGAAGAGTACGTAAGCACCAGTAGCAGTGCCAGCGCTATCAAGATACTCTTCATAGGTCACAGCAAGTTTTACATCAACAATATGCCGAAGATGTTCAACTACATCGTTCAACAGCGTGCAAGCCAACCGATGAAAATCTACAGCGTATTCGGCGATGCCTACGCGCTGGACACACATTGGAGAACAGGGTTGGCCCGAAAGGCGATTCGCGAGCAGGGTCCCTGGGATTATGTAGTTCTTTTTGAAAAAACGGGATTGCCGGAGGGAAGTCCAGCAATTTACGAAAGGAACCTTCGATTGTTTGCAAGCGAAATCGCAGCCGCCAAGGCAAGAATGGTTCTCGTAGAAAACTACGGCGATGACAAAGGATATGCAAACACTCACAAAACAATGTCGTTTTTCGCTTCGAGATATAAATGTTCCCTTTTACCACTAGGCACCGCATGGAATACCATTCGTACCCAACATCCCGAGATCCCAATTCTGCAAGACGATCAGCACCATCCGAGCACAAAGGGAACATTTCTGACAAGCTGCGTCTGTTATGGATTCTTTCTTCGTAAAGATCCGACCTCATTGCCGCCGGTTCTATATCAATTGGACGACAAGGATAATACAAGCAACATTTTCGAGAACGAGGGCGAAGCCAGAATACTTCAATCTGCAGCCAAGGAGGCGCTTGGTTCTCGCATTCAGTAAGACTCTTACTTCGAAATCATCTGCTCGAGTTCGTTTAACGTTGTAAGTCGATGTTCCATGAGTTGCCTCGGCAGCGCATTTTGTTTTCTCAACTTACGCGTGAACAGTTTATTATCGACCCACCAGTACGTAGAAAGACCAAGGTTTGCAACTGATGCCACGGTTGTTGGAATTGATGTAGCGAAGAAGAGGGTGTTCTGAGCTTTGAGGTTGTTCTTATATTTTGTTGCCGCAATGACACCTGAAATATCTTGTGCAAGAAATGCACCAGATATGAGAGGACCGGAAATGTTCGATTGCAACGCCACTTTTGATGAATGGCGCCAGTCAATCGTCTGTTTAGCAGTAAACTCATCGAAACGATCCGCCCATAACATGTACATTTTGATGCGTGCATCGACCGGGCCAAGTGCGGCTTTGGTTTGGGGATCGGTAGTAGCTAGTAATTTTTCGAGGACCGCAACTTGTTTTTTCAATTCTGGTTCACTATCGTAAAGTTTTTCGTTGAGCTGTTTGCCGATCTTTTTGTACCAGTAATCGTAGAGTACATAGTATGAATAGCTACTAGCGGGAGCACTCACCACCCCGATTGCATCACCGATGATACCTTCCACGGAGGACGGATTAGCGAATCTCTCCTGATCGAAAGACTGTAGGCCGAGAACATAACTCGCCAGATATGCGCCGCACGAGGCAACATCGAGTCCATAGTAAACGTTCGAACTCGATTGCTCAGAGCGAACATCTGCATAGACATTGGCAAATTCATAAACGAGTCCATCTCGAAACAACTTGAGCAAAAGGGTTTCAACGCTCCAAATCTTATAGTCGTCTGAGTCCCTATGTTTCTCGACAAGGGCGAGTCGTTGCGCGAGCAAGGCATCAATTTCTTTGAGAACTTTAGTAACGTACTTCCTGGCACTGCCAGGATCTTCTTTTTTGATGATATGTTTGAGAGTGAGGAGTGTGTTCGATCCTAGTTCCAGAGCGGAGCTTCCGCCTTGAAAAATGATACCGATCATTCCAGTAGTGGTAGCATTTTTCAAAACCCTCTGGTTAACCCTCTCGGGTCTATCCAGATATTTGCCGGGTTCTGTAATACCAGGAATCACGGCTGCCAGAGTCAAAGCGGCAGCCGTCTGTTGGAAAGCAAAGTAGCGATCGTATCGATACTTCGGTTCCTCGTTGCCTTTGACTCGGTATCGAGTGTAGAAACGCTCGAATTCGATCTCTTTCTTTAGAACTTCAGTAGTCAGCCTCTCGATTGTATCAATGTCGCCCTGAGGGGGTCCAACGTTCTTAACAATAGAACCTTCAGCTATAATCGTATTTCCTATTCCATCACTGGCGGTATCATGTATCGCACCGGAGCTGGATTCGTCAACTGCACCAGCGGCAGCGCTTTTGTCACTCGCACTGGGGACAGTGGCATTCACACTTGCACCAGGAGCGGTACTATTATTGACGTCCTGAGCAAATACGGGTTCACAAAATGAGGCGACTACGAAAAGCACCGTAGTTAGTGCCGCAATAACAGCCTGATTCAGAACCCTATAAATCGCCAAGTCAACACGCCAAAAACCGACCGTAGTAACCTTGAAATTATAGTCTACGAAAGGCTATTACTTATCTTGGCATCCAGCAGTGAATCCCACGTCTGAATGTGAATTCGCGCACGAAAGTCTATTTAGCTGCCGCCCGGACCTTCGACAGGTTGCAACAGTCCTTATAAAGAGCGAGCAACTTCGGATGTCTGCCACCGCGCTGAATCGCCTTCCATGCCTCTCTGCAAGCTTCAGGATACTGCCGCTTTTCGTAAAGCATGACAGCCCTCATCTGATAGCCGTTGGGTTCATTAGGCCGGCGCGTAATCAGGTAGTTCGCGACCTTGTCCGCTTTTTCCCAATTGCGATTTTCGACGCATTTCCAAAATCCAGCAACCAGAGTCTGATCGAAATTGCCCATGTTGCGCCAGGTGATCGGGCGACCATCAGCCCCGCGAGCAGTCGTTGCAGTCGGCTTCTCCTGCCAGGTTTCTGTCAACAAATCGCGCAAATCATGAGTTCTCAAGCTGGCGACAGAACCAGGATCAATCTTGTGCTCATCTTTGTCGTAGTGGTTGGTTCCATAATTTACGAAATCGCCGGTATCGAACGATGCGTATGCAACAAACGGTCTCTTACTCATGCGTTCATGCAAGATCACATCGGTTGTTTTGAATGCTTCCCACGGCAAGTGATGCGAATCGCACGACACCAGCATTTCCTGGTCTTTTACCGCGTCGGCAAGGCCGCCCTTGCGGTTGTTGTAGATGTGCATCATATCGAAGCCCTGAAGATGACTTCGATCATGCGTCGCTTGCGAGTGACTCTCCAGGTGGCGCAAGTTTTCTGTTGCGAACAGAGTCTTTTTCTGATCGGCAGGAATAGACTTGTCAGACCAAATATGCATCAGACGTTCCGCCATATCCAACTCGGAAACAAGATCTTCTTGAGCCCAGAAACCAGGCAAGCAATGTAAGACGGTGCCATCGGGAGCAAGAACAAATAGCTGCACGTTACGAGGTCCGGCACCATTGGTAGTATCGACTGCCGGTCCAGTTATCGGGTGCACTCCGGAGCTACCGGAGTACGGAGCCTTGGCGATATTCCTATAACCACAAACAT
>AGTN01467171.1_pt1 | contig 15366 bp, 11 predicted proteins | sample 314218 | NCBI WGS metagenome assembly AGTN01 (sample SAMN02954264, study PRJNA73603) | bioreactor metagenome | biome: terrestrial; feature: non-aerated bioreactor; material: poplar woody material; isolation source: poplar biomass | place: USA | collected 2006-12 | reverse complement strand
CGGCCACAATTCGCGCACGCGTCGCGCGTCCAGCCGGCCGGCCAGCTTGGCGCGCAGCACCTCGTCGCGCCAGTCGTTGGCCAGTTGCAGGGCCATCAGCCGCCCCCAGACCAGGCTGTCGGCCGGCTTCCAGGGCTCGGGGCGCAGTCCGAGGGCGAGGAATTCCGGCGGCAGGCGGTGCCAGTAGTCGTGCAGCCAGGAATTGACACCTTCGGCATAGGCGGTCAGCGCGTCGCGTGTCGGGCGGTCCAGCGTCTCGAATTCGGCTTCGGCCAGGCGGTAGATGCCCAGGGTGCGCATGAAGCGGTCGCTGGGCAGCCCGGCCTCGCCCACCGCCTCGGCCAGACGTCCGGCGCCGACGCGGCGCTGCATCTCCATCTGCCACATGCGGTCCTGGGCATGCACCCAGCCCATGGCGAAATAGGCGTCGCGCACCGAGCGGGCGGTGACATGCGGCACGCCCACCGCGTCGCGGGCCACGGTGACCGGCAGTTCCAGTCCCTTGATCGGGACGCGGCCCTCGATGCGCGGCAGCGAACTCATCAGCCAGACGAAGCCGGACGCCGCCAGCAGCAGAACACCCAGCACCGCGATGTTGATGAGCTTGACCCACGGGCTCATCTCTTTACCGAAGGCAAGTATTTCCGGGGCGGGCGGACGATCTTCGGCAGCGGGAAAGGGGTCCTGCACGGGGGTCTCCGGAGCCTTGGACGGTGTGCGCACGGGAATGTGGTAGTCCTAAGGTATCAGCGGCGCAAGTCGTTTCAAGCATACAAGCTGCTCATTTTCCCATATGCCGTCCTATGTTATAGGAAAGTGTGAAACTCAACCGGAACGAGGACCCGATGATCGGAAAACTGAACCACGTCGCCATTGCCGTTCCCGATCTGGACGCCGCCACGGCGCTTTACCGCGACACGCTGGGGGCCAAGGTTTCCCTGCCGGTGCCGCAGCCGGCCCACGGCGTCACCGTGGTTTTCGTCGAACTGGACAATACCAAGGTCGAATTGCTGCACCCGCTGGGCGAGAAGTCGCCCATCGCCGCCTTCCTGGAAAAGAACGCCTCGGGCGGCATCCACCACATCTGCTACGAGGTCGAGGACATCTATGCCGCCCGCGACCAGCTCAAGGCCAAGGGCGCGCGGGTGCTGGGCGACGGCGAACCCAAGATCGGCGCCCACGACAAGCCGGTGCTGTTCCTGCACCCCAAGGATTTCGCCGGCACGCTGGTGGAGTTGGAACAGGCTTGATTTCCTTCCCTCGCCCATGTGGAGTTGGCGGGACGGCCGCATGGGCGAGGATGAATGATGAGCGGATATTGCGACGTCGCACCCGGCCACCCCTTCCACGGGCCGTATCACGATCATGAATACGGCGTCCCGCTCGACGGCGAGCGGGACCTGTTCGAGCGTCTCAGCCTGGAGATCTTCCAGGCCGGCCTGTCCTGGCTGATCGTCTTGAAGAAGCGTCCGGCGCTGGTGGCCGCTTTCGACGGCTTCGACGTCGACAAGGTGGCCGCCTATGGCGAAACGGAGCGCCGGCGCCTGCTGAACGATGCCGGCATCATCCGCAACCGGCTCAAGATCGACGCGGTCATCGAGAACGCCCGGCGAATTCAGGCCTTGCGCGCCAGCCACGGCTCGTTCGCCGCCTGGATCGCCTTCCATCATCCCCTGGACAGGCAAGGCTGGGTCAAACTGTTCAAGCGACAGTTCAAGTTCACCGGCGGCGAGGTGGTGGGCGAGTTCCTGATGAGCATCGGCTATCTGCCGGGCGCGCACCGTGAGGATTGCCCCGCCTTCACACGCATCGCCGTCCTGCGGCCGGCCTGGATGGGCAAACAAGAGCCCTGAAATGCAAAATGGCAAGATCAGCATCTGATCTTGCCATCCCTGCGCCTCCGCGCCTAACGACCGAAGCCGTTGGCGACCTCCTCCCTAAACTTGAGCCGCAATCGGGGTGCCTTTTCGGTCTCCCCCGAAACCCGTTGGGTTCGTAGGGAAAAGATTACGCAATTTCCTAACGCGAGTCACTATCTTTTTTTGTCAAAATTGCGTGATCGGTGGATAAGCTTGCAGCGGGGCCGTGCTTGGCGCAGGCTTGGCGCACAAAGAACGAGGACGCCCATGCACTTGCGCATCGCCCTTGCCGCATTGCCGCTGCTGCTGCCGTTCGCCGTCCGGGCCCAGGAGGCCGGCCAGCCGTTGCGCATCGTCATCACCAAGCCCGATTGCTCGCGTCTGATCCGCCATACTCCCGATCCCGGGGTCGCCTACCAGCCCGGCGTCGATGCCCGCGGCCGGGCGGTGGCGCCGGCCGACGTGCCGGGCAGCGGGGGCGACGCCCTTCCCGGACTGGTGCCCGAGGTGCTGGAAATTCCGCTCACCGTCAAGCCGATGCAGGGCAAGGCCTATGCCACTCACGGCGCGGCCGACGCCGAGGCGCTTCTCGGCACCGTGCGCTACGACATAGCCCGTGACCTGTTCACCTTCAACGGCCAGCCCATCGGCTCGGAGTTCCAGCAGGATCTGGCGCGGGCCTGCGCCAAACGGGGAATCCGCTAGGGCCTCCACTTGTCATCCCACCGGGCTTTGCCTAAAGTCTGCATCCGTTCGACAACGGGACGGTACCGCCGCCCCGGCTTTTTCGTTTTTTCCGAGGATTTCCATGCGCCGTTCCAGCTATTTCCTGCCGACTCTCAAGGAGACCCCGGCCGAGGCGCAGATCGCCTCGCACCGCCTGATGCTCAGGGCCGGCATGATCCGCCAATCGGCGGCGGGCATCTACACCTGGCTGCCGCTGGGCTGGCGCGTGCTCAGGAAGATCGAGCAGATCGTGCGCGAGGAGCAGGACGCGGCCGGCGCCCAGGAACTGCTGATGCCCACCATCCAGTCGGCGGAGATCTGGCGCGAGAGTGGCCGCTACGAGGCCTATGGCAAGGAGATGCTGCGCTTCATCGACCGCCACGACCGCGAGATGCTGTACGGCCCGACCAACGAGGAGCTCATCACCCAGATCTTCCGCGACAACGTCAAAAGCTATCGCGAGCTGCCGAAAATCCTCTACCACATCCAGTGGAAGTTCCGCGACGAGGTCCGTCCGCGCTTCGGCATCATGCGCGGCCGCGAGTTCCTGATGAAGGACAGCTATTCCTTCGACCTGGATTTCGAAGGCGCCAAGCGCTCTTACGAGGCGATGTTCAATGCCTATCTCAAGACCTTCAAGCGCATGGGCCTGACCGCCATCCCCATGGCCGCCGATTCCGGCGCCATCGGCGGCAACCTCACCCACGAATTCCACGTGCTGGCCGAGACCGGCGAATCGGGCGTCTATTACGACGTGGCCTATGACGAACTGGCGGCCAAGGACGCCATCGACCTGGAGGCGCTGTCCAAGCTCTACGCCGTCACCGACGAGAAGCACGACCCCAATTCCCCCGACTGCCCGCCGGCCGGGCGGCTGAACGTGGCGCGCGGCATCGAGGTCGGCCACATCTTCTATTTCGGCACCAAGTATTCCAAGGCCATGGGCTGCGTGGTCGCCGGTCCTGACGGCAATCCGGTGCATCCCGAGATGGGGTCCTACGGCATCGGCGTGTCGCGTCTGATGGGCGCCATCATCGAGGCCTATCATGACGAACAGGGCATCAAGTGGCCGGAAGCGGTGGCGCCGTTCAAGGTTGGCCTGGTCAACCTCAAGACCGGCGATGCGGCCTGCGACAAGGTGTGCGAGGACATCTACCGCACACTGTCGGAGCAGGGTGTCGAGGTGCTGTACGACGACCGCGACGAGCGGGCCGGGGTCAAGTTCGCCGACATGGACCTGATCGGCCTGCCCTGGCAATTGGTGGCCGGCCCCAAGGGAGTCGCCAAGGGAGTGGTCGAGTTGAAGTGCCGCCACACCGGCGACAAGGTGGAACTGTCCGTGGAAGAGGCGTTGGCGCGCCTGACCGCCTGATAACGGAGAAGCCAAGGTGTTCAACGCCTTCGAGAGGATGGTGGCCTTCCGCTACCTGCGCGCCCGGCGCAAGGAAGGGTTCATCTCGGTGATCGCCGGTTTCTCCCTGGCCGGCATCGGCCTGGGCGTCGCCACCCTGATCGTGGTCATGGCGGTGATGAACGGTTTCCGCCAGGAACTGCTGTCGCGCATCCTGGGCATCAACGGCCATATGGGCGTCTATGGCGCCGCCCAGGTGCTGACCGACTTCGACCCGCTGGCCGAGGCCATCCGCGGCCTGCCCGGCGTGGTGCGCGCCATCCCCACCGTGGAAGGCCAGGTGATGGCGACGTCGCCGGCCGCCGCCTCGGGCGCGCTGGTGCGCGGCGTGCGTCCCGACGACCTGCTGGCCCGCGACATCATCCGCAAGGGGCTCACCGGCTCGGAAGAGGTGTTCCGCGGCGGCGACGCGGTCTATGTCGGCTATCGGCTGGCGGAAAAGCTGGGGCTGGGGGTGGGCGATTCCATCACCCTGATCTCGCCCAAGGGCAACGCCACCGCCTTCGGCACCGTGCCGCGCCTGCGCAGCTACCAGATCGCCGGCACCTTCAACATCGGCATGTTCGAATACGATTCCAGCTTCGTCTTCATGCCGCTGGACGCCGCCCAGACCTATTTCAAGATGCCGGACGCGGTGACCCAGATCGAGGTTTTCGCCGACGACCCCGAGAAGGTGCCGGAACTGCGCAACGCGGTCTACCGCATGGCCGGCGGTTCCGTGCGCATCTACGACTGGCAGCAGGCCAACGCCAGTTTCTTCAACGCCATCCAGGTGGAACGCAACGTCATGTTCCTGATCCTGACGCTCATCATCCTGGTGGCGGCGTTCAACATCATCTCGTCGCTCATCATGCTGGTGAAGGACAAGGGCCGGGACATCGCCGTGCTGCGCACCATGGGCGCCACGCGCGGCATGATCCTGCGCATCTTCTTCCTGTCCGGAGCTTCGGTGGGGGTGGCGGGGACGCTGTTCGGCCTGGTTCTCGGCGTCTCGTTCGCGACCAACATCGAAAACATCCGCCAGGTCATCCAGGGGATCATCGGCACCGACCTGTTCAAGGCCGAGATCTATTTCCTGACCCAGCTGCCGGCCCGCGTCGATCCGGGCGAGGTGGTCTCGGTGGTGCTGATGGCGCTGGGCCTGTCCTTCGCGGCGACCATCTATCCGTCGTGGCGGGCGGCCAATCTCGATCCGGTGGAGGCGCTGCGCTATGAGTGAGCCGGGCCTCAGGCTGGACTCCATCCGCCGCACCTTCGCCCAGGGCAAGGAGGCGCTGCACGTGCTGAACGGCGCGTCGCTGACCATCCGTCCCGGCGAGATCGTCGCCCTGGTCGGCCCCTCGGGCGCCGGCAAGTCCACCCTGCTGCACATCGCCGGCCTGCTGGAACGCCCCGACGAGGGCGAGGTGTGGCTGGGCGGCGAACCGTGCGGCAGACTGGGCGACGGCGGGCGCACCCAGTTGCGCCGCTCGCATCTCGGTTTCGTCTACCAGTACCATCATCTGCTGCCGGAATTCTCGGCCATCGAGAACGTGGTGCTGCCGCAGATGATCGCGGGCAAGACCAAGGCCAAGGCGCGGGAGCGGGGGCTGGACCTGCTGGACCGCATGGGCCTCAAGCCCCGCGCCGAACACCGCCCCGGCCAGCTTTCCGGCGGCGAGCAGCAGCGCGTCGCCATCTGCCGCGCGCTGGCCAACAGCCCCCGTGTGCTGCTGGCCGACGAACCCACCGGCAACCTCGACCCCCACACCGCCGAGGGCGTGTTCCGGGAACTGATCGAGTTGGTGCGCTCCACCGGCGTGGCGGCGCTGATCGCCACCCACAATCCCGATCTGGCCCAGCGCATGGACCGGGTGGTGCGCATGCAGGACGGGCTGCTGGTGGAGCAATGAACCCGGGTCATTCCCGCGAAAACGGGAATGACGCTTTCGGATAAAACGGCTTCCGGCCGGGGGCCAAACCCGGCATCATGCCTCCCATGCCGATCCATGCCGATTTCGTCCATCTCCGCGTCCACACCGCCTATTCCCTGTCGGAAGGCGCCCTCAAGATCAAGCCGCTGGTCAAGCTGTGCGACAAGATGGCCATGCCGGCCATGGGCATCGCCGATACCGGCAACCTGTTCGGCGCGCTGGAATTCTCCACCTCCTGCGCCGATGCCGGCATCCAGCCGATCATCGGCTGCCAGGTGGCGGTTCGCCGGGAAGGCGAGGGGCCGTCCAAGGACGGCCGCCGGCCCGATCCGGATTGGCTGGTGCTGCTGTGCCAGTCGGAGGCGGGGTATCTCAACCTGCTGAAGCTCGTTTCGAAAGCGTATCTTGAGACCGATGCCGGCGAGACGCCGCAGGTTTCCATGCACGACCTGGAGACCTGGAACGCCGGCCTGATCGTGCTGACCGGCGCCATGAGCGGCGCCGTCAACCGTCTGTTGACGGACGGGCAGGGCGAGAAGGCCGAGATCGCCCTGGTGCGTCTGGCCCGGGCCTTTCCCGGCCGGCTGTACGTGGAATTGCAGCGCCACGGACTGGAGGCCGAGGACCGCGTCGAGCCGGCGCTGGTCGATCTGGCCTACAAGCACGACCTGCCGCTGGTCGCCACCAACGAGCCCTATTTCGCCGATCGCGGCATGTACGAGGCGCACGACGCGCTGATCTGCATCGCCGACGGCGCCTATGTCTCGCAGGACGAGCGCCGCCGCCTGACGCCGGAACATTACTTCAAGTCCCCGGCCGAGATGCGCGAACTGTTCGCCGACCTGCCCGAGGCCTGCGACAACACCCTGGTGGTGGCGCGGCGCACCGCCTTCATGGTCAATAAACGCAAGCCGCTGCTGCCGCCCTTCCACATGGAGGGCCTGACCGAATCCGAGGTGCTGCGCAAGAAGTGCTGGGAAGGCCTGGAGATGCGGCTGCGAAAGCACGTCTTCCGGCCCGGCATGACCGACGAGGAGAAGGAGCACGCCGCCAAGCCGTACCGGGAGCGTATCGAATACGAGATCGGCGTCATCGAGCAGATGGGCTTTCCCGGCTATTTCCTGATCGTGTCCGACTTCATCCAGTGGTCCAAGGCCCACGACATTCCCGTCGGGCCGGGCCGCGGCTCGGGCGCCGGCTCGGCGGTGGCCTGGGCGCTGACCATCACCGACCTGGATCCGCTGCGCTGGGGGCTGCTGTTCGAGCGCTTCCTCAATCCCGAACGCGTGTCCATGCCCGACTTCGACATCGACTTCTGCCAGGACCGGCGCGAAGAGACGATCAGGTACGTGCAGGACAAATACGGCTACGACCACGTCGCCCAGATCATCACCTTCGGCAAGCTCCAGGCCCGCGCGGTGCTGCGCGACGTCGGCCGCGTGCTGCAGATGCCCTATGGCCAGGTGGACCGCATCTGCAAGCTGGTACCCAACAACCCGGCCAATCCGGTGACGCTGGAACAGGCGCTCGACATCGAGCCGCTGCTGAAGGAGGCGCGCGACAGCGACGAGGCGGTGGGCCACCTGATCGACACCGCCATGAAGCTGGAAGGGCTGTACCGCCACGCCTCGACCCACGCCGCCGGCGTGGTGATCGGCGACCGGCCGCTGGACCAATTGGTGGCGCTGTACCGCGACCCGCGTTCCGACATGCCGGTCACCCAGTTCAACATGAAATGGGTGGAATCCACCGGACTGGTGAAGTTCGACTTCCTCGGCCTCAAGACCCTGACGGTGATGGTCACCGCCGTCAAACACATCCGGAAGACCAAGGGCATCGACGTCGATCTGAGCGCCCTGCCGCTGGACGACAACCCCACCTACGACCTGCTGACCAGGGGCGACACCGCCGGCGTGTTCCAGTTGGAAAGTGCGGGCATGCGCGACGTGCTGCGCAAGATGCATCCCAACCGGCTGGAGGACCTGATCGCCGTGGTGGCGCTGTACCGCCCCGGCCCCATGGACCAGATCCCGCGCTACATCGCCTGCAAGCACGGCCGCGAGGAACCGGACTACATGCACCCGGTGCTGGAGCCGATCCTGAAGGAGACCTTCGGGATCATGGTCTACCAGGAACAGGTGATGCAGTTGGCCCAGGTGCTGTCGGGCTATTCCCTCGGCGGCGCCGACCTGCTGCGCCGTGCCATGGGCAAGAAGATCCGCGAGGAGATGGAGGCCCAGCGCAAGCTGTTCGTCGATGGCGCGGTGGCGCGCGGCGTCGACGGCGACCAAGCCTCGATGATCTTCGACAAGGTGGCGAAGTTCGCCGAATACGGATTCAACAAATCGCACGCCGCCTGCTACGCGCTGATCGCCTATCAGACGGCGTGGCTGAAGGCCAACCACCCCGCCGAGTTCATGGCCGCCACCATGACCTACGAAATGAGCAACACCGACAAGCTCAACGGCGCGCGGCAGGAACTGGACCGCCTGAAGATCAGGCTGCTGCCGCCCGACATCAACCGGTCGCGGCCCGACTTCTCGGTGGAGAGGCTGCCCGACGGCAGCCTCGCCGTGCGCTACGCCCTGGCGGCGCTGAAGAACGTGGGCGAGGGGGCGTGCCGCCAGATCGTCGAGGAGCGTGACCGCAACGGTCCGTTCAAGGACATGTTCGACTTCGCGCGGCGCCTCGACACCAAGCAGCTCAACCGCCGCCAGATGGAAAACATGGTCCGGGCCGGCGTGTTCGACTGCCTGGAAAAGAACCGGGGCAAGGTGTTCAGGAATTGCGAGCCCCTGCTGCGCTACGGTGCCGCCGAGACCGAGCAGCGCGAGTCCAGCCAGATGAGCCTGCTCGGCGGCAACATCGCGCCCGCGCCCAAGCTGGAGAACGCCGCCGACTGGTCGCCGCACGAGAAATTGTCCCAGGAATTCGACGCCATCGGCTTCTATCTGTCGGCCCACCCGCTGGACGCCTTCGCCAAGAGCCTGAAACGGCTGGGCGTGCTGAAGGTGGCGGAACTGCCCAAGCACCTGCAGGCCGGCGGCAAGGGCAGGGTGAAGCTGGCCGGCTCGCTGCTGGCCAAGCAGGAGCGCACCTCGGCCAAGGGCAGCCGCTACGCCTTCCTGACGCTGTCGGATTCGTCGGGCATGTTCGAGGTGACTGTGTTCTCGGAAACCCTGGCGGCTTCGCGCGAATTGCTGGAGGCTGGCGGGCCGCTGCTGCTGGAGGTGGACGCCAAGCTGGAGGAGGACCAGTTGCGCCTGACCTGCCAGCGCATCCTGTCGCTGGACCAGGAGGCGGCGCGGGCCGCCGCCGGACTGAAGATCTTCGTCCGCGACGAAAGCCCGCTGCCCATCCTGGCGCAACTGGTCGAGAAGGAAGCCAAGGGCCGCAACCGCATCGCCATCGTCGCGCAGTTGGAAAAACGCGAGGTGGAACTGAGCGTCCAGCGCACCATCCAGCTCAATCCCGCCTTCATGAACGCCTTGCGTTCGGTGTCGGGCGTGGTGGACGTGGAGGAAATCTGAGAATCGTCATTCCGGGCGAAGCGCGGCGGAGACAGGGCGGCTGTCCTCAGCCGGCCAGGTCCAGCGTTCCGCCCCGGCGTTCCCGCTCCCGGGCCTGTCCCTGGCTGTCGTAGGCCGCTGCCTGGGCGGCGGCGGTGAAATCGCTCGAAGACGGGGTGGCGACGGACAGGGCGGCGGCGGTCATGGCCCCGGCGGCCCGGTCCTTTTCCTCCGGCGGGGCGGTGGCGGCGACCTTGGCGGTCACGCTGCCGCCGACGGCGTAATACTGACCGTCCTCGCCGCGCACGTACTGGTACTGGATGCTGGTGCCATACGCCCCGGCGACGGCCTTGTGGCGCTGCTCCTCGGCGCGGACGGCCCGGTCGGTGGCCTGCTGGTCGCGCAGGCGGCGGCTTTCCTCCAGGGTCAGGTCCTGGTTTTGTCCGGCCTGCGCGCCGCCGCCGGCCAGGGGCGCGGTCACCGCCGCGCGCTTGGTCTGGGAGCCGACGTCGACCGTGCCGGGCAGCACGCTGACCACCCGCGACGGGCCTTGCGGCGTATTGACGATGCTGCCGATGGCGGACATGGCTGCTCCGTTGGAAGTGCTTCAAGCCTAGCCGTTTTTCTCCTCTATAGCCAGATTCGCAGGCATCGCGTATATGGAATTCGCCGTTTCACAGACCGCCGGGGGCCGACGCCCGCCGGCGAGGACACATCCCGCCCCATGCGCATCCTCCTCACCTTGATCTTCGTCGCCGCTACCGCCCTGACCAGCCTTGCCGGCTGGTGGTGGTTCAACCGTCCCATTCCGGTAGGGCTGGCCTTCGAGGAGCCGTTCCCCTCGGTGTCGTTCGCGCCCTTCCGGCGCGGCCAGAGCCCCATCTCCAAGACTTATCCGCCGCCGGAGCAGATCGAGGAGGACCTCAAAAGCCTGGTCGGCGTCGCCAGGGGCGTGCGCACCTACACCGCGCGCGAGGGGCTGGAGATCATGCCGGAACTGGCGCGCAAGTACGGTTTCGAGCTGACCCATTCCGCTTGGCTGGGCAAGAAGGCCGACGTGAACGACCAGGAGGTCGCCAACCTGATCGAGGCGGCCAATTCCCATCCCGATTCGGTCAAGCGGGTGATCGTCGGCAACGAGGTGCTGCTGCGCCAGGACCTCAAGCCGGATGAACTGATCGCCTATATCCGCAAGGTGCGCGCGGCGGTCAGCCAGCCGGTGTCCTATGCCGACGTCTGGGCCTTCTACCTGCGCTATCCCCAGGTGGCCGACGAGGTGGATTTCATCACCATCCACATCCTGCCGTACTGGGAGGACGAGCCCATCGGGGTGGACGAGGCGGCCGGGCATATCGTCAGGATCTACCGCCTGATCCAGGAGAAGTTCCCCGGCAAGCCGATCCTGATCGGCGAGGCCGGCTGGCCGACGCGCGGCCGCGACCGCGGGCCGGCGGCGGTGAACATGGAGAACGCCGCCAAGTTCGTCCGCACCCTGGCCAAGGTGTCGAAGGAGAACGGCTTCGACTACAATGTGGTGGAAGCGTTCGACCAGCCGTGGAAGGCCAAGCTGGAAGGCACCGTCGGCGCCTTCTGGGGCGTGGCCGATACCCACCGCGCGGTCAAGTTCGGCATGTCCGGCCCGGTCCGGGCCAATCCCGGCTGGGCGGTCCACGCCGTGTGGTCGGTGCTGCTGGGGGCCGTGGGCGCGCTGGTCTTCCTGCGCCATGCCGGCCGCTACCGGCCGGGCAGGGCGTTGCTGCTCGCCGCCTTCGCCCAGGTGCTGTCGGCCTGTCTGGTGTGGCAGGGGCTGAACGCCTGGTGGATCGCCTACAGCATGTTGGAGGACGTCTGGGCCGCCCTGCGCATCGGCGTGCAGGCGGTTCTCGCCTGGCTGATCTTCAGGACGGCGGCCTTGTCCCTGCGCGAGGGCGCCGAGCCCGCCTACAGCCGCTGGGGCGAGCGCCTGACCATCGTCTACGGCTTCTGCGCCTGGGCGGTGACCATGCTGCTGTTCTTCAACGGCCGCTACCGCGACATCCCCAACCTGGAATTCCTGGTGCCGTGCATCGGCCTGACCGGCTGGGGCCTGATCCGGCTGTGGGTGCTGGCCCTGCCGTGGCGCAAGGCCTTCGCCATCGGCCACCTGTTCGCAGGCACCGTGCCGGCGCAGTTGGGCCCGGCGCGCGAGATGGCCTGGGGGCTGCTGATCTGCGTCCTGCTGGCGCCCCTGTCGGAATCGCTCGCCCTGTTCCTGGGCGAGGACTTCCAGGCCATGCATCCGACCTTCGCCGAGCAGGTGCCGCTGATGGCGCGCATCGCCTTCGCCAATACGGAAATACTGCTGTGGAGCGCCATGCTGCTGGCCATGGCGCTGCCCTATCTGGCGGAATGGCGGCTGGCGAAGAAGAGATAGGCCTCTCCGCCATGAAGGAAACTTTTTTTGAAAATGGGAGTCGCTGCCGGCGTTGAGTAAGGGAAGGGGTGATGTTGCGACGCACTTTCATCCTTTCCCGGATGCTCGAACGCAGGGAGATCGCGACGATGACGATGGGGGTTTACGGCTGCGGCCGTGCCGGGGGATGGCTGGCCGTGTTGATGGTGAGCACGGCGCTGGGAGGGACGGCGCTTCCCTGTGCCGCCTGGGCGCAGGCCGCCCCGGCCGGGACGGAGCAGGCGCGCCGGCATATGTTCGACATTCCCGCCCAGCTTCTGGCCGACGCCCTGCCGGCGTTCGGCCGTCAGGCGGGCATCCAGGTCTCGGCCCATGGCGATGTCGTGCGCGGTGCCCGGACGGACGGCGTGCGCGGAACCATGACCGAGGCCCAGGCCTTGGGCCGGTTGCTGGCGGGCACCGGCCTGACCTGGCGTCTGTCGGGGTCCACGGTGATCCTGGAAAAAACCGCCGCCGAGGGCGTCATGACGCTCGATCCGGTGACGGTGGAAGGCAGCGCGCTCGACACCGAGGAAACCGCCCTCGGCCCGGTGCGGGGCTACGTCGCCAAGCGCAGCGCCACCGGCACCAAGACCGACACCCCGATCATCGAGGTGCCGCAGAGCATCAGCGTGGTGACGGCGGACCAGATCAGGGCGCAGGGCGCACAGAGGATCGAGCAGGCCCTGGCCTATACGGCGGGCGTGGTGGGCGGAAGCTACGGGTCCAATCCGGAACAGGATTACGTGTTTTCCCGCGGCTTCCACATCCCGCTCTACGTGGACGGCATCCGCCAGTACCGCGACTACGTCACGGGCGCCCAGATCGGTGTCGAGCCCTATGGCCTGGAACGCGTCGAAACGCTGCGCGGACCGTCTTCCGGCCTCTATGGGCAGGTCGCGCCGGGCGGCATGGTCAATTTCGTGACCAAGCGCCCCGTGGCCGACACCCTGCGGGTGGTGGAGGCGCAGGCCGGCACGTTCGACCGCTTCCAGGGGGCGTTCGACCTGGGCGGCCGGCTGGAGTCCAGGGGCGATGTCCTGTTCCGGCTGACCGGCCTCGTCCGCGAGGCCGAGGGGCAGATGGATTTCCAGGAAGACAACCGGGTGTTCATCGCGCCCGCCCTGACCTGGCAGGCGACGGACCGGACCAGGCTGACGCTGCTCACCCATTTCCAGAAGGACACGGATGCGTTGCGCCCGGTTCCGTTGCCGGCCCAGGGCACGCTCTATTCCAGTCCGAACGGGAAAATCCCGACCGACCGTTTTCTGGGAGAGCCCGATTTCGACTCCTATTCGCGCAAGCAGTACCAGATCGGGTATGAGTTCGAACACGCGTTCAACGACGCCCTGGCGTTTCGCCAGAAGCTTCAGCAGACGGGCGTCCGCCAGCATGAGGATTTCACCCTGACGATGTTCGACGGGTCGTTCCTCGTCGACGGCCGCACCGTCGACCGGATGGCCTGGGACGACCGCAATACGCTGAACGTGTTCGGCATCGACAACCAAGTGTCGGCCGAGATCAAAACCGGGCCGGTGGCCCATTCCCTGCTTTTCGGAATGGATTACCGGCGCGCCACCAACGACTGGTGGTTCGCCGGGGCGAGCATGTCGCCGATCGACGCCTTCAACCCGCACTATGGCGGGCAGATCGGCGCATTCGCCGTGGGGATCGACAGGCGCCAGCGCGAGAACCAGACCGGCCTCTATGTGCAGGACCGGATCAAGTTCGACCAGTGGATCCTGACGCTTGGCGGACGGCACGACTGGGCGCGGAGCGTCACCACCGATAAATTGGCGGGAACCGCCGAAAAGCAGGACGACCAGGCGTTCAGCGGCCGCGTCGGGCTGACCTACCTGTTCCGCAACGGTTTGGCCCCCTATGCCAGCTATTCCACCTCGTTCGAGCCCGAGCTTACCGTTTCCAGCCAGGGAACCCCTTTCAAGCCGACGACGGGACGGCAATACGAAGCCGGCGTCAAATACCAGCCGCCAGGACAGGACGGCCTGCTCACCGCGGCGGTGTTCGACCTCACCCGCCAGAACGTCCTGACCGCCGATCCCGCCAACCCCATGACCCAGATCCAGACCGGCGAGGTCCGCATCCGCGGCCTGGAATTGGAAGGCAAGGCCGGCCTGGCGGGCGGGCTCGACCTGACGGCGGCCTATACCTACTTCAATTCCGCCATCACCGAGAGCAACAACGGCGACGTGGGAAGCCAGCTCTACTTCACGCCGAAGCATCAACTCGCCCTGTGGGCCGACTATACCGTCCAGGACGGTTCGTGGGCCGGATTCGGGTTCGGCGGCGGCATGCGCTACAAAGGCAGCGTCAACGGCCTGTATCATGAGATCCGGGTTCCCGATCACACGCTTTTCGATGCGGCGCTTCATTACGACCTGGGGACGGTCGACGGCCGCCTGGCCAATGCCCGGCTGCTCGTCACCGCCCGCAACGTTCTCGACAAGGAGTACATCTCCAACTGCTCCTTCTACGAAGGGTGCTATTACGGCGACCGCCGCACGGTCGTGGCGAGCCTGCGCTACCAATGGTGAGCCGGTGTCCCGTTCGCCGGGGCGTTTCGGGTCGCTCCGACGAATGGGTTTGAGAATGAGTCGCACTTCCATTAGAGTGCGTCCCCGCTGCGATGACGGGGAAAGTGGGGCGAAGGTATGGGACAGGGGGGGAAACCCAGCCTTATCGCCAGCTTCCAGGAATGTTACGGCGATCTGCTCCGTTTCCTGACCTGGCGCACCGGCGATGCCGAGCATGCCGCCGACGTGGTGCAGGAAACCTATTTCCGCCTTGCCGCGGTCCAGGAATCCGGCCAGCCCGTCCGCAACGCCCGCTCTTTCATCCTGCGCGTGGCCCGCAACCTTTCCATCGACCGCCTGCGCCGCGACAAGTGGCTGGTTCCCGCCGAGACCGTGGCGGACGAGGTGGCCGGGATGGCGGATGACGCCGTCGCTCCCGACGATGCCCTGTTGTCCAGGGAACGGCTGCGCCTGCTCGACGAGGCGTTGCGGAAGCTGCCGCCCAAGCCCCGCGAGGCCTTGCTTCTGCACCGTGTCGCCGGCCTGTCCCAGGCCGAGATCGCCGCCCGCCTGGGCGTTTCGGAAAGCATGGTGGTCAAGTACGTGGCCCAGGCTATGCTTCATTGCCGCGACTGGCGCCAGCGGCTGGACAAGGAAAAGGGATGATGCCCCAGCCGCACGATCTGGGCGCGGAAGCCGTGGAATGGCTGGTGCGCCTGAAGTTCGGCACGGTCGGCCGGGCGGATTTCGCCGCGTGGCGCGGCCAGAGCCTAGCGCACGAGCAGGCCGCCCGCGAGGCGGAATCCCTGTGGGGCGAGATCGGCCGGACCGACGCGGCGGCCGAGTTCGCCCGGCGGGAAAATCCGCGCGGCCGCGTGCTGCCGCTACCGCCCCGCATGGGCCGCCGCGCCATGCTGGCCGGCGCCATCGCCGCCTCCGTCGCTCTGGTGACGGCCGGGTCGGGCGTTCTCGGGCCGCTGCCC
>AGTN01175245.1_pt1 | contig 15433 bp, 12 predicted proteins | sample 314218 | NCBI WGS metagenome assembly AGTN01 (sample SAMN02954264, study PRJNA73603) | bioreactor metagenome | biome: terrestrial; feature: non-aerated bioreactor; material: poplar woody material; isolation source: poplar biomass | place: USA | collected 2006-12 | reverse complement strand
TCACCGGCCCGGTCAGGGCCACCCGCGCGCCCTGGGCCAGGCGCAGGATGCGCGGCAGCTTGCGGTCGATCACGGTGGAGGACGCCACCACCGCGGCCGCGCAGCCGGGCAACAGGGTATCCAGGGCGGCGGTGGGATATTCGTCGGGCCGCGGGTCCGGTTCGATCACCATGCGGTTGGGCAGCATTTCGGCCATGCCGGGAAAAGCCCCGACCACCACCACCCGGTCGCTTTCCCCGCCCATGGCCTGGGCGCCGGTCCCCATCCGCCCCTCCAGGTCATAGCGGTTGTAATGGGCATTGATGGCGGCCACGCCCAGCGCCATCTCCGACACGTCCCAGGACTCCGACAGCGCGGCCAGTTGCCGCAGGGACCGGCCCTGCAATTCCGGCAACCGCGCGAACAGGGACTGCGGGCCCCGGGGCAGGAAGGCCAGGCCGGCCCCGGCGGGGCCTTCGACCAGCAGCCAGCGCGGGCCCAGGGCGATCTGGCGCACCTCGTCGTCGGCCACGCCAAGGGCGAGGTCGCGGTACAGCCGCTCGGCCCCCCACCATTGCCACAAGGCGTCCATGTGCGGCGCGACCATGACCCCTGCCGGCCCCACGCAATCCTGCCATTTGTGGACGCAGTGTCCGGCGATCGAGGTCAGCACCGGCATGCAGAGCGCCACGCCCTGCCCGCCCCGGCTGATGGTGGCTGCCAAACTTCCCGCCGCCTTGTGGAAAGCGGAAAACCGGCTGATCACCACCAGATCGGCACCGTCACGCATGGCGCGGCGCAGGCTGGCGGCGGTGGCGGCCAGCAACGGATCGCCGTCGCCGTCGCGCGCCACCGTCACCGTGTTCCCGGCGGCGAGATCGAACACCTGCGCCTGGACGGCGCACCCCTCGCCCAGCCCCGCTTCCCCCCTGTTGCCATGGATGCAGCCGGCGACGTTGAAACCGCGCCCGCGCAGCGTCAGGGCGAAACGGGCGAGCAGATCGTCCACCGCCATGTCCGGTTCGTGCACGACGGCGCCGGGACGAACCCACGGCACTTTCGCCGGCCCCGGGAAAACGGACCTGTCGGAATCGCGCATGCCGAATTCCCCCTTGCGCAACCGTCAGAGCGCCGGAACCACCAGGATCGGCCCGCCCCCCAGGACGTGCATCAAGGTCCGCCGGACCCCGCCCAGGGTTTCGTTGGCAAGGCTGCACCCCGAGCAGGCCCCCTTCAGCCGGACCTTGACCTTGTGGCCCTCGATCGCCACCAGTTCGATGTCTCCGCCGTCGGCCTGCATGCCGGGGCGCAATTGCTCGATGGTGTCGGTGATGAGCTTCTGCCGCTCCTCTTCGCTGCGCGGCGGTGCCGTCGCGTCCGACGGGGCGGGTTGAAAGCGCGAGACATTGGTCATGGGTGGCTCCTTCAGACATCGTGGCACGGTCCTCGGCTGATCGGCCGGCACGCCATCACGGAACCCGTTCCGCAACCGCCATGCCAGTGTGCGTTCCGGCAGACGGGCAACAGCCGCGCCACCACCCCCGAGCCCCGTGCCAAGGCATTGTTTTTACTCGCTATCGCTGAGGACATCCGTCGCCGCCCGGAGAGCCGCCATGGCGTGCATCCATGGGGGGGCATCCGGTGGCGCTCCCCCGCTTTGATGCGCTCGCGGTAGATTCCCAAGGACGGTTTTTCGCAAAACGCGAATTTGCGTTCATGCCGGAGGATGTCGGCGCAGCGCGGCGGCGCAGGCCGTCCGGCGGGCAAGGCGGTTGACCGGAAAACGGCACTTATTGGAGAAATGTGCGTTTTTTGTATATTTCCTGCACACCCAGGCGCTTTACCTGCAAACCAGTATGACGTCAATCTGTGACGCAGACGCTTGATATGACTGGCAATCACGAACCGGCATCGGCCCGTATCCGCCATTTTCCGCATCCATGCGTATTGGCCCTGAACTTGCATAGACACTGTAGCTAACGCTTGAATTCACGGTTCAAGGCTGAACGCGCATGCGCCTGGATGATCCCGCCACCTTGGAATTCGACGTCGGCGATTTCGTCGATGAATTCAGCCATTGCTTCACCGGCGAATGCCGGGTGAGCGTGCTGCCGATCCTCTACCAGATCAGCCAGACCATCACCAACAGCGCCGACCTGGCCGGTTCGCTGTCCATCATCCTGGGCGTGATGCGGCAGCAACTGAAGATGCAGCGCGGCGTGGTCACGCTGTACGACCGCTCGAGCGAGACGATCTTCATCCACGACAGTTTCGGGCTGACCGACGAGGAGAAGGGACGCGGCATCTATGCGCCCGGCGAGGGCATCACCGGCAAGGTGGTGCAGACCGGCAAGGCCATCGTCGCCCAGCGCCTGCGCGACAACCCCGACTTCCTGGACCGCACCCGCGCCCATGCCCGGAAGGGCCGGGCCAAGGCCGCCTTCTTCTGCGTGCCGATCATCCATGCCCAGAAGGTGCTGGGGACCATCGGCGCCGAAAGGGTCTATCTGAACCAGCGCCTGCTCAAGCAGGACGTGGAAATCCTGACCATGATCGCCTCGATGATCGCTCCGGCGGCGGAACTGTACCTGATGGAGAACCTGGACAAGGTACGGCTGGAAAGCGAGAACCGCCGGCTGAAGAGTGCCCTGAAGGAACGCTTCAAGCCATCCAACATCATCGGCAACTGCAAGCCGATGCAGGAGGTCTACGACCTGATCCACAAGGTCGCCGCCACCAAGGCGACCGTGCTGATCCTGGGGGAAAGCGGCGTCGGCAAGGAACTGGTCGCCAATGCCATCCATTACAACAGCCCCAGCGCCGAAGGCCCCTTCGTCAAGTCGAACTGTGCGGCGCTGCCCGAGAACCTGGCCGAAAGCGAGTTGTTCGGCCACGAGCGCGGCGCCTTCACCGGCGCGCTGACCCTGCACAAGGGCAGCTTCGAACTGGCCGACGGCGGCACCATCTTCCTCGACGAGGTGGGCGAACTGAGCCCCAGCGTGCAGGCCAAGCTGCTGCGCGTGCTGCAGGACCGCACGTTCGAGCGGGTGGGCGGCGGCAAGCCCATCAAGGTGGACGTCCGCATCATCGCCGCCACCAACCGCAACCTGGCCGAGATGGTGGAGAAGGGAACCTTCCGCGAGGACCTCTATTACCGCCTCAACGTGTTCCCCATCACCGTTCCGCCGCTGCGCGAACGCGGCAGCGACGTCATCACGCTCGCCGACCATTTCGTCACCACCTTCGCGGCCGAGAACGGCAAGACCATCAAGCGCATCTCCACTCCCGCCCTCAACATGCTGATGAGCTACCACTGGCCGGGCAACGTGCGGGAGTTGGAGAACGTCATGGAGCGCTCGGTCATCCTGTCCGAGGACGACGTCATCCATAACTACAACCTGCCGCCCTCTTTGCAGACGTCCAGGGAAAGCGGCACGGCGTTCGGGGTCAGCCTGGAATCCAAGATCCACGCGGTGGAATACGAGATGATCGTCGAGGCGCTGAAGAACAGCAACGGCCACATGGGCGAGGCCGCCAAGGAACTGGGCCTGACCCGGCGCATGCTGGGCGCCCGCATGGAACGCTACGGCATCACCTACAAGACCTTCCGCACCGCCGACATACGCAGGTGGGACCGGCCGCGCTGACCCGGCCGCCCCCGGCACGACGAAACCGCCCGCGGCCCGCCGCGCGGCGGTTTTTTTCGTCCCGTGCGGCAGGCCGGCAAATGCGCTGTTTCAGGAAATCGTGAGAGAGAATATACCGCCGCGGCACATTTGTTCCGGATGGCTGAAGTCAGGCGGAAATCAACTTATTCGACGATCCGGTATATTTCCGGAAAAATATGCGCTCCGGCAATAAAAATACGAAGCCGCAAGATGCCTGAATTGGAACAAAATATATATTTCAATATTTTATGCGGAAATTCGGGCAGGAATGGCGAATCGCCGCGGGCTCCGCCATTTCTTTACGTCGTCTGGCACACGGGTTGCGTTGTTGGGAAATGTTGATGGCGGCGCGCCGCCACCTTTGATCCCATTCAAGGAGTTCCACATCATGACCCGCAAGGTTGCCATCTACGGAAAGGGCGGCATCGGCAAGTCCACCACCACCCAGAACACCGCGGCCGCTCTGGCCTATTACCACAACAAGAACGTCTTCATTCACGGCTGCGACCCCAAGGCCGATTCCACCCGCCTGATCCTGGGCGGCAAGCCGCAGGAGACGGTGATGGACACGCTGCGCATCCACGGCGCCGAGAAGGTGACCCTGGACAAGGTGGTCAAGACCGGCTTCCAGAACATCCGTTGCGTCGAATCGGGCGGCCCCGAGCCGGGTGTGGGCTGCGCCGGCCGCGGCGTCATCACCGCCATCGACCTGATGGAGGAGAACGACGCCTATACCGACGACCTGGACTTCATCTTCTTCGACGTGCTGGGCGACGTGGTGTGCGGCGGCTTCGCCATGCCCATCCGCGACGGCAAGGCGCAGGAAGTCTACATCGTCGCCTCGGGCGAGATGATGGCCATCTATGCCGCCAACAACATCGCCAAGGGCCTGGTCAAATACGCCAAGCAGAGCGGCGTGCGCCTGGGCGGCATCATCTGCAACAGCCGCAACGTCGACGGCGAGAAGGAATTCCTGGATGAATTCACCAAGGCCATCGGCACCCAGATGATCCATTTCGTGCCGCGCGACAACATCGTGCAGAAGGCCGAATTCAACAAGAAGACCGTTACCGAATTCGACCCCGAGGTCAATCAGGCCATGGAATACAAGGCCCTGGGCCAGAAGATCGTCGAGAACGACAACTTCGTCATTCCCACGCCGCTGTCCATGGACGAGTTGGAGGCGATGGTCGTCAAGTACGGTATCGCCGACTGACCCGGCCATAAGGCGCCGGCAGGCGCGATATTCAAATCCACCATCTCAATCTCGGCAATGCGTGAGCGTATTGCCGAGCGGAGGACGAGTCATGCCCTATCATGAGTTTGAATGCAGCAAGGTCATTCCCGAAAGAAAACAGCACGCCGTCGTCAAGGGCGAAGGCGAGGATTTGACGTCGTGCCTGCCCAAGGGCTACCTGAACACCATTCCGGGGTCCATTTCCGAGCGCGGCTGCGCCTATTGCGGCGCCAAGCACGTGATCGGCACCCCCATGAAGGACGTCATCCACCTCAGCCACGGCCCGGTGGGCTGCACCTACGACACCTGGCAGACCAAGCGCTACATCAGCGACAACAACAACTTCCAGCTCAAGTACACCTTCGCCACCGACGTGAAGGAAAAACACATCGTCTTCGGCGCCGAGCCGTTGCTGAAGCAGAACATCCTCGAGGCCTTCAAGGCTTTCCCCGACATCAAGCGCATGACCATCTACCAGACCTGCGCCACGGCGCTGATCGGCGACGACGCCGACGCCATCGCCGCCGAGGTGATGGAGGAACTGCCCGGCACCGACATCTTCGTGTGCAACTCGCCGGGCTTCGCCGGCCCCAGCCAGTCGGGCGGCCACCACAAGATCAACATCGCCTGGGTGAACAACAAGGTCGGCACGCTCGAGCCCGAGATCACCAGCGACTACGTCATCAACTACGTGGGCGAATACAACATCCAGGGCGACCAGGAGGTGATGCAGGATTACTTCAAGCGCATGGGCATCCAGATCCTGTCCACCTTCACCGGCAACGGCTCCTACGACGATCTGCGCTGCATGCACCGCGCCCATCTCAACGTGCTGGAATGCGCCCGTTCGGCCGAATACATCTGCGACGAGTTGCGTGCCCGCTACGGCATCCCGCGCCTGGACATCGACGGCTTCGGTTTCAAGGCGCTGGGCGACAGCTTGCGCAAGATCGGCCTGTTCTTCGGGATCGAGGACCGGGCGCTCAAGATCATCGAGGAAGAGACCGCCCGCTGGCAGCCCGAACTGGACTGGTACAAGGAGCGCCTGCGCGGCAAGAAGGTGTGCCTGTGGCCGGGCGGCTCCAAGCTGTGGCACTGGGCCAACGCCATCCAGGAGGAAATGGGCGTCAAGGTCGTCTCGGTCTACACCAAGTTCGGCCATCAGGGTGACATGGAAAAGGGCATCGCGCGGGCCGGCGAAGGCACGCTGGCCATCGACGATCCCAACGAGCTCGAGGGCCAGGAAGCACTGCAGATGCTGAAGCCCGACGTCATCTTCACCGGCAAGCGCCCGGGCGAAGTGGCCAAGAAGATGCGCGTGCCCTACCTCAACGCCCACGCCTATCACAACGGCCCCTACAAGGGCTTCGAGGGCTGGGTGCGCTTCGCCCGCGACATCTACAACGCCGTCTACTCGCCTATCTACCAGCTGTCCGGCATCGACATCAGCAAGGACGAGATCGCCACCGACAAGGGCTTCGTCACCCGCCGGATGCTGTCCGACGCCAACCTGCCCGAGGACATCCGCAACTCCACCATCACCGGATACACCGGCAAATACGACAGCGTCTCGGCCCTGCGCGAGAAGACCTATCCCGTCTTCGAACGCAAGACCGTCACCGCCGCCGCCGAATAAGGGAGCAAGAACCATGGCCAAAGCCAAGATCAAGGAACCGCCTCGGGTCAAGCAAGAGCCGCTCTACACCAGCGATCCCCTGGCCGGCGCCGACCCCCAGACCCGCGAGCGGGTCGCCCAGTTGGAGAACTACATCATGAAGAACTGCCTGTGGCAGTTCAATTCGCGGGGCTGGGACCGCCGCAAGCAGAACGCCGGCATCCTGGGCAAGACCGCCCAGCTGCTGTGCGGCGAGACGGTGGAGAACCCCACCCCCCTGGAGAAGTGCTACTGGGTGGATGCCGTCTGCCTGGCCGACGCCTATCGCGAACTCCATCCGTGGCTGTCCGAGATGGCGGTGGACGACATCAAGTCCCTGATGGGGACGCTGCATGCCCGCATGGACTGGCTGACCATCGACGGCTCTCTCAACGAAGAGCTGACGGTCCAGCACTATTAAAGGAATCGGATCATGACCTGTGAAGTCAAAGTCAAGGAACGTGTCGGCACCGTCAATCCCATCTTCACCTGCCAGCCCGCCGGCGCCCAGTTCGTGTCCATCGGCGTCAAGGACTGCATCGGCCTGGTCCACGGCGGCCAGGGCTGCGTGATGTTCGTGCGCCTGCTGATCTCGCAGCACCTGAAGGAAAGCTTCGAGATCGCCTCGTCCTCGCTGCACGAGGACGGCGCGGTGTTCGGCGCCTGCGGCCGCGTCGAGGAGGGCGTGGACGTGCTGCTGGCGCGCTATCCGCATCTCAAGGTGATCCCCATCATCACCACCTGCTCGACCGAGGTGATCGGCGACGACGTGGACGGCGTCATCACCAAGCTGGAAGAGGGCCTGCTGGCCGAGAAGTACCCCGACCGCGAGGTCCACCTGCTGGCCGTCCACACCCCCAGCTTCGTCGGCTCCATGGTCAGCGGCTACGACGTGGCGGTGCGCGACTTCGTCAAGAAGTTCGCCGTCAAGGGCCAGCCCAACGGCAAGATCAACTTCATCACCGGCTGGGTGAACCCCGGCGACGTCAAGGAACTGAAGCACCTGCTGGCCGAGATGGACATCGACGCCACCGTGCTGTTCGAGATCGAGAACTTCGACTCGCCCATGATGCCCGACGGCAGCGAGGTGTCGCACGGCAACACCACCATCGAGGACCTGCAGTCCACCGGCGCGGCCACCCACACCTTCGCCCTCAACCGCTATGAGGGCGGCAAGGCGGCCCAGTTCCTGGAAAAGAAGTTCAAGATCCCGTCCGTCATCGGCCCCACCCCCATCGGCATCCGCAACACCGACAGCCTGCTCAAGAAGCTGTCGGACGCCACCGGCAAGCCGATCCCCAAGTCGCTGGTGCGCGAGCGCGGCATCGCCATGGACGCCATCACCGACCTGGCGCACATGTTCCTGGCCGACAAGAAGGTCGCCATCTACGGCAACGCCGATCTGGTCATCGGCCTCGCCGAGTTCTGCCTGGACCTGGAGATGAAGCCGGTCCTGCTGCTGCTCGGCGACGACAACGCCGGCTATGTGGACGATCCGCGCATCAAGGCGCTGCAGGACAACGTCGATCACGGCATGGAGATCATCACCAACGCCGATTTCTGGGAACTGGAGAACCGGATCAAGAACGAGGGCCTGGAACTCGACCTGATCCTCGGCCATTCCAAGGGCCGCTTCATCTCCATCGACTACGACATCCCCATGGTCCGCGTCGGCTTCCCCACCTACGACCGCGCCGGCCTGTACCGTTATCCGGTGGTCGGCTACGGCGGCGCCACCTGGCTGGCCGAGCAGATGGCCAACGCCCTGTTCACCGACATGGAGCACAAGAAGAACAAGGAGTGGATCCTGAACGTCTGGTGATCCCTCCCGGCGCCGGGTGCGGGGGGCATCCGGCGCCCTTTTCCTCATGGAGGCCGACATGAAAATTGCCACTTACGTCGATGAGGGCGGAGAGGTTGTCAACGTCTACGAAAAGGGCTTTGTCCGGGTTTACGACAATGCTTCGGGGACGTGGCGGGTCGTCAGGGAAATCCCGTTCGAGGTCAGGATGGAGATGACGCTCGCCGAGGTGAAATCGGTTCTCAGGGACGTCGTTGCCCAGTTGGACGATTGCAGGACCTTCCTGTCCGGCGAAGTTCGAGGACTGATTTATTCGCTGTTGCAGGAAGAGAACGGTTTCCGGGTGTGGAAATCCCGGGGAGCGCCCGAGGCGCAATTGTTGGACCAGATCGCCCGCCAGGATGCCGAACTGGCCGTCCAGCGCGAGCAGGAAGCCGCCGAGCGGGCCTTCGCCGCCCTGTTCTCGTCGCCGTCGGGCGGTTGCGGCGGCGGCGGTTGCGGGGGTGGTGGGGGCGGCAAGCGTTCCGGCGCGGCGTTGCAGGCGGTTCAATCCATGACCGAGGCGCTGGGCGAGGGGCACTTCCGCATCAACCTCTCGGACATCCTGGCCCGCTACAGGAACGCCAATTCCATGGATGTCCTCATCCCCCTCCTCGAAGGCAGCCAATTCCGCAGCCTGGAGATCCTGTGCGACCACGTCCCGCGCTGGTTCGACCGCAAGGTGGCCGACCTGAACCTGACGGCGGACATCACGCACTCGCCCCGCGGGGTCAAGGCGCTGGTTTTCCCCAATTCCTGACAAGGACGACGGACATGAACGACCTGAGCAGCACCCAACCGGTCCTGTATTTCGCCTACGGCGCCAACATGCATCCCGGGCAGATCATCGCCCGCTGCCATGGGGCCGAGGTGGTGGCGGTGGCGAAGCTGGCCGACCACGCCCTGGCCTTCTTCGGCCGGTCGGAGCGATGGGACGGTGGCGAGGAAGCCGCAATCCGCCGGCCGGGGGCCGAGTTGTACGGCGTGGTCTACCGCCTGTCGCCGGCCGCCTTCGACCGCCTGGACGCCTGGCAGGGGGCGAAACTGGACGGCAGCGGCGCCTATTTCCATTGCCCCGCCGACGTGGTGGCCGAGGACGGCACGGCCTATTCCGCCGTCATGTACAAGCGCAGCACCACGGGCGAGCCGCAGCCGCCCAGCACGGAATACCTGTCCTACATCGCGGCCGGGGCGGAAAAACACGGCCTGCCCGCCGCCTATGTACAGGCCCTGAAGGCCATGGGCTCGGTCAAGGCCAGCTATGCGGTCCCCAAGGAAGGCCCCACCGACCGTTTCCTGATGAGCCTGCCCTTGGGCGCGCCCTGTGCCTGCTGATCCTCACCCCCGGTTGGTGTGGACGAGGTAGTCGCCGCCGATCACCAGGAACTCGCCCTCCCCCTTCAGCGGATAGAACGGCAGCAGGGTGTTGAAGAAGGCGATCTTCGCCACCGGCACCCGCACGGTGAGAACGGTGTCGCCGAAACAGTCCGCGACCTCCGGATCGCGGGTGAACGAGCCGAGATTGTTGAGCCGCATCACCGCCGTCCGGCGGTCGATGCGCTCGACGATCTGGTGCTCCTCGAAGAAATTGACGCCGCGATAGAGCGTGAGGTGCCGCTGTCCCGGCGCCACATGCGTCGCCAGCGCCCACTGGCAATATTCGTAAAGCAGATCGAGCTGGCTGTGGATGGCGTTGCCGTGGAACGCCGCCGCCATCCGCTCTTCCTCATAGGCCTCCCAGGCCGGGCCGTCGAAGCTGGCGATCACCTCCTTATGGAAGGTGGGGAACAGCCCGAAGCGGCTTTCCACCCAGCCCTTCAGCACCGCGCCCTCGGGGCCGCTGGCATCGTAGCCCCAGCCGATGAGCAGGCGCAGGAAACTCGAGCGGTAGGGCCGCGCCCAGCCGCGCCGTCCCCGTCCCTCGTCCTCTGCATCGTGCTGTTCCGGATCGGCGCCGAACACCGCCACCATGTATTTGTAGAAGGCGTCGCCGGCATCGGCCAGACCGTCCGACCGGGCCAGCATCTCGAAGAGCTGGGGGTTGGTCTCGCGCACGTTGACGATATGGATATCGGGCGGAAAATCGTTGAAGGCGACGCTGCCCAGCAGGCCGGTGGGCAGCCCCACCAGATTGGTGCTGTGCCCGAGGGGGTGAGGCGTCGGTTCCATGCTGGACAGCGGTCCCTGATGCGGTTTCGGCGGATCCCCATCGCAAGAAACATACCCGTTTCCCTGTCCGCGTTCCGCGCCGTTTCAAGGAAGCGCAAGCACGGAAAATGACGTTTTCCGTAGAATGTACGCGGACTGCCTGTTTTCTGCTTGGCGCATTCCCGGGGAATGTCCGCAAACCGGGGGAAAGTCTGGCCCCGATCTTGCGTATGCCCGGCATGGACCACGAATGAGCGCAGGACCATGAATGCCATCGCCGCCGGTCGTCCCTCCGCCCGTCCAGCCGCTGACAGGAGTGCCATGCATGATCCCGCCGCTTCCCCCTGCGGGGGAACGGCGTTCATCGCCCGCGTGCCCATGATCGCCAGTTGCGGCGAACACGCGGCGCGCCTGCTGGCCCGCTTCGGAGCCGAACCCCTGGAGCTGGCCGCTGCCGGCACCCGGATCGAGGCGGGCCGGCCCGTGCTGGTCATCCGGGGGAACCCTCCCCGTGCGTCCCTCAAGGCCGCCCTGCGGCTGCTCGGCCACGCCTGCGGGATCGCCACCGCCGCCGCCGCGCTCGTCGATGCCGCCCGCCGCATCCGTCCCGACATCGAACTGGCCTGCCTGCGCGGCCCCCATCTCCCTGTCCCTTCGGTGGCGCGACCCAGCCTGCTGGCCGGAGGCATGGCCGTCGATCCCGGGCCGCTGGCGTTCGCCCTCGATGTCCGCGATTTCGCCATCGCAGGCGACCCTGCCGGCATTCTGCGATTCCGGGCGCTTCGGGCCGCCGCCGGCTCTCCGGCGGTGATCGAGGCGCAGTCCCCTGCGGACGTGGATGAAACGGTGCTTTGCCTGGCCGACGCCCTGGTCCTCGACGGCTTCTCCCCGCGCGCGGTACGGGACGTAAGGGACAAGGCGTTCGGCCGCATTCCCGTCTTGGACATCGTCGTGAAAGGCGACGTCAATGCCGGCAACGTCGCCGATTACGCGGCCAGCGGGGCACGGATGCTGATTACCGCGGCACCGCTGTCCGCCCCCCGCGCCGACATTGCCCTGGCCCTGTCCGCCACCCCGGGAGAAGCGCCGTCATCCATCGCGACGCAGACGGCGCAAGGCTGACGCGGTCCCGGCTTGCCGATCCGTTTCCGTGAATACTGCGCACAGGCCGCAGAACGAATGTTGTGGTGATACCAAATGATTGTTCCAACAGGGACCATGTTCAAAATCGAACAATTTCGAAAAACCATTGACATGCGTATTTTTATGGAAATATTCATCCCGCAGAAGGCGTACAGACCAATGCATGGTCCTCGCTGCCTTTGATTTGGCCTTCCCTCGTCTTGACGGCATGACGCCGCGAATGAAGGAATGCCGGAGTACGGCCTGAGCCGGTGATGCATTCGAACGCCTTGGCGGAACGCCAGGGCTGCCGGAGACCGGTGATGAACGCCTTGTCATTCCTTTTCTTACGCCCCCCCGTCCGCAGCGCCGGCCTGACCGCCATCGCGCTGGTCCTTGCCGTATCGACGCAAGCGCGCGCCGAAACGCCGGAGAACTCCGGCGCCATTGCCATTCCCACCGTGACCGTGGAAGGCAAGAAGGACGAGGTTCCCATCGGCCAGCAGCCCGACGCGGAGGGCATCACGGATTACCGCGTCACCCGCAGCACCACCGGCGCCAAGAGCGACATTCCCAACGCGGATATCCCACAATCGGTGGTCGTCATCCCCCAGAAGATCATGGAGGAGCAGAACAGCGAAACGCTGAACGACGTCTTCCGCAACGTGGCGGGCGCCCAGGCGAAGGAAAGCGCCGTCCAGGGGGCGCAGTGGCCCATGATCCGGGGTTTCCAGGCGCGCAGCTTCTACAAGGACGGCCTGCGTGACGACACGTTCGACCGCACCTACTGGCTGGGCAACGTGGAACGGATCGAGGTGCTGAAGGGACCGGCCTCGGTGTTGTACGGCAGCGGCGACCCCAGCGGCGTCATCAACATCGTCTCGAAGAAGCCGCTGCCCGAGACCTCGGCCACCGGCAGCCTGTGGGGCGGAAACTACGATACGATGGGCGCTTCGGGCGATGCCTCGGTGAAAGTGACCGAAAACGGTTCGGTGCTGGCGCGCGTGATCGCCGACATCAGCCACAAGGACACCTTCATCGACAATTTCGAAAGCGATGCGAAGCATTTCAGCGCCCTGGTCCAGGCCCGGCTGACCGACCGCACCGCGCTGACGCTGGGTGGCGAATACCGCGACCGCGACATCGGCCAGGACTCCGGCGGGCAACCCGCCTATGCCCGTTCCCTCGGCCTGCCGCGCTCGTTCAACTTCCATCCCGATTGGGCGGAACGCAGCGACACCGGATCGAACCTTTCGGCCAAGATCACCCACGAGTTCAACGACGACTGGAAGATCAATTCGGGGCTGCTGCTGAACCGTTACGAATTCAGCCAGTTCCTCACCACTTTCGCCTCGTTCAACCCCGCGACCAATCAGGTGACGCGCGGCCTGAACGGCAACGAGACGGAAACCGACGAGATCATCTCGGATACCAGCGTCGAGGGAAACGTCTCTGTCGCGGGCGTGAACAACAGACTGCTCTTCGGCACGGAATTTTCCTACGTGGACAACAGCCGGGACTTGTACACCGGCATCCTGCCGGGCGGTTCCCTGACCACCAGCATCTTCTCCCCCGTCACGTCGCTTCCGCGCGCGATCTGGACAAAGGGAAACCACCAGACCCTGCTGACCTATCGCAAGAGCGTCTACGCCCAGAATCTCGTGGAACTGACGCCCCAACTGAAGGTCATGCTCGGCCTGCGCTATGACGACGAGGACAGGAAATACAAGAACCGGACGGCCGCCGGCGTGCCCGTCGCCACGACCTACAGCCACGACGGGGAGTGGAGCCAGCGGGCCGGCGCGACCTATGAAATCGTTCCCGGCGTCACCGTCTTCGGCGGTTACGCCCATTCCTTCATTTCCCCCGGCACCGTCATCTCCCTGGGCACCCTTCCCGACGCCGACCCCGAAATGGGCAAGCAGTACGAAGGAGGCGTGAAGCTGGACCTCGGCGATGCCCTGACCGCCACCGCTTCCGTCTACCAGCTGACGCGCAAGAACGTGCGGACCACGGACACCACCGTCACCCCCAGCGTGGTCAGCATCGTGGGCGAACAGCAGAGCAACGGCGTCGAGCTCGACGCCACCTGGAAAATCCTTCCCGGCTGGAACCTGCTGCTGGCCTATGCCTACACGGACGCGAGCACCACCAAGGACAAGCAGTTCATCGAGGGGGCGGCGCTGCCCAACGTGCCCCTGCACAGCGGGCGCCTGTGGTCCATGTATGAGATCCAGAACGGCAGCCTGGCCGGCCTGGGCTTCGGCGGCGGCGTCACCTATGTCGGCAAGCGGGCGGTGGATTGGAACGGCCAGTTCCATATTCCAGAGTACGCCACGGTCGATCTGGCCGGTTATTACAGGATCAACGACAACGTCAAGGTCAGCCTGAACGTCAACAATCTGTTCGACACCTATTATTACGTCGGCGGCGGCAGTTCCGCGACCGCCACCTCGGCCGCCAATTCCTCCATCTACGTGGGCGAGCCGCTGACCGTCCTGGGCCGCCTGCAGATCACGTTCTGACCGGATGCGGGGCGTCGCCGTTCTCATCCTGCTGGCCGCGCTGGCCCCGACGCCGGGATGGGCGGAAACGCCCGTCCCGCTCGACCAGCGGGGCAAGGCGATCGCCCTCGTCCCGCCCGCGCGGCGGGTGGTGACGTTCAACTCGGCGCTGTGGCTGTACCTGACCTTGGAACAGGGAACCGCCCCCATCGCCGGAGCCAGCGCCAGCACCGTGCGCGTGGTCACCGGCGGCCTGCTCGGCAAGGTCTTTCCCCAGGCGGCCGCGATTCCCACCACCGTGGCCGCCGACGGCTTCTTCCTGCCCAACGTCGAGGCGATCCTGGCCTTGTCCCCCGACGCGGTGCTTCAATGGGCCGGGCGCAACGACCCCGCCTATCTGGCCCCCCTGGACCAGGCCGGGCTGCCGGTCGTCGGGCTCAGACAGAACGAAACCGACGCCGACTACATCGCCACCGCCCGCCTGCTCGGCGCCGTTTCCGGCCGGGAGGCGCGGGCCGAGGAACTGGTGGCGCGCTACCGGGACCTCTATGCCCGACTCGACCGCGATGTCGCCCAGGCGGCCGGTGAGGAACGGCCGAGCGTGCTGTATCTGTGGAAGTACCGCCCGCTCATTCCCATCGACGGCCCGAACTTCTACAGCACCCTCCTCCGCCGGTCGGGCGGAAGCAACGCCGCGCAGGAATTGCCGAGGTCGGGCGCGGTCACCATGGAGAAGATCCTGGTGTGGAACCCCGACGTGATCCTGCTGTTCTGCTGCGACCGCACGCTGCCCGCCGACCTTTACGCCGACCCGGCGTGGCAGGCGGTGAACGCGGTGCGCGAACGGCGCGTCTACAAGGTTCCCGCCGGCGGCTCCCGCTTCGGCGACATCGTCGAGGGGCCGCTGTTCTCGCGCTGGCTGGCCGAATTGCTGTTCCCGCAACTGCCCCCCCGCCTGCGCCGCGACCTGCGCCGGACATTCCACGACATCTACCGCTTCGACCTTGAGGAGGATGACATCGACGCCACCCTGCATGTGGCCGCCAATGCCGGCTCGATCCATTATCGGCGGTTCCTGCGCGAGGCCGCGCCATGACGAAAGCCAGCCCCATCGTCATTCCCCTGTTGGCCCTGCTGGCGGCAGCGGCCATGCTGCTGTCACTGGGCATCGGCACCTATCCGGTGCCGCTGTCCACGGTGGCCCGCATCGTCCTGAGCCTCGCGCTGCCGGCACCGCTGGAACCGGCTGCGGCGTGGAGCGCGGCGGAATGGACGGCGGTG
>AGTN01164774.1_pt1 | contig 15455 bp, 7 predicted proteins | sample 314218 | NCBI WGS metagenome assembly AGTN01 (sample SAMN02954264, study PRJNA73603) | bioreactor metagenome | biome: terrestrial; feature: non-aerated bioreactor; material: poplar woody material; isolation source: poplar biomass | place: USA | collected 2006-12 | reverse complement strand
GGATATACGGTTATTATAGGCAATACCAATGAAAAATTGGAAGAGATGCACAAAATGATAACCTTCCTCAATTCCCGGCAGGTCGACGGTCTTATTATTACTCCTGCCGAGGGAGGCGAATCCCTCATGAAAGCGCTGATAGATAACAACAAACCCTTAGTATTGGTGGATAGGAGTTTTCCTGGTTTAAACGTTCCTTCTGTCTTGATCAACAATTACGAAATATGTTATCGTTCTACCAGGCAACTGATCGACAGAGGGTGCAAGACCCCGGCATTTATATCATATAAACAGGATCAGTTTCATACAAACGAAAGAAAAAGAGGGTTTGTGGAAGCAGTCAAAGATGCCGGTATCTACAATGCCGGCAATGTGAAAGAGGTAAGTTATAAACGGTTGGAAGAGGATATAGATAAAGCAATTTCGGAATTGACGGAGAACCAGGAAAAGGCCGACGGCATTTTTTTCGCTACCAATACAATCTCCATTGCAGGGGTGAGATCACTGTTTAGACGTGATCTTATTATACAGAGAGATATTCAAGTGATGTGTTTTGACCAGAGTGAAGCCATTGATCTGTTTCCTTTTCACGTTCCTTATATCAAGCAACCCATTGAAGAAATGGCAAAAAAAGCATTAAAACTGTTGATTGATCAAATAGAACATAAAACCACAAAGGTCGAGAAGTTCTGTATTGAAGCCGAGTTGATCGTTTAAATAATTTTTTCGGCGCTGAGTTAAACGATTAATATGGATGTAAAGCGATTAGAGGATGGGAAAAATGGATATTATGAGATGAATACGCCAATTTGATGAGTTAATGATAAGTCGATTTCTTTAAACAAATTCCATGTTGTAGATCTGAAAAGGGAAAAGTTTCCTCTAGTGATCAGATGATTCATTCTATTGAGAAACAATTAGATGTAATTAGTTAAACAAATATCTTAATTAGTTAAACGATTAACCGAACGTTATAATTTTAAAAATTCTAGTGTATGAAACAAGTGTATCCCAAAATTGGCATCCGGCCCATTATTGACGGGCGCCGGAGAGGCATCAGAGAGTCATTGGAAGAGACAACCATGAATCTCGCAAAAAGCGCAGCAAAGTTATACAGCGACACGCTGAAGTATCCGGATGGAACCCCTGTGGAATGTGTGATTGCCGACACCTGCATAGGGGGAGTGAAAGAAGCCGCCAACTGTGCGGAGAAATTTGAAAAAGAACATGTCGGCCTCACCTTATCGGTTTCGCCGTGTTGGTGTTACGGTTCAGAAACCATCGACATGAATCCGTTGATTCCGAAGGCGATTTGGGGTTTTAACGGAACGGAACGTCCCGGAGCGGTTTATCTGGCCGCAGCCCTCGCGGTTCACAACCAGAAAGGCTTGCCTGCATTCGGTATTTATGGAAAAGATGTACAGGATTCGGGAGACCCTGAAATTCCCGAAAATGTTAAAGAAAAATTGATTCGTTTTGCGAAAGCAGGTTTGGCAGTAGCCCTTATGCGGGGGAAATCGTATTTGGCCATCGGCTCCGTTTGCATGGGTATCGGAGGTTCCATGGTAAATCCCGATTTTCTGCAGGAGTATCTGGGAATGCGTACCGAGTATGTAGACAGCTCGGAAATCATCCGCCGGATTGAACAGGAAATTTACGACAAGGAGGAGTACCGGACGGCGGTTGATTGGGTTGAAAAAAACTGCAAGCCCAATGAGTTGCCCGATCATAATCCGGAAACCCTTCGCCGTAGCCGGGAACAGAAAGATGCCGACTGGGAATATGTGGTTAAGATGACTATCATCATGCGCGACTTGATGATCGGCAGTAAAAAACTGGATGAAATGGGGTTCTCGGAAGAAGCCATGGGACACAATGCCATTGCCGGTGGCTTTCAGGGGCAGCGCCAGTGGACTGATTTTCTTCCGAACGGCGATTTTTCTGAGGCGATTCTTAATTCCTCATTCGATTGGAACGGCATTCGCGCCCCATTCACATTCGCTACTGAAAACGATCACCTGAACGCGGTCTCTATGCTGTTTGGAAATCTGCTTACCAACACGGCACAAATATTTGCCGATGTACGAACCTATTGGAGTCCCGAAGCAATTGAACGGGTGTCCGGATGGAAGCCGGAAGGAATCTTAAAAGAGGGAGCTATACATCTGATTAATTCGGGTGCCTGTACGCTCGACGCTACCGGTGAACAGACAAAAGAAGGGCAGCCTGCCATGAAACCCCACTGGGAGATTGAACATCATGAAGTGGATGCCATGCTGAAAGCCACACAATGGGGACCGTCCTCTCTTGAGTATTTCCGAGGAGGGGGTTACTCGTCTAAATTATTATCCAGAGGAGGAATGCCTGTAACCATGTGCAGGCTGAACTTAGTGAAAGGAATCGGGCCCGTACTCCAAATCGCCGAAGGCTGGACAGCCACCTTCCCCGATCATGTATTCGATATTATCGATAAACGTACCGATAAGACGTGGCCCTCTACTTTCTTTGTTCCCCGCGTTACCGGCGAAGGGCGTTTTGCGGATGTCTATTCCGTGATGAGCTATTGGGGAGCCAACCACGGAGCCATCAGCTATGGCCACATCGGCACCGATCTAATCACGCTGGCTTCCGCACTCTCCATTCCGGTGAATATGCACAACGTGGATGAGAGCAAGATTTTCCGCCCGGCTGCCTGGTCCGCTTTCGGGTCTGACAATGAAGGCGCCGATTACCGCGCTTGCGCTGCTTACGGGCCATTGTACAAATAAACCTTTAAAAATTACGTAATTGTATGAGAGAAACATCAAAAACCATACTATTATTCCTGCTGGGGCTTTTATTCAGTTTTCCTGCTGCTTCTCAAGGGGAACTATCGAATGACATGTTCGATCTGGCAAAAATGAAGTCCGGAATACGGAACCGGCGCGTTTCCAGCACCGATCCGACGAATGGGAACAGGGATCACCTGGAACCTTTTCAACCCGGTGAGAAGCGCATCATTGCCGACATTAAAGGTACGGGCGTGATCAATCATATCTGGATCACCATAGCTCCCCCTCCCGGGGAATTGAGCCGGAATGACATCATCATCCGCATCTATTGGGACGGAAACGACTTCCCTTCTGTGGAATCGCCTATCGGACCATTTTTCGGACAAGGGTGGGACGAACGGTATAACTACGCTTCGCTTCCCCTGTCGGCGGGACCTGAGAATGGAACGGGGCTGAGCAGTTATTTCGCGATGCCTTTTGAAAAGGGAGCGAGGATAGAGATTGAAAATCAGACCGATAAGATGATCAATGCCTTCTATTTCTATGTTGATTACCTGGAGATGGCGGAACTTCCCGAAGGAATGGGTCGTTTTCACGCCTGGTATAATCACAGCCTGTCCAAAGCCTTACCCGAAGGAGAGACCGAATGGGCGTTGACAGGTGAATGGAAACCTAATACCCAGTTAGACCGGAATTATGTTTTTATTAATACCAAAGGGAAAGGCCATTTTGTAGGGATCAATTACTACGTACACTCCCCCACTCCCATGTGGTATGGCGAGGGAGATGATATGTGGTTTATCGATGGAGAGAAGACTCCTTCGTTGATCGGTACCGGTACGGAGGATTTCTTCAATACTTCCTGGTGTCCGAAAGAGCCGTTCTCACATCCCCATTTCGGTTATCCGAGGGTAAATAACGATGTCGGTTGGTTGGGACGAACCCATGTATACCGGTTCTTTATCAATGATCCCATCTTCTTTGAAACTGAGGTGAAGGGAACCATCGAAACAGGTCATAACAACAACCTCACCCTTGATCTTGCCACTGTGGCTTACTGGTATCAGGACAGTGCGGTGAAACTTCCCCCGGTGCCCACAAAAGAGCAGCGCAAGCCCAAGCCCTTTATCAACCATATGGATATGCACCGTTGGAGAGATGCATGGAGGAAAGCAAAAGGGAATGATCCGCAATTGTGGGGGAATGAGTGATCCGTTATTTTACATGGAATTGTATTTTTTGATAAGACAATTGGATATTTAATTATTGAAAACATGAAAAATAGAAAATTTAAAAAGTGGTTTCTTATTATACTGCTTATATGTATGGGAAACACAATGTATGTTTCGGCTGAAAGTCAGGATATCTTACAGTCGCAACGGAAAGTTACCGGACGTGTTATGGATGCAACCGGAGAACTCCTTATCGGAGTAAATGTCATGGAAGGAGGTACTACAAATGGTACGGTAACGGATATTAACGGAACATACACCATTACTTTGACTTCTCAGAATCCCGAACTTAAATTCACCTATGTGGGATTTAAGGAGAGAGATGTTCGCGTAGGGAATCAGGGAATTATAGATGTCACTATGGAAGAAGATGTGGAAGCCCTCGATGAAGTGGTGGTAGTGGGTTTCGGAACCCAAAAGAAAGCTTCGGTAGTGGGGTCGATTACGAATGTGGAACCGGGAAAATTATCGTTAACACCCAGCCGTTCGTTAAGTAACAATTTGGCGGGTATGGTATCAGGTGTGATTGCCGTACAACGAAGCGGTAATCCATGGTTCAATAATTCCGACTTTTGGATCCGGGGTATCAGTACATTTACGGGAAATTCCAACCCTATGGTACTGGTGGATGGCATTGAACGATCCATACATGATATCGATCCCGAAGAAATAGAATCATTCTCCGTACTGAAAGACGCTGCTGCCAGTGCCGTATATGGCGTAAGAGGAGCAAACGGTGTTATTATGATCAATACCAAACGGGGAAAAATCGGAAAACCTCAGGTTGATGTTCGTTTTGAAAGAGCATATACTTCTCCCATCAAACTTCTTGATTATGTGGGAAGTGTCAAATACCTTGAGTTGATGAATGAAATGAATGCGGATAACGGTCAGGCTCCCTTTGTGAGTGAAGCTACTCTACTGAATTACAAATATCAGACCGATCCTGAATTATATCCCGATGTAAATTGGTGGGAAGTTGTGGCAAAAGATCAAGCCGATAATACAAAAGCAAACATCAGTATCAATGGTGGATCGGATATATTGCGTTACTCTTTGGTATTAGGTTATTACAATGAAAATGGAATTATACGGAGAGATCCGAACCAGGAATGGGACTCTTCATTAAAAGTAAGCAGATATACCGTACGTTCTAATGTAGATGTCAATGTAACTTCAACCACTCTTTTACGTGTAAATTTAGGTGGATTCTTGCAAACTCGAAATGGACCCCCAAGAGGGAATGCTGATTATCGACCTGGAGAGATTCCTGATAATGAGGAAACAAATACTGGTATTTTTTATCAGGCAATGAGAATACCTCCTTATATGCATCCACCCATGTATGCCGATGGGCGTATACCTCGTGTATTTGCCAAAGAGAATCCATGGGCGTGGGCAACCCAACGAGGGTTTGAAAAATTAAATAATAGTAAAATAGAGGCATTGACCTCAATTGAGCAAGATTTTAAATTTATCACTCCCGGACTGAAAGCTAAATTATCGTTTGCTTTTGATAAATTTTCCGGTAATTCGGTAACCCGGGCAAAAACTCCGGATTATTATAATCCGGCCTCTGCCCGCGATGCTGAAGGAAATATTATCACAACAATTTCACACCACGGGGAACAATTTTTGGGACATGCTCGCGGAGCAGATTGGGGAGACCAGAGTATTTATCTGGAAGGAATGGTTTCCTATAATCGTATTTTTAATGATGTTCACGATGTGAATACCATGGTTTTGTATAACCAAAAGGATTACGACAGGGGAGATGCTCTTCCTTACCGGAATCAAGGTCTGGCAGCAAGATTCTCTTATACGTATGACAGACGCTATGTAGGCGAGTTCAATTTCGGATACAATGGATCAGAGAATTTTGCTCCGGGGAAAAGATTCGGATTTTTCCCCGCGGTAGCAGTCGGATGGATTATATCTCAGGAAAAATTTATGCAACCGTTTTCCAACACTGTTTCCAGTTTGAAAATCAGAGGTTCTGTCGGACAGGCGGGAAACAGTATTTTACGTCAATATATCTGGGAAAAACGGTTTGCTTATATTTCTACCATTGTAGATACGGGATCTTACACGTGGGGAACGGAAAATAATATCTATAGATTAGGACGGGCCGAAGGAGAAATCGGAGTTCCTAACCTTACATGGGAAACGGTAACAAAATCCAATATCGGTTTTGAGTTGGGATTGTGGAATAATGCCGTTACCTATACGATAGACCTGTTCAAAGAGAGAAGAGAAGATATTTTTATGGAACGGACGAATGTTCCGGGTTCCGCTGGTTTCAACCGGAATATATGGGCCAATTTCGGAAAAGTGAATAACCAGGGTATAGATATGTCATTAAACATAAACAAGCAAATCAATAAAGACTGGTTTGTTTCGGCAATAGCGAATTATACGTATGCCCACAACAAAGTAATCGAAATAGATGAACCAGCCTCCATTGTAGGCACCTATCGTTCCCAAACCGGAAAACCCGTAGGACAACTGTTCGGACTAATTGCCGAGGGACTTTTTACTGACGATGACTTTGACGAAAGCGGAAGATTGAAAGAGGGCATTCCTGTCCAGAATTTCAGCGATGTAAATAATTTACGTCCGGGAGATATCAAGTATAAAGACATGAATGGGGACGGAGCCATCACAGCATTGGATGGGACGGCAATCGGAGGTACCCGTATTCCGGAAATAATTTACGGTTTTGGAGCCAACCTGAAATATAAGGCTGTAGATTTCGGATTTTTCTTTCAGGGCGCCGGAAAAACATACCAAATATTAGGAGGGGAAAACTGGTTACCCGGTAGCGTACTGGGCGCCGGAAATATTTTCTCGAATGTTGATGATCGGTGGACTCCTGAGAATCCCTCACAAGATGTATTCTGGCCCCGGTTAGGAAACAGGGCCGTAGCGAACAATGTGCCGGCATCTACGTGGTGGTTGCGCGACATGAGTTTCCTGCGGTTGAAAAATATAGAAGTAGGATATAATTTTCCACGGCCATGGGTGAACAAAGTGGGAGTACGCGATTGCCGCTTGTTTGTAAGAGGATCTAATTTAGTTACATTTTCCAAATTTAAATTGTGGGATCCTGAATTGGAAACAACAGACGGATTGAAATATCCTCAGATGAAATCCGTATCGGTAGGATTAAATATTAATTTCAATAATTAATAGAGATGGATGTGAAACGAGCATATGAATTCTTCTTATACAAGAGCATGATGATTATGAATTACCTACACCAAGTGTAAAAAAATAAATTAATCGTATGAAAAAATATTTTTTTAATATAATACTATCGCTTTCGTTTATAGTAAGCGGAACAAGTTGTTCGGATTATCTTGATTATCAACCGGATGATTTTCTGACAATGGAAATGATTTTCACAGATAAAATCAGAACGGAAGACTGGATAGCAAGCGTATACTCCTCTGTTCCCAGCCCTATGTGGGGATATTTTAAAGATCAGGGATACAATATTATGGGTGATGATATTACCATACCACAGGAATGGCAACAATTCGGATGGGCGAATGTATACGCCTATACCACGGCAAACTGGAGTCCCATTTCGGGATGGAATCCATATTATTGGGTGGAACTCCATAAAAGAATACGGACAGGACTGGTTTTTCTTGAAAACGTCCGCATAATCCCCGAAGCCGGATTAACGGAAGCTTATGTATCGCAAATGAAAAATGAAGTTCGGTTTCTTATTGCCTATTATTATTCGCTTATGATCGAATTATACGGCCCCATCCCGTTTACCCCGGGAGTAATTTATCCGGTGGATGCACCTGCTTCGGAATTAATGACAACACAGGTGCCTTATGATGAAATTGTGGATTGGATAGACCAAGAATTAAAAGATGTTTCCACGAAATTACCCGCTGTTTATCCTGATAATAATGACTGGGGGCGTGCAACTTCCATAATGGCTTTGGCTATTCGGGCAAGAACACTGCTTTTTGCTGCCAGTCCGTTGTTTAACGGTAATCCCGACTTAAAAGACTGGAAGAATCCCGACGGTGTAAATTTGTTTAAAGCCGATTATGACGCACAAAAATGGGCACGTGCAGCGACTGCCCATAAAGAATTGATTGATGCGGCCCACGCCTCAGGGTACGGGTTGTATAAAGAATATAATCCTGACGGTTCCATAGACCCGTTTATGTCCTATTATAACATGTCGCTCCGGCGGTTTTCCGATGGTAATAAAGAAATTATTTTCGGCAGGCCGGATAATCCCGATTTAGGAAGTTTCCAGGCACATCATTTGCCTAAGGGGATCGGAGGAAACGCCGGCATGGGCGTAACCCAGGAACTGGTGGATGCCTTTTATATGAAGAACGGCATTGTTCCCATTACAGGTTATAATGCCGATGGCTCTCCCATCATTAATCCTGCATCAGGATATGTGGAGAAAGGATTCTCTACCGAAGTGGAGAGGAGGATGACCGCTTGGCCGGGCGGGGGACCCGCCAATCTGAGGGATGGCGCATTAAGACCCGTAACTATGGATGGAATATACAACATGTACTGCAACAGGGAACCTCGCTTTTATGTATCGGTAATATTTAACGAATGTTGGTTAGGAGTTGACAACAGAAGGACAGAGTTTTTGCAGGGTGGCGGTAGAGATACCGGTCCTACATTCGATGCTCCTCAAAACGGGTATAATGTAAGAAAACGGATTAGCTTGGAAGTGTTTCCAAGAGAAGGTCGGCATCCTTATCAACCAGGTATCCTCTATCGTTTGGCGGAAGCCTATTTAAGTTATGCCGAAGCATTGAACGAGTCCCAGGGGCCAACGGCAGAAGTGTATGAATATGTGAATCTTGTGAGAGAAAGAGCCGGAATACCCGGTTTGCAAGCCGGATTATCAAAGGACGAAATGCGCGAAGCAATCCAGCAGGAACGCCGTATTGAATTTAACTGTGAGGGTATCCGTTTCAATGATGTACGCCGTTGGAAACTTGGAGAAAAATATTTCAATACCCGACTGTTCGGAATGAACTTTAACGGCACAAAGAAAAGTGACGATGTGAATGATCCGTTAGCTTTCTATAAAAGAACATTCTATAAGAACCGGTATTTTAATAAAAGAATGTATGTATGGCCCGTACCTCAAGCTCAGATGGATATAAATTCTAATCTGGTTCAAGCACCGGGATATAATTAATTTTAAAATGATTATTATATGAAACGCGCATGAACATCATTATACTCAATAAGATGATTAAAAGCGAGTTCCATAGGATACCTTTAAAAAAATAGTTTTAATCATATGAAATCAATAAAAAATATATTGGGCATAATAATCCTACTTTTGTTAGGCTTAGTATCGTGTAAAGATGATTACTCGGTTGATTTATCCAACAGGAAATTTGTTCGTATAAATAAACAAACGGTTTCGTTAACAATCGGAGAGAAATTTATACTGAAAGCAAAAGTAGATACGCTGGGCAGCGCTTCCAAAACATTCAACTGGAGTATTGTAGACGGAAGCGTGGCTTCTATAGAAGCCAAAGATGATAAGACAGCTGTTGTTACCGCTCTTGGAGAAGGGAGTACAGTAATTAAGATTGAATCTACCGATGGAGAACTCAAGTATTTTTCGGATTTAATTGTTGCTAAAGATAGAATAATCAAAGTTTTATCTATAGGGAATAGTTTAGCGGAAGATGCGGTTGAAAATTACTTATATCATCTTTCGGCAAGCGCCGGTAAAAAAATTATCATAGGAAATCTCTATCTTAATGAAAGTTCTTTGGAGCAACATTGGACAAATGCTTCTGAAAACAAGAATTCCTACCAATTTAGATTAATAGGAACGGATGGGGGTAAGAATACGCAAAATGATAAGACTATAGCAGAGGTTATAGCGAGTGAGAACTGGGATTTTATCAGTTTTGAAGAATTTTTGCCTTTATCAGGGAAACTGGAGGGATATCAAAATAATCTACCAAAGCTTGTGGGGTACGCAAAAGCGCTTACGACCAATCCCGATGTTAAATTTCTATTGCACCAACCATGGGCATATGCGGGAAGTTCAACCCAAGAAGGTTTTTCAAATTACGATAGAGACCAGATGAAAATGTATAATGCAATTGTTGATGCGGTTTCAACAGCCAAAGATTTGGCTAATATCGATTTGATCGTCCCTTCCGGAACAGCCATTCAAAATGGAAGGACAACCTATGTGGGGGATCCAAATTATTTAGGCGATTTATTCGTGAAAGAAAATGGATACCGTCTTAGCGAGGCAATCGGTAAATTCACTGCAGCCGCAACCTGGTATGAAACTATTTTCGGAGACAATGTATTGGATAATCCTTTGGAAGCCGATCCGTTTTCTACCTATGAAATCAATTTAGTTAAAACTGCAGCACATTCAGCTGTTGTAAAACCAAATGAAGTTACAAATCTTACCGCTTACAGGTATCCTGAGGGATTTGTCTTGAATACTTATATTTTAAACCATCCCATTTATATTGATTTCGGCCCCATTTTTTCGGGAATTCCTTTTAATAATTACGGGAGACCTACAGACCCAAAATTAACCGATCTAAAAGATCAAAACGGGGAATCCACCAAATTTGAGATAGGAGTAAAAGACCCGTTTACAGGTACGTTAGAACGAGGTTTAAATAATTCATTAGGATTTCCAAGAACAGCTTCCGAAGATATGTTTTTTAGTGATGGAAACAATGAAAATTTTAGAGTAAGTAGTTTTGCCCTTTCTAATTTCAATCCGGATTTAAAATATACCTTTGTCTTTTATGGTGCAATAAATGACAGCCAAACAGAAACACAATTTCGGGTTATAGGAAAAAATGAAGATGTGGCTAATCTAGTTAATGATTCCAATATGGATAGAGTGGCCATCGTATCTGGAATTTCGCCAACAGACTATGGAACTTTAATAATTCAGATGACGAAAGGTCCGAATAATACACACTGGGCAGGTTTTTTTGGTGTCAATGTAATGATTATTACACCGGATGGATATAAGCTTCCTGGTATGAATTAAGGATAAGCTAAGAACGTTTTATGTCAATTATGATATGGCGTAAAACGTTCTTTTTATTTAAAATCTAAGTGGATAATGCATGTAACAGGACGTTAGAGGCTTTTTGGCTTTTATTGTTGATAAAAAAGAAGAGGATATTATCTTTGCGAAACAACTCTATGAATGGCAAAACTTGATAAATCTGATTTCTTAAATAGAAAATAGAATAATAGAATAATTTCCAAATAAACTATTTTTCATTATGCGTTTAAAATCACTTTACATTACTTTTTTTATTGTTCTTGCCTATGGAGCAGGAAGCTTTTCGCAGAATCGTCCTTTCAACGGACTCGAGATGAATATGGGAAATCTTTATCGTCTCTCCGGTGCTGAAACACGGTCCATCAGCCCGGAGAATTTTACGGGCGAAAAGGGAAAGGGAGGCATGGCTATCCCCGACCCCAGTGCTCCGCGCAACACCGCGAATGCGACGCACGCAGCGCGTGATTTGGGACAGGGATGGAAAGTAAACCCCTATGTTCGCATAGAGCCGGGAGAAACGTTCACAATGGCTGAAATAGAAGGCCCCGGAGCCATCCAGCATATCTGGATGACCCCTACCGGCAACTGGCGCTTTTCCATTATCCGTATCTATTGGGATGATGAGACGGAACCCTCTGTTGAGGTACCTGTGGGGGATTTCTTCGGTATGGGGTGGAACGAGTATGCCCCTCTGAATTCGCTTCCCGTAACCGTGAATCCCGGAAGCGCGTTCAACTGTTATTGGGTGATGCCGTTCCGCAAAAAATGCAGGATCACCATGACCAATATCAACGACGTCGATGCGATGAATCTCTACTACCAGATTGACTATACGCTGACCGATGTATCCGCAGATGCAGCCTATTTCCACGCGCAATTCCGGCGCACCAAAGTGAATGAAACCTCCGATTACACCATCATAGACGGTATTAAAGGCGAAGGGCATTACGTAGGGGTCTATATGGCCTGGCAAGTGAACAACAACGGTTGGTGGGGCGAAGGCGAAATCAAGTTTTTTATGGATGGAGATACAAAATTTCCTACGATTATCGGAACGGGGACGGAGGACTATTTCTGCGGCTCCTATAATTTTGACAGACAGGGGAAATACGTTACTTTCACTACACCTTACGCGGGATTAGTGCAGGTGTTGCCTCCCGATATAACCTATAAATCGGGACAACGATTCGGTTTGTACCGATGGCATGTGATGGATCCCATACGGTTCAAAAAAGATTTGCGAATTACTATCCAGGACTTAGGCTGGCGACATGGAGGACGTTACCTTCCCCAACAATCCACTATTGCCTCCACCACTTTCTGGTATCAGACAGAACCGCATGCCAAATTCCCGGCGTTTCCTTCCTGGGAGAAATTAGAAGTGAATTAATGACTAAAGCAACTATAGAAATGAGAAGAATTTCAGTGAGAATGTTACTTATAGCAGCATTTTTAATAGGAGTATTTCAAGCGCAAAGTCAAAACCAGCCCTATCGATGGAGCGATGAAGTAGCCTTACTAAAGAGCGTGGATCAACTTCCCACATATCGGCACAATCAGTTGATAGAGCAGGAATCGAGTTATGATAGGACGGGAGGTAACGACGATGGCTTTTCCGGAAAATATTCATACTTGCGAAAGGAGAACGGAAATCTGGTTTTGGCGGAATTTAAAGGACCCGGCGTATTGAACAGGTTCTGGACACCCACCCCCACAGAGGATACATTGCTGTTTTATTTTGATGGCGAAAAGACGCCGCGGTTGAAAATAAAGTTTATGGATCTTTTTTCCGGAGAGGTGTATCCTTTTGTGAAACCGGTGGTAGGTAACGAGATAGGAGGATATTATTCCTATGTCCCTATCCCGTTCGAGAAGTCATTAAAAATTGTGTTTCAGGGAGAAAGAATCATGTTCCATCAAATTCAATACCGGAAACTGCCGGGGATGAAGGTGGAGAGCTGGACAGGACATTTTTCCGACACGGACAGGCAACTGCTCTCGGAGGTGAACACCTTATGGGCTGATATCTCTCCTACGGTAAATAAGTATACATCGGGCCTATCCTCCGGAGTGCAGACCGAAGAAAAAGTATTTACCATACTGCCGGGAGAAGAAGTACCTCTTTTCCATGCATCATCAGCCGGCCGCATTGTCGGCTTCGACATCGACGGAGGTACCTCTTTTGAGGGAATATACAAAGATATCATCCTGTCAGCGAAATGGGACGACGAACCGGTGGAGGCTATCCATGCCCCGATAGCCGATTTCTTCGGATATGCCTACGGGCAACCGGCCATGCGCAGTATCGTCATGGGCAGGCAGGGTACCACCAACTACTGCTACCTCCCCATGCCGTTCGACCAATCGGCGACGATGAAACTTATCTATGAGAAAAGAGAGGGGGTGCAACAGAACCCGGTATCGGTGCATGTGAAGATCTATTACAATGATCACGGACGGAACACGGAGGATGAGGGCAAGCTTTACACCGTATGGAGAAGAGAGAAGCCCGAAATCGGAGCGTTTTATACTTTCATGGAGACTGAGGGGAAAGGCCATTATGTGGGAACCATCCATCAGGCGCAAGGGATCCAGCCGGGAATGACCCTCTTTTTCGAGGGGGATGACACTACCTACGTGGATGGGAAGATGAGGCTGCACGGCACCGGCTCCGAAGATTATTACAACGGGGGATGGTATGCCCTGCTCGACCGCTGGGACAGGGGCATCAGCATGCCTTTGCACGGTTCGCTCGATTATTCGTTACCCATGGGACGCACGGGAGGATACCGTTTCTTCCTGACCGATAAAATGCCTTTTGAGAAAGAGATCTATCACGGGATGGAGCATGGTGGAGTCGGAAACGATTTTCCGGTGGACTATACATCCGTAGCCTTCTACTATGCCGCGCAACCATTAAAAGAACGTATGGAACCTTCAGAGAAGCTGAGAGAGGTTTATCTGCCTGAAACACACGTCTATTTTCCTCAGCTGATGGAGATCACGCTCGACAGGGGCATACAGGCCATTTTAGACAGAGGGCTTATGCTCACTTCTTATGGGCAGGGAGCTGTGAGGGTGATGCTTACCGATATTCCCGAAGGGAAATACAGGGTGCTGATTAACTATCACGAAAAACCCAACGGAGCCGATTTTCAGGTTTGGCAACGACAAAACCGTCTTTCGGACTGGATATCGACAAAGGGTAACAATGAGTTGTTCAAACAAAACGTACATGTGGGAGATATCCAGCTCACGGAACAAACAAACAGCATCACGTTCCATGTGAAAAATAACGGCAAAGCCGATCAGTTTGAACTGAATTTAATTACACTTGAGAGAATAAAATAGCGATGAAGAAACAGCTCTTTTTATTCGCATGTATGGCTTTCTGTGCTCTCTTCCCTGTGCACGGTCGTGAGCAGGCGGAGCCGGTGAAGGTAGTTACCGATAATATCCCCTTCAGCAGCGCTGTGGCCGGCATCAGCTACCATCAACTGGGAGACAAGAAAGGAGAAAGCCGGGTGAAGGTGATCAACCAAAATACCATTCATGTCACAATCACCTTTCATGTAGAGGATGAGACCAGGCAAGATGACTGGCAGGTTGAGATATCCCCCGGCTTCTTTCCGTCGTTTTACTGGTCGCCCCACCTCACCCCGACCGATGAACATATTGCGGAGCAACATGTGTTCCGTTCACCTGCACTTATCGTGGCGGATAGTGTTCAGTCGCTCACCCTTATACCCGATTTGGATAGGATGACAAAGGAAATCCCCGTGAGATGGTATCTCGATATGGATGCACAACGCCACCGGCTTGTATTGGGGATGAGCAACAGCAGGGTAGACGACCATATATTGTTTAAAAAAGAGCCGGGCGCAATGTATCCGGAAGGAGTGGTGGAGGTGGGATTTTATCTGATCAGTCACACCGATGAAGCATCCTTGAAAAACCCGTTCAGGATACCGCTGGAATTCCTGTGGGACCGGTGGGGGCATACTCTCTACAAAGCGGGCAATCCGGTAAAAGGGGATCTTGAGCCCTATGTGAAGCATACCTATAATTGGGCGTTCAATACATGGTCAGAGAGCGTGTGGCAGGAGTTTGAGCTAAATGGAAAAAAAGTAGGTGCGCCCGTTTTTATAGTGAATGTTACCCAGAGCCCTAATTTTCCGGGAGAAATAAATGAAAGGGAGTTTCGTTCCGTATGGAATCAGGCATGGTTCAGTTCATTGCGTTCCGCGAGCGGACTCTACCGTTATGCAAGGCGTACCCATAACGCGGAACTAATGGACAAAGCGCTTCTCACCAAAGAGCTGGCCTTGTCGTTCCCCCAGACGGAGGGTTTTTTCCCGGGAGTGATCGGCACCGAGATGC
>AGTN01179745.1_pt1 | contig 15506 bp, 14 predicted proteins | sample 314218 | NCBI WGS metagenome assembly AGTN01 (sample SAMN02954264, study PRJNA73603) | bioreactor metagenome | biome: terrestrial; feature: non-aerated bioreactor; material: poplar woody material; isolation source: poplar biomass | place: USA | collected 2006-12 | reverse complement strand
ACAATAGCACAATGCTTCCTATAGCCAGCATCAGGCGGTTGCGTGCCTCGGCTTTCAGTGCCTTATTTTCGGATTCGGTTCGGTCATACCGCTTTTCGAGTTCCCGGATACGGGTATCAAGCCGTTTTTTCACCGATTTTTCATAGGTAGAGAGCGCCTGGCGGCGGTAATCGTCGGACAACCGGTAATCGTGAAGTTCTGAAGCAATGTCCGCTGCATTTTCGTAAAGCAGATAATTTAAATAGTATGTGGAATCTTCGATATGGGCAATGGCCTGCCGGGCATAATAGAAGGCGCTGTCCAACCGATTAAGGCTACGGTAACGATCGGAAATGGAATAAAATATTTTAAAATATCTCGGTTTTTCCTTTATTTGCGGGGCTAGTAAGAGCTGTTCTTTTTCCTTTTCTATGGCCAACCGGTATTCTTGTTGTGTATCAAGATAAACAGCTTGTGCATTCAATAGAAAAGAGGACGCATCGGGCGACAGGTTCGAAAACGTTTCCAGTGTATCCAGATATTGTCTGCCTTTTATATAATTGTCCTGTATCATGGCATTCCAGTACAAGGCCAGATAAATATCGAACAGATGTAATGGATTGTCTTCCAGTTTGGCATACGTTAATGCCTGTTGAAAATAATGGAAAGATAGATCATGATTATTGTTTTCCTTATGGATATCACCCATGTAATAACTGGCAAAATAGAGCGAAGTAAGGTCGGGCTCCTCCTGTTTGTGCAGGATGCGGAGCGCCTCTTTCAAAGGTTGGTAAACTGTACTGTCGGTAACGCCCATGCGCGAGCGCACGATACTCTGGTAAGTGAGGGCCCGTATATGGTAGTTGTTCCCACGTGCATTTTTACGGTAGTAAGATTCCACACTGTTGATCAGGGAATCCGATGTAAAATCGGCATAGGTTTTATCGTCGGCAATGGTTTTCAGCAAGCCGTAATAGGCGCGGTTACCCCGCGAAAGTTCTCCGGGCGACAAAGTTGCCAGGCTGTCTGCAACGGCCTGGAGATGCCCGTTCAGTTGCGCATCCCACAGTTCCAATCTGCTGTAGATGGTTTCGCTCTTTTCCCGCTTGCAGGAAGCAAGGGAAAAGATCAAACCGGAAAACAGAAATAAATAAAGTATTCTCCGCAGCATTGTACTGTATAGTGTTTGGTTGTACAAAGATAAGGAATCATCCGGTAGGCACAAAAGCAATTACACGGGAAAATTCCTGTTTCAGAGGTCAGCAGTAATTCATAATTAGTTATTAGTAATTGGTAATTATCACCTCACAGACGGAACTCTAATCCCGTAACTCGCACCTCACATTTCACCTCACACCTCACATCCCACTTTCCAAATCTTACCTGCCCCCCAGGCATCACCTTCGCATTCTCAATGGCCTGCGCCGTAATATCGGCACCGCTGAGCATGCGCGCAATCTCTTCCACACGTTCTTTCAGCCGTGCCCTTTCCATTCTTTTGGCTTCTTCGATAACGAATTTTTCGGACTCTTCCACCTGTTTACGAATAAAAACAGCCTGCTGTTCATGAATGTATATCTCCTTCAAATTGTAGTAGCCATTTATCCCGAAGATGAATATGCTTTCAACAAACTGGGCATATTATATGAAACTTTATGGCAAAATAGCAAGAATGAGGATTATGCCGATAAAGCATTAGCTGCATATAATCTTCGATAGAAGAGAGACTGGTTCGTTTAGCGGAAAGAAAAAAGAATTGCGAATCCATCTGGCAGGATATGGGGCTGCAATTGTATAGCGGATAGAACTTGCTTGGTTATCCCATTTTATAAATATATGTGCTTGTAGTTTAGCCGTCCAATTTATCAGTCAGATCTTTAATTGCTCGTCTTAACTATTTTTTTGATAACTATGCTTTGTAATAGGTAAAAGTGTCTATTTGCAAAACATTACGGATTTCATAATGAATCGCACTTTTAAACTAATAAAATATGGGTCAGACTACATATAATTATAATGAAGTGGTCCCACTTGGGCTTGAACCAAGGACTCCCTGATTATGAGTCAGGTGCTCTAACCAACTGAGCTATGGGACCTTTGTTTCGATGTTTTTTTATCGAAAGCGGGTGCAATGTTACTGCTTTTTTCGGAAATTTCCAAAAAAAATGCTATTTAATCCTTTAATTGCTTTCCGGTTCGCTCCAATCGCCATTGTCCTTTATCAGTTGGATCAAATGCTCCACCGCTTCTGCCTGTGGTATATTCTTCTCCACCAGCTGTTTCTTACGGTAAAGCGATATCTTTCCATGTTCGGCGCCTACATAGCCGTAATCGGCGTCTGCCATTTCTCCGGGACCGTTCACAATGCATCCCATCACTCCTATCTTCAGGTGCTTGAGATGGGAAAAATTCTTCTTTACGAGAGCCACCGTAGTTTGCAGATCGAACAATGTTCTTCCGCAACTGGGACAAGAGATAAACTCCGTCTTACTTGTTCGAACACGTGCGGCTTGCAGGATACCAAACGCGTACGCGTCTATATCATTTATATCGAGTGCGCCTTGGTTGCTCATCATGATTCCGTTGCCGAAACCGTCCAAAAGTACCGTACCGAAATCTACACCGCCTTTAATCTGAATATCTTCCGCCACATCATCGGTGTAATTCCGCTGAAGAACAACCGGAACACGACAATCCGCGTTCAGCAATGCATGAAAGAATGCCCTTTGTTCTCCCACTCCGTTCTGATGTCCGGTAGTAAGAATCACCACCACCCTGGGGGTCGTTTTCAGGAAGGAAAGCATCTCATCGGTCAGATCGGGGTATGACAGCCGCAGGAATTTTACTTCGGCGTTACAACCCGCTATTTCTGCTATGTTTTCGGTTGTGAAGAGGGGGAAATGATCGATCTTCTCTTCCCATGCGACAAAGTCGACGATCGCCTTCATCCCTTTCGGGAAGTTATCGGGAACACGGCTACCCACATATATATAATCAGGGATGAAATGAGGATTGATGGTCATATCAACGATCCGGCTCCTATCGGAAACAACCACCGGCAGAAATTCACCGCCCACGTTCCTTACCGCCATCGTCCTCCTGCGGTCGGTAGAAAATGCGGAGAACCCCGGATACATTCTTCCCTCTATGGGTGCATGCCCTTTTCGCCGGTTTACATAATCCACCAGTTTTTGCGCCACCGGCACTTCCGCTTCGGGATCTTCACTCAACGATACGCGGATGGTATCTCCCAATCCGTCACTCAACAGAGCACCGATTCCTACTGCCGACTTCATACGTCCGTCTTCTCCGTCACCGGCTTCGGTAACACCTAAATGGAGTGGAAAACGGATATCTTCCTTGTCCATAGTGTCTACCAACAGACGTACGGCCTTGGTCATCAACAGCGTATTGGATGCTTTCATCGAGATCACAATATTGGAAAATCCTTCATCCATGGCTATGCGCAGGTATTCCATACACGACTCCACCATCCCTTCCGGCGTATCACCGTAGCGGGTCATAATACGGTCGGAAAGCGATCCGTGATTTACGCCGATACGTACGGCCGTACCGTTTTCTTTACAAATTTGGAGAAAAGGAACTACTTTAGAGCGAATTTTTTCCAGCTCTTGCGCATACTCCTCATCGGTATATTCTATCTCGGCGAAGGTCTTTTGCTTATCCACGAAATTACCCGGATTGATGCGCACTTTTTCGGCTACTGTCGCCGCTACGTGTGCTGCACGCGGGTTAAAATGGATATCTGCCGACAAGGGCGTGGTGTATCCCTTCTCTCTTAACTGCTGATGAATGTTGCGCAAATTTTCCGCTTCGCGCACTCCTTGTGTCGTTAAACGAATTAAATCCGCTCCTGTGGCGATGATTCTCTCGCATTGAGCCACGCTTGCTTCGGTATCGAGCGTATTGGTATTGGTCATTGTCTGCACAACAACCGGATGATTGCCTCCCATAGTGATGTTTCCGATGTGCACATCAACAGTAGGACGCCGGTTGTAATTGAAAAAATCCATGATCTTCTGTTTTATTTCTTCAAAGGTAATACTTCTATCCAATATCCATCGGGGTCGATGATAAAATATAGTCCCATTTCCTTGTTTTCATAACAGACACAGCCCATCTCTTTGTGGTAAGCCCTTGTTTCATCATAATCGCCTTCCACGCGAACACAAAGATGTTGTTCGTTATCACCCATATGGTACGGTCTGTCCCAATCGCGCAGCCAGGTGAGCTCGAGGGTGAAACCGGTGACGCCATCGCCCAGATAGACAAGCGTGAATGATCCGTCGGATGCCTCTTTCCTGCGCACCTCCTTTATCCCCAACGCCTTGTCGTAAAACTCAATACTTTTCCCGAGATCGAACACGTTGATATTGTAGTGGTCGAACCTTGCTTTTATCTCCATATTACCTCCATTAAATTAGACATTTCCAATACGATTCATTTTTGATTTACTGATCCCGGTTCCCGGCATGCAATTCATTATTTGCTCTTATAACTGTTTACTGATTACTGATCGAATTCAATTTACTTCGTAAATTTAAAGGGTATTCAGTTATTATAATAGTGCGAATAACGCGCGAAGCGAATAATGAACAAAGCACAAATAACGTGAACGAATAACAATCATTACATCAGTAAATCATTGAATCATTATCCCAATAAAATTATCACATTATTTTCATTAGCTCATTATCACCTTATATGGTAAACGATTGCCCCGGGTGTGACAATGACAGATATGTACAGCCGTATTTTGAGGCAACTTTTTCGAACTGGTTCGCTTTATCATACTTTTCACCGAAATGCATCGGTAAAAAGTAATCGGTTTCTATGCGTGATATAAATTGCTCCGCTCCCCGCATATAATCACCCCCTAAGCGCGGATCAACCGGAAACATCACCACACGCAAACGTTCGGCTTTTTCCGATAACAACTCCAGTTCGCACAAGAAACTGTTTTCAAAAGAAAGCGCCTCTTCTTTACTTACCTCCTCGTTCCAATGCCAGTTGTTTAAATCGCCGGCATGAAATATAAGCTGATTGTTATGGCCCAGCAAAAAAGAACCGCCTGCATCCGTCGAACCAAACGCTTTTATTTTCAATCGATGATCTTCGAAAACTTCCTCTTTTTTCAGATAACAGGCATCGTTGTGCGCGGTATTCCCACTTTTCATCACCTCATTGGAGAAGATATAATGGATATTCTTTTTTCGATTTTTCCACAATAATATTTCCGGATTGAAATGATCGGAATGAGAGTGAGAACAAAGGACGTAGAGTTCCTCCTCTTTGTTGAGCAGGTAATCTGTCACCCAGTTCGTTCCATCTTCACGGGGCGCATCCTTATAAAAGTCGAAGAGCACGGAGAACCCCTCGAATTCAATCAGGTAGCAACTATGATATATATAAGTGATTGTCATATTTATAAAACCTACCACTAATAACAATTAACCGGCAAAATGTTCAAAATGTTTCACATAAAAATTGGTAAAAACGGCGAAAATCCTGTTCTATAGCATGTTTTCGTGAAGCATCGGACAGAAAGCGAGCGTACTTGCATTATGTCATTACAAGAAACGAGCATGCAAGTTATTCACACTCGAAATGATGATTAAAGCCTGTTCAAGTACCATCCTATGAAACGAGCATGAGAATTATTCTCACAAAAGAACATGATTAAAAGCGAGTTCCATACACATTGATGTAAACAAATAAAATAATTGTATGAAAATACGTAGAGAATTTTAATTCTTAAAAGCGAGCGGTTCGTTGATTGAAAGGGATCCATAGTAAAGTATACACAACTGCCGTACCATAAACGGAAAACGCATCAAAATGGAAAACATATAAAAAAGATGAGGATTAAAACCTCAATTTTCGATATCACATCCCTTTTTTTACAACTGATTCTTTTATTTGCATAGCGAAGTATGTTTCACAAAAAAACTAAAAAAGTCATGAAGAAGTATTTAGCAGAGATGATCGGCACGATGGTACTGGTATTAATGGGCTGCGGTGCAGCCGTATTTGCCGGAGCCGCACAACCTTTTGATTCGGTTGGAACGTTGGGGGTTGCATTTGCATTCGGTCTTTCGGTAGTGGCGATGGCTTATGCAGTCGGCAGTATCTCGGGATGCCATATCAACCCGGCCATCACACTGGGTGTTTTCCTGTCGGGTAGAATGAGCGGTAAAGATGCCGGAATCTATATGATTTTCCAGGTTATCGGCGCTGTTATCGGTTCTTTCATTCTTTGGTTTCTTGCAAAAGATTCCGGTTCCACCACGACCCTTACCGGTGCCAACGGTTTTGCCGAAGGACAGATGTGGGTTGCTTTTGTGGGCGAAACCGTATTCACGTGTATTTTCGTACTGGTAGTGCTGGGTGTTACGGCTAAAAACGGATTGAACCGTTTCGCCGGGTTGGCTATCGGCTTAACCCTGGTATTGGTGCACATTGTATGTATCCCCATCACAGGAACTTCCGTAAATCCGGCCCGCAGCATAGGTCCGGCTATTTTCGAAGGAGGAGCGGCATTGTCTCAACTTTGGTTGTTCATCGCAGCTCCATTGCTTGGCTCCGCCGTCGCGGCATTACTGTGGAAAGGCATTACAGTTGAAAACGATAACGTTGCCACTGTATAGACACACGAGAGAATTAAAAACTCCGGAAGAGGATGTATCAAATACGATATCATCCTTTTTCTATTTTATATACTGTCCGGAAAAAGATCCGAATATTTAATCCTCAAAAACTTGCATTTTATTTTAAGACCTCTTCCTATTTTAGATTTCTCATGATACATTTTTTTCGGATTACGAGACGAGTCCAAGCTTTTTTACCGAACTATTGCTCTATGGCTACTTGGAAAAAAAGCGGCGGCGAGAACATATTTGAATGTAGAGTGTTTAATTGTTGCACATTTTTTGTAAATTTGCGCAGTTTTTCATAAGAAACAATCACAGCAATATCCAATAAATTTTTTATTGGAATATCAAAAATGATAAAATTATGGCTCACAATTTATTAAAAGGTAAGAGAGGAATTATTTTCGGCGCATTGAACGATATGTCCATCGCCTGGAAAGTGGCTGAAAGAGCCGTTGAAGAAGGCGCTGCTATCACGTTATCGAATACTCCCGTTGCCGTTCGAATGGGAGACACTTCAAAACTCGGGGAAAAGCTCAATGCGGAAATTCTTCCGGCAGATGCTACGAATGTGGAAGACCTGGAAATGGTTTTTTCCAAATCGATGGAAATCCTCGGTGGAAAAATCGATTTTGTGCTTCACTCCATCGGCATGTCGCCAAACGTTCGTAAAAAACGGACGTACGACGATCTTGATTATGATATGCTGATAAAAACACTCGATATCTCCGCCATCTCTTTTCACAAAATGCTGCAGGTTGCCCGTAAATTAGATGCTATTGAGAAAGGCGGCTCCTTGCTCGCTCTCACTTACGTAGCGGCGCAACGCGTTTTTTACGGTTATAACGATATGGCAGATGCCAAAGCGTTGCTTGAATCCATCACCCGCAGTTTCGGGTATATCTACGGACGGGACAAAGGGGTTCGGGTGAACACCATCTCACAGTCCCCCACAATGACCACAGCGGGCAGCGGAGTGAAAGGAATGGAAGATTTGATGGACTTTTCGGAACGAATGGCTCCCATTGGAAATGCCAATGCCGACGATTGTGCCGACTATTGCATTGTAATGTTCTCCGATCTCACACGCAAGGTTACCATGCAAAACCTCTATAATGATGGCGGCTTCTCCAGCATGGGCATGAGTCTTCGCGCGATGAAGCAATACAGCAACGGGCTTGATGAGAATCGTGACGAAAATGGAAACGTTATTTACGGGTAAGATTTTCAATAATTATCAAGAAGGTAGCTTCGATCTCATGCTATAAAACAATTTATTGGCATCCGTCGTACGATGGATGCTATTTTTTTATACATTTGTATAATATAGACTGCGCCTCGGGAGACTGTGAGTACGCTCCGGTTTCCTCTCGGCTTGGACTCTATTTGCAGGCACATGTTGATAAAATTATATAATGAAAACCCCAACCCGCGAGAGATCGAGAAAGTGGTTTCCGTTCTCCGCGACGGCGGTATCGTGATTTATCCCACCGATACCCTGTACGGTATTGGCTGCGATGCACTGAACGTACGGGCAGTAGAAAAAATCTGCGACTTAAAAGGAATCAATCCACAGAAAAGCAATCTATCCATTATCTGCAACGACTTGAGCATCATTAGCGAATACGCCAAAGTAGATACACCTACGTTTAAATTAATGAAAAGAAATCTGCCCGGACCGTTTACGTTTATTTTACCGACCACATCATCATTACCAAAAATTTACAAGAACAAAAAAACCGTCGGTATCCGCGTGCCGGACAATAATATCATCCGCGAAATTGTGGTGCAGCTTGGAAATCCGGTGCTGAACACATCGGTAAAAGACGATGATGAGGAAATTGAATACGTCACCAATCCGGAACTGATTCACGAAAAGTGGGGCGATATTGCCGATATCGTCATCGACGGCGGCTTTGGAGGAATTGACCCTTCCACCGTTGTGGATTGCACTTCCGGCGAACCGGAGATTATCCGGCAGGGAAAAGGGATGTTAAATCTCTAAAATTCCAGTAGCTCGATTAAATTCTTTGTTACTTTCGTAGTCTTATAGTTGCATGAAGTGAGCAGTTGCATCATTTGCAGCTAAGAAGATGATTCTGTGCGTATGATATGAGGTTGACGCAATAAACTCAAATGTAATCGTATGCAACGAGCGTATACATCATATATACCTAAATACATGGCAGTTGCCTGTTCCATACGAGCATAATTTAAAATAAAAAACGACGGTTATGAAAAAAATAATTCTCTATTTTTTTACTTTTTCGCTCCTGTTTTCCGTATCCATCTCTTGTAAGAATGATGATCCCGCTGCTGATAAAGGTACACTTGAGTCTGCGGAGTACAACGCATCGGCTAAGTCCTTTACCCTGACCTACAGCAGTGGCTTCACAACCAATGTAAATGCCGTGATAGATAATTCTTTCACGCCCCCCATAGCAAGCGCCACTCTGGAAGATGGGACCGTAGTGTCGGTAAATGACGCCAACAATTCGGGAGCGGCAACCATTAGCCTATCCGATGAAGTCAGCGGCTATAAATATGTAAACGAATGGATTAATGAAGAGATGTCGATTTATTATTTCTGGAATGACAAACTCCCCCAATCTCCGAACTATTCGTTGAATCCAAACAATTTTTTCAACTCCATCCTTTATAAATACAGCTCTTCAAATCCTGAAGGAGATCGTTTTTCGTGGATACAGGAGAGTTATGTTGACCTGTTGAATGATTTGAGCGGCGTGAGTTCCGATGAAATCGGGTTTGATTACATATTTCTCAGAATCAATGAAGCCGGCACGCAGTATTATGCATTGGTACTGTATACAAAACAGGGCACAGATGCCGAAACAAAAGGGATTGATAGGGGTAGATTTATCACAAAGATTGATGGACAGGACATCACACCGCAAAATTACAGAACGTTGTTCGGTGGGAGCGGTACAAAGAGATTGAGTATGGCTGACTGGACTTTCAACCCTGCGGATAATAGCTACTATTTACAAAATTCCGGAGATGTGACTGTCCAGATGCACACGAATTTCGCGGAAAATCCGGTCTATTTAGACAGTGTATACACCATTGGGGACAAGAAAATAGGATATTTAGTATATAACTTTTTCGCGCGCGACAAGGGCGATAGCAGCTATGATTATGACAGACTCCTGATGAACAGGCTAACCAACATACAATCAAAAGGGATCACTGAAATGGTACTCGATCTTCGATATAACAGCGGAGGGGCGGTATCTTCGGCAATTGCACTTGCCAGTGCGTTGGTGAGCAATAGATCTACCTCCAATATATTGATGACTTCACAATATAATCCTATTGTTCATAACGTATTGCTAAAGGAGTATGGAGCAAATTACAATAAAGATTTTTTTGCCGATAAAATCCAAACAGGCCGTACTGCTATTGATATACCCGCCTCGAACCTGTCGCGGCTCTATGTGCTGACCACCGGACGGACCGCCTCAGCCAGCGAACTTGTTATCAATGGACTGAAACCATATATGGAGGTTATCCTGATCGGGGAAACCACCTACGGCAAAAACGTGGGATCTATCAGTATTTACGAGAAAGATGATCCGAAGAACAAGTGGGGGATGCAGCCAATTGTGGCTAAATATTACAACAGCGCGGGAAATTCTGATTACACAGCCGGATTCAGACCGAATCACGAAGTGGATGAATTCGATATTGGTGGCGACGATGAATTATTCCTTTATGAATTCGGAGATACCGCTGATCCCCTCCTCGGGAAGGCAGTGTCTTTAATTACCGGTATCACGAGGAGTACACGTTCCGAAAAGATTTCTACACCCTTCCGTTCTTCTCAGGTAGATAAAAAAGCAACCCTCAATATGCAGGATAGGCACCGCTTTGAAATGTACGATGATGTACGTGGAGATGCTATCAAAGAACTGATGAAGAAATAGTAGCTCCAAGATGGGATACCTGTTCCGGTTTTATTCAATTCCGAACTTCTCCGGAATTTCGTCCATTATACGGAAGAGTTCATGTACTGTTTCTGCTCTGAGCATGGCAATCCGTGTAGGTTTAAAATCGGAAATGCCTTTAAACAGGGGAGTTGCCGCTAAATGACGCCGGTTATGGAGAATCGCTCTATGCTCATCCAGCCGTTCTACGCTTTGCATTATCTGCTGTTTCAATACATCGAGGTACCAGTGGAAAGACTCTTTAGGCAGATGCTCTCCCGTCTGCAGATAGTGCTTCACTTCCCGGAATATCCACGGGCAGCCGATGCTTCCCCTCCCAATCATCACAGCGTCCACGCCGGTTTCATCGAAACGCTGCTTGCACATCTCCACAGTGTCCACATCGCCATTACCTATGATAGGAATATGCATGTAGGGATTGTTTTTCACTTCCGTAATCAACGACCAATCGGCATCGCCTTTATACATTTGTGCGCGCGTACGGCCATGGATGGTAAGCGCCACAATGCCGCAGTCCTGTAACTGCTCCGCCAACTGCACGATAATTTTGGAATCGTCGTCCCATCCGAGGCGGGTTTTCACGCTTACCGGTTTTTGAACCGCTTTGACAACCTTCTCAGTGATCTCCAGCATCACCTCGGGGGTGCGCAGCATCCCTGAACCGGCGCCTCTGCTGGCAATCTTCTTTACGGGGCATCCAAAATTAATATCGATGATATCGGGATTGGCCTCTTCGCAGATTTTGGCAGCCTCCACCATCGCATCGGGATCGCAACCATAAATTTGTATGGCGACGGGGCGCTCATCGTCGCTTATGCGGATTTTCTCTTTTGTCTTTTTCACATCGCGGATAAGCGCGTCGCTCGAAACAAATTCGGTATACACCATATCAGCCCCGAATTGCTTGCACAGCAGCCTGAAACCGATATCCGTCACATCTTCCATCGGAGCGAGGAAAACGGGATATGCCGGAAATTCTATATTGGCTATTTTCATTATAGCCTTTCCTTCCATTCTATCTCGTTGAACCCTACCAGCACAAAATCATCGCCTACCACAATCGGGCGCTTTACCACCATGCCGTTGGAAGCCAGGATATCGAGCAGTTCATCTTTTGAAGCCGTTTTCACTTTTTCCTTCAGATTCTGTTCTTTATAAACCTGACCCGACGTATTGAAAAATCTGTTGATGGGCAAGCCGCTCTTCTCGATCCATTCCGAAAGCTCTTCCCGAGTAGGGTTTTCTTCCACAATATGTCTCGACGTGACTTCTATATTGTTGTTTGCCAGCCATTGGGCCGCTTTGCGGCAGGTACCGCATTTGGGATATTGTATAAACAAAGGTCGCATACTTACATTTTAATTTGTATATTATTCATTCTCAACGGAGAGACTTTGGATATCGGCCCGGCATCGCGCAGCAGCAGCGAATGAACGCCGTTACCGGACAGCTTCACCGGCAGGAGCTTTTGGGAATAGACCGTCCATTCGTTCAGCGGTTTCAAGCTATAGAAAAATTCTTTTTCAAATCCGTTGTAATATTTGACAATCAATTGGTTTTTTCCTTTCACCAGGGGTAATAACACAATCTCCTTCTCATAGTTCACTCTTTCGGGCGAGAAATGGGCCGTTATATATTTTCCGTTCAGTAACACATACACGGCATTGCCACTGCCTATTTCCACCGCCGCATATTGTTCTTTTGCAGATTCTATTTCTTGTAAAAACAGTAGGCTGCCCCGATGTGAAAGGGGTTGTGAATGTTTTTCGCCATAATTGAAATCAGCTGCTTTCTGCCATAAGGAATCCAGTTCCCATTGGCTCACCGCTTCCCTGTTTTCTTCTTCCACAAAACCAAAAACACCCCTTCCCGGTTTCCGATACAGATCTCCCCATTTCAACGCGTTTGTCGGTAACTTTTCGGTTTTGGAGCCGGATGAATGTAATGTCACCTCCTGAGAAATACCATCCACCTCTATCCTGATCGTTTTCCCTTTTTCGTTGTCCGTGAAAAAGAGTTCGGGAACAACCTCTTTTTTTCTCGATTGAAACGCCCAGTCGTACGCGATCAGGCTTTTGTAGCCGCTATAATAGTTAAGGCTCGAATGGCCGAAAAAGGGTGTTGCATTTTGGGGGGTTAGCGGATTGTTTTTTACAATATTCTCCGGAATGATCCGATACCCGTTTTTAAATGAAATTTTTAATACAGTGTAAGGTAATGCGCCAACTGTTTTGGGAACACGGATGTAATAGCCTTTTCCATCCATTTTAGGTGGAAAGGATTCACACTTTTCGTTTGTTTCCAATATTTTTATTTCGGAAATTACCCCTTTAAACCCATAAAAAGGAATATCCGTCCCTTCAAACTCTTTTTTAACAAACAAATACAACGCATCTTCTTTTTCCGTCACATCGCCCCAAGAGAAAGTATGATGGAAAGGATTGGCTTCTGTTTTATAAATAGCCTCTCCATTGGCTTTTACCCATTTCCCGATCTCCCGCAGCAGTTCACGTTCAAACTCGACTATGCTGCCGTCTCCCCGCGGACCTATATTGAGCAAATAATTTCCACCCCTACCGATCACTTTTACAAGGCTTGCGATTTTTTCATCTACCTTCGGCTGCAGCTCTCCCCGCTCCTGCCACGAACGATATCCCCATGTCTCATCAAACACGGACGCCGCCGTTTGCCAGGGAACGGTCAATTGATAATCGGGATACTCATTATCGCCCATCACACTGAAATCCACGAAATCGTTGCCCAGCCTTCCGCTGATCATGCACTGTGGTTGCAACCGGCTGACCAATTCATATAGACCCTTGCTCTGCTGAGGGGTTAGCGAGCCCATATCGAACCATATTTCAGAGATACTGCCGTAATTTGTCATGATCTCCTCCACCTGCCTCAGATTAAACGCGTAATGCTCCGGTGTAAGCGGATCCGCATTGTGACTGGAGATGGGATATCCATGCGGATAATGCCAATCGATCAGCGAATAATACACCCCAAAATCGATACCTCCCCTCCGGCATGCATCGGCAAGCTCCTTCATCAGGTCTCTCCCGTAAGGAGTGGCATCCACAATATTAAAATCGGTATGACCAGAGTGATACATACAAAAACCGTCGTGATGTTTCGATGTAAAGACAACCGATTTCATGCCTGCCTCTTTCGCCAGTACCACAATACTATCGGGGTTCCATTTCACCGGATTGAATTCCTTTGCCGTATCGGCATACCAATCGCTGAAAATCCCGGCAAACGATTGAATCTGTTCGCTGTATCCTCGTGTGACCGGTTTGCCTTCATACACTCCGCCATATACGGAATATAATCCGAAATGGATGAACATGGAGAATTTCTGATCGAGCCATCTCTGCGAAGGCTTGTCCTGTGCGGAGAGCGCTGTGAAAAAGCACCAAAAAACAAGCAGCAGTCTGTATTGCATACGGTTATAAATTTGGACCCAGGAACTAAGAATCACGACACGAGACATTTTTCTGATTTATTGACATGTCGATGTACCCATGCCCCGATGTATTGATTGGTATCTTTGTACCTCCCTGAAAACTGAATACTGACAACACACGGTAACCCCATTGGCACATTGGAGAAACAAAAATAGCGATTAATATGAAAACAGACAAATCCCTCCGATCTGTCTGTTTTCACCTGTCTGTATAAGGGTGGATAACTACGTACAAGCCGTTATTTCATTACCAACAGCAAGGTTCCGGAAATAATCAGCAACGCCGCGATGGCAGTACGCAAGCTAATGCTTTCACCCAAAAACACGGCAGCAAGCACAATAATCAGCGCTATGCTGAGCTTGTCTACCATGGCTACCTGCGTAACATTGCCAAGTTGCAATGCTTTGAAATAAAATATCCAGGAAAGGCCCGTAGCTATTCCGGAGACAACCAGGAAGAAGACGTTTTGCCTGGAAAGCGCATGAATATCTTTCGCCTCTCCGCGATTAAAAATAATGAGCCAAATCATTATCAATATAACAATGGTACGGATCCCGGTGGCAAGATTGGAGTTGACATTCGTCACGCCTACTTTGGCAAAAATAGCCGTTAGTGCGGCAAACAAAGCTGAGAGAAGAGCATATATCCACCACATGTTGCCTAAAACGCTTGTGCTACTTCGTCAATCATCATGTTCACTGATGTGATTCCCCCGCCTGCAAGATACCACACTTCCGGGTTCAGATAAAAAATCTTACTGTTTTTAGAGGCATTGGTCTGTTGCACGAGCAAATTCTCCACCTCGGCTTTGTCCAACACCTCATTGCCTACCACCATACTGCGGTCGACAATAAAGATGATATCGGGATTGACTGTCCGGACAAATTCACTCGATACCGGGTTGCCGTGAATATGGGTGCCTAACCCTTTTGTAGCTTCTTCTACACCCAGCACATCGTGTATGATACCAAAACGGGAGCCGCTGCCGTAAGCGCTGAATCTGCCCTTGTTGTGCAACAGGATAAGCGCTTTTTCATCGGATGCCTCCACTTTTGTTTTTACTGCCTCAATTTTTGCTTTGATATCTGCCAGCGCCTTATCCAGCTTGTCCTGTTGACCGAATATCCGTCCGAGATCAGTTAAATTGGCTTCAAAAGCGCCCAGAAAATCGTCTGTTCCGATCACTGTGGGATAGATAACCGGGGCGATGGCGGAGAGGTCATTATAGGAATTTGCCAGCCTTCCGCCAATAATGATGAGGTCGGGCTGCAGTTCGTTTATTTTTTCCAGGTTGACTTCTATAACGCTTCCCACATCCGTTACGGAGGCGTCATCCTTATACTTGCTCAGATGGCTCGGTAGGCCTGTTTTGGGAACAGCGACAGGCTTAATACCCAGATAATCGAGGTTCTCCAGGGCGG